>R23__coassemble_385_pt1 | contig 30439 bp, 24 predicted proteins | sample R23__metabat2_low_PE_050 | metagenome-assembled genome bin R23 | reverse complement strand
CAGCACCCACTTCAGCCTCTCCCAGAAATCGAACTCGAAGCAGGCGGGCAGGCCCTCGTAATATGGAGCCACGTCCGATGCGTCCATCCAGACCTCGCCAACCATGTATATATCACTGTTGTGGTTTTTGTGGTATAGGGTATTGCACGTGTCGTACCACTGCTTGAGGAAGGAGGGATTTTCGCGTCCATTTTCACTTGAGTATATGTGCTTGACGGCATCCAGGCGGAAACCGTCAACGCCCATATCAATCCATTTGCCAGCCGACACTGTCAGCGCCTTGAATGGCTCCGATGTGCATGCATTTTCCACGGCGCCATAGTTGATATCAGGCATCCAGCTGCCGAAAGCCCCTTGGAATTTCATGGCCTGGGCCGCGCCGAACAGGATGTCCTGGGCGTCATCCGTGCTGAGCGTCAGAGGCTCTCCGAAGGTCAGCACGTTCTTGCCTTTGGGTGCACCCCATTTTGTGCCTCCGTCCCAACTGGTGTCGGAAGTGCGCACGAGAACCCCCCAGGGAGAATCCACGTCCATAGTTATCTCATAGATGGAATCCCCCGTCTTGTACATCCTTACCGCCTTGCCGGGCTCCCCGATCCAGAGAAACATCTTCACGGAACTGTCGGTGTTGGGAGCCTGTGCCGCATCGGAGGATTCGGTCACCGTCAGCGTGCGGACGCTGCCGGAGAAGTTGACCTTGAAGTGCAGGCGTCCGACATAACCAATCTCACCGACCGTCACATCGTGCCACTCGTTCGAATAATAGCCCGTCAGCATGGGGAACTTGCGGGTTGCGATATCCGTGGCGGGATCCGAGGAAATATGATACCATTTGAACTTCGGGTTCTCAACACTTTTCTTCGCCTCGGCGAACCAGGGATGGCCTTTGCCCGTATGATTCAGCACATAATCCATATAGACTTTGATGCCCTTTGCGTGTGCGGCATCGAGCAAAGACCGGAAATCGGCTTCAGAGCCGAAGTCGGGATTCAGAGCCGAGTAATCGGTGACATCGTAGCCGTGATAGGAATCCGACGGATGGGCGGGGGACAACCAGATTGCAGACACTCCCAGGCCGTCGAGATAATCCAGCTTGGATTCTATCCCCTTGAAATCTCCGATTCCGTCGCTGTTACTGTCGGCGAAAGTGTAAATCAGAAGCTGATATGTGATATGCCCCTGCTTTTCGCCGGACGCATACGAAGGAATCGCGAAATCGTCGGTTCCGGAGGGTTGAGGAGTCTTGCCACAGGCGCCAACGACCAGAGCGGCAAATATCAACGCATGGAAAAAGGCTTTCTTCATGGAAAGGATTCTTTATTAAATAGGACCTGCAAGTCCGTATCAGGGGCTTGCAGGCAATAATTACAGGTCTGTCTGATTACTTGATGACACCGGTGCCGGCGTTGAAGTCGTAAGTCAGGGTCTGGCCTGCTGCAATTGCGATTGCCTCAGGGTCGCCACCGGCTTCGCGGTAAACGATCTTGCCATCCTTGGGAACGAATTCTGCGTGCCACCAGTCGCCGTTGAGTTCGCAGGAAACGAAGGTGCGGATGTTACCGGCTGCTACAGCGGTCTTGGAAGCAAGCTTGCCGTCGATGGTGAACTTGGCAGCCTCGAGGGTCTTGTCCCAATTGTCGTTGCCGAAAGGCTTGTCCATACCGATGATAACGGCGGGTTCTACGATAACCTTGCTGTTTTCGTAGTCGACCTGGAGGGTATAAAGACCGCTGGTTGCAACGGAGCAGTTACCTCCGCTCACGGTGAATCCCTTGCCATTGCCAAGGTCGGTGAAGTCGGAACCCCAACCGGTGTTGACGGGGCTGAACTTGAAGCCCTTGCCGGCCTCGATGTAGCGGATTGCCCAGAATGCGCCGGGCTGGCTGTGGAACGGATGCATTGCAACGGCGTGGTTCTCCTGGGGATTGCCGTTACCATCCTTATCGCCAAGGTTCCATCCCTTGATGCCTTCGCCGATCATGTACATCTCCTCAGGAAGGTTGGATTCCTGGGTGCACACTGCGGTGTAGCTGAAGTTCTTGTCGAAAGAGCCCTGTGCGAGCTTGAAGGTGAGGGTGATGTCGTAGAGACCTGCCTTTTCGACCTTCAGGTTGGCTCCGTTGAGGGTCATGCCTTCTGCGAGGGAGACCTCAGCCTTAACCTTACCTGCGTCGTCGAGGGTAACCTTCCAATAGTTGCCGGTAGCGAACTTGAACTCTCCGTTCTTGGCCATCTTCTGATCCTTGAAAGTGAAGGTCATGCCTTCGTTGGAGAACTCGGTCTTCTCGGTTGCGGAAGAGAATCCCCATCCGTTCATTGCACCGCGTACGCCGAAATCGCTGGCGTCGAGGAGCACGATCTGGGCGTCCTTGAGGTCACCTGCCTTGTTGATATCGAGCACGATGTGATAGAGACCGGTCTTTTCAACCTTCATGGCGGGAGCCTTAGTGCCGGTGACGAGGTTGCCCTTCAGCACAGAAGCAGGGTTGTCGGAATAAGCCTCCTCTTCGGGAGTTGCGAATTCGGTGAGAGTTGCGCTGTAGCGCTCCTTTTTGCCACCGTCATTGTAGAGAAGATAGAACTCCTTGCCCCCTTCGAGGACGATGTACTTCTCGTACATGCCTTCGCGGACGGCCTTGTCCACCTCGTTGAAACCAGCTGCCATCACGCAGTCGGCCTTGATTTCGTCGGAACCGGTAGCAGGACCTGCTACATAGAAACCGTTAACAGTAACTGCGCCCCAATCGATGTTGTCGTTGCTGTTCTTGTCGCAGGAAACTGCGAGAAGAGAAAGGGCGGCAATGCTGAGTAAAAATACTTTTTTCATTGTTGTTTGTTTTTAAAAATTGGTAAATAATTAGTTGTATATATGTTCGATCAAATGTTCGTAGGATAACCGGGATTCTGGGTCCAGACCGGGTTGCCGTTCTCGTCGCGCACAGACTTCTCCAGAATCTTGTAGGGAATGGGGAACCACTTGCGGTAGCTGTCGGTGGCGGTGATGAACTGCACATAGCTTGCCTGGTTGAATTTGCCGAAACGGATCAGGTCCCTGCGGCGCATGTTCTCCCATGAGAACTCGCGTCCGCGCTCGTCGAGGATGCCGTCCAGGGTAAGGGCGGAAGGATATGCCGCGGCATAGGCGGCGGCAGGATCCGAATCGTACGCGAAGGCCCTCTTGCGGAGAGTCTGGAAATCGGCGGATGCCCATCCGGAGGTGCCGGAGCCACCGCGGAGGATGGCTTCTTCCTTCATCCAGAGCACATCGGCATAGCGGAAGAGCACGAAGTCGTTCTCACTGTATTTGTACTTTCCGGATTTGTCGATTTCGTATTTGATGTTGCGTGCGCCTTCAAGGTCGGTCGCCTCCGTGAGGGAGGTTACGTCCTTGACTATGATGGCAGGGCTCTTGGCGTCATCCTTGTCTTCGCAAAGCTTGCCTGCGGCATCGTAGATTGGTCCGAGGAACCATCCCCACTGCTTGGTGTCGTTGGTGCCCTTGCCTTCGTTGCCCGGGCCGCGCACATCGCTGGCGGCAAAGCGGTCGATGAAGGAAGGACGGGCGCAGAAGCCGTTCCAGGGGGTCTCCAGCAGATTGTATGTCTTCTGATGGTTGTAGTTCAGGGTCAGCAGGTTGATGCGGAGTTTGTTGAGCATCATGCCGTCGCCGCCGGAGCGCTCGTCGATGTTGGCCTCGCCGTTCTCCACGATCACGAAGATGTTCTCCTTGGAAGAGGAGTTGTCGATCTTGAAGTTGGTGAAGTAGTCGGGCTCGATGGAGTAGGATCCGGCATCGATGATGGCGTTGCAGCAGCGGACGCAGTTGGTGTAGAAGTCGGCAGAACTCTTTATGGGAGTAGTCTTGTCGTTGGTAAGCTTGATGTTGGCGGGCGTGCAGTCGAACGACTCGGCGTTCAGGTACAGGCGTGCCAGAAGGGAATATGCGAGACCCTGGGTGGCGCGGCCGTAATTCAGGGCACGGCTTGCGTCATCGGTAACTGCCGGCAGGTTGGGGGCGTTCTTCTCCAGGCAGTCCACCAGGTGGGACCACACATCGGCGGGCTCCATCAGCGGGTCGCTGGCCTTGTCGACGAACTCCTCGAGATAAGGGATGCGTCCGAAGCAGTCGAACAGCATATAGTAGTAATAGGAACGCATCACTTCGAGTTCACCGGTATACTGTGCATACACCTTGTCGGACATCGAAGACTTGTAGTCGTCCAGGGTCTTGAGCAGTTTGTTGCAAAGCACGGCACCAGCGATGGTGGTGTTCCAGATATTGCGGAAAGCACCGCCCATCTCGTTCCAGTTATGGGTGTTGAGGTTGCGCCAGTAGCCGCCGTCCGCCCAGTCCTTGTCGGGCATGCGGGTAGGGCAAAGGCCCTCGTCGGCGGTAAGGGTAACCACGCCCCAGTAGCCCCAGTGGTCGTGCAGCCACTTCACTTCGGCATAGCACTGACCCACGAGAAGAGCCACGTTGGATTCATCTGTCATCAGGTCCGCGGTGGTGGGGTTGCCATAGTTCACTTCTTCCAGCATGCTGTCGCAGGAATTGAAAAGCGAGCATGCCATCACGGCGGTCAAAAGGGTAATGACTATCTTTTTCATGATTTCTCCGGTTTAAAATTAGTACAAGCTAAGGGTGAGGCCGATCAGGAAAGTAGCCACAGGCGGATAGAACGAGCAGTAGTCGATGCCGCCGTTCCACACCGAGGTGGTGTTGACCTCGGGATCCTGGCCGCTGTACTTCGTGAGAGTGAGGAGATTCTGCCCGGTGGCATAAACCCTGGCAGACTGGATGTACTTGTTCTCCTTGACGGGGAAGGTGTAGCCGATGGTGAGGTTGTCGAGCTTCATGTAGGTGCCGCTCTCCAGATAATAATCGGAGAACTGCGCTTTCTGTGTAAGGGTGGTTTTGGCGCCGTTGACGTCCTTCATGAAGACGTTCTTGTTGTTGGCGCTCATGGGGCCGTATGCCCAGCGGGTCACGTTGAGGATCTTGTTGCCCACGACGCCGCGGAGGAACATGGTGAAATCCCAGTTCTTCCAGCGCACTGAGTTATTCCATCCGAAGGTGAACATTGGCTGGGCGCTGCCGAGCACCTGGCGGTCTCCCTCGACCGCGGTGCTCTCGTCGCAGTAGCGCACCTGTCCGTCGCCCTGGTCCGGCATCAGATAGGTCCAAAGGCCGGAGTTGGGGTTCACGCCGAAGAACTTGTAACCGTAGAAGCTGCCCACGGCCTGTCCTTCGACAAGGATCTGGGTGTCGGTGTTCATGATACCGTTCTCGCCCACGCCGCCGGAAGTGGTTTCGGTGTAGTTGAATCCCTTGCTGGGGTCGGAGAGCGAGGTGATCTTGTTGCGGTTGAAGGAGATGGTGGGAGTGGTGGTCCAGGTCAGGCCTTCCTTCTGGATGGCCACGTAGCTGACCGAGAGTTCCGCACCGAAGCTGTCCATCTTGCCCGCGTTTGCAAGCAGGGTGGTGTACTGATAAGGAGGAGTAGGAACCTCATAGTCCCAGAGCAGGTCGGTGGTGTGGCGGAAGTAGATATCCAGGCTGCCGTAGAGGCGGTCCTTCAGCAGGGCGTAGTCCACGCCGAGGTTGTACTCGTACTTCTTCTCCCAGCGGATGTCCGGGTTGACGTTCTGGCTGACGGTGTAGGTGTAGACGTATGCTCCGTTATACCAGAAGGTTCCCCCGTTGGAAAGGAGTTCGACGCTGCGGAGGTCGCTGCCGAGATCGTTACCGGTGACACCGAAACCGAGGCGGAGCTTGAGGTCGTCCACCCAGGTGATATCCTTCATGAAAGGCTCGCCGCTCACACGCCAGCCGGCGCTGAGTGCGGGGAAGAGACCCCACTTGTTGTTCGCGCCGAAGCGGGAGGAACCCTCGCGGCGCAGCGAAGCGGAAACCAGATACTTCTCGTTATAGTTATAGTTCACACGGGCGAACTGGGCGATCAGGGTGTGCGAATTGCGGTCGGACCCCATCTCCATATATTTCTTGGAAGCATCGCCGTCACCCATCTTATAGTACTTCATCACGTCCGGAGCGGCAAAGCCCTTGTTGGCCATGCTGAAGGAATCGTAGAAGAAGTTCTGGTAAGACACGCCGGAGACCACTGCCACGCTGTGGCCGTTGAAATTGCGGTTCCAGTCGGCGGTGACTTCGAAGAGCTTGTTGAGGGAGTTGTTTCCACCGCGGCCTGCCTTCTGGGAACCGGACGCATCGGTGTTGACGACACCGTTATAATAGTAATTGTTGTTGTCCCCTTCCTCGACTGCAGCGAAGCCGCTCACCTTCAGGCCCTCGACGGGCTTGATGTTCACCGTGGCCTTGACGCTGCCGCGGAAGAAGTTGCCCACGCCGTAGGATTCCTTCTGGTTCATGTTCTCCACCGGGTTCACGAATCCGGTTTCCTCGGAACGCCAGAAATAGCCGTTGGGGGTGGTTTCGTCATAGACGGGATAGGTAGGGTTCAGCAGGGCCGCATTCTTGAAGTCGCCGCAGAAATAATCGTTGCGGTAGCGCATGTAGCTGAGGTCGTACTGGAGGTCGACCCATCCGTCAAGAGCCTTCTGGCCGGCGGCCAGCTTTGCCATCAGTTCGCTGCGGTTGGTAGTCTTGGCGATACCCTCGGCATTCTTGAAGTTGATGGATGCGCGGTAGTTGAACTTCCTGGAGGAGCCTACGATGGCCACGTTGTGGTTGTGGGCGATCGCGGCGGGGCGGCAGACTTCCGCCATCCAGTCGGTGTTGTAGCTCTCGCCGTTGGGGCCTGTGTAGATGTTGGCCGTGGCCAGGCCGCCGGAAAGGGTTGCGAGATCCCTGAATTCCTGAGCGGTAGCCATGCCGGTGCTCGCGTTGCGGACGGAGGCGGAGGCGTATCCCGAATACTCCACCCTGGTGTTGGCCACGTCGGAGAACGCATCTCCGCGCTTGGTGGTGATGATGATGACGCCATTGGTACCGCGGGTGCCGTAGATAGCGGCGGCGGAGCCGTCCTTCAGAACGTCCATGGATGCGATTTCATCCGGCGAGATGTTGTCGATATTGCTGACAGGAACGCCGTCCACGATGAACAGGGGGCTGGTGCCGGTTCCCTTGTCGAGGGTGGAGAAGCCGCGGATCTGGATGTTGTAACCGGTGCTGGTAGGGTCGGAAGTGGTCTTGATGATGTTGAGACCCGCGACCTTGCCCTGGAGCAGTCCCATGGGGTTGGTCTTGACGCCGGCATTGAAATCCTCGCTCTTGATGGAAGCGACGGATCCGGTAACCTCTTTCTTTTTCTGGGAACCATAACCGATGACCACGACCTCGTCGAGGAAGGTGGTGTCGTCTGTAAGGTTGATGGTCTCGGGCACCTCGGTGGCCTTGAAGGTCTGGGTTGCATATCCGATGCAGCTCACCTCCACCGTGGCGTCGGGGCTGGAGACGGTGAACACGAAATCACCGTCAAAGCCGGTGGATACTCCGTTGGACGTGCCCTTTTCGAGCACGGTGGCTCCGTAGACGGGCCCCAGGGGATCCACGACGACGCCCTTGACCTGGTATCCCTGTGCGGATACCTTGGTGCAAATCAGGCTCATGGCCAGAATTGCGGTAAGGGTTAGGATTTTTTTCATATCAGTCATTATGTTTGATCTCGATGAATTTTACGCAGAATGCTCCGATTACCAGGAAGATTCCGGCTACGAGAAGCATGGCAGGCTGGCTGCCCGCCAGCTTGAGCACAAGGCCTCCGGTTGCGGCCGCGATTATCTGCGGCAGGCAGATGGTGCAGTTGAACAGGCCCAGGTAGCTGCCCATGTAGGGATTGCCTTCGAGGGCGTTGGTCAGCAGGGTGAAGGGCAGGGCCAGCATCGCAGCCCAGGCGGCGCCGATGAGGAAGTATGCCCCGCAGGCAAGGAACTTGTCGTGGATGAAGAGCAGGGATGCGAATCCCACCGCGCCGATCAGAAGGCTCACCACGTAAGCGGTCTTGATGTTCCTGAATTTGGGGAGGATGGTTGCCCAAAGGATGGATCCGACGGCCTGCACCGCGAACACCACGCCTACCCAGTTTCCGGCGGCCTGATATTCTGCGGAAGCGGTGTCGGTGACTCCGCCCCAGCAGTTGAATGCGAGGGTGCCGTTGGAATAGGTCCACATGTAGAGGAACGCCGCCCAGCAGAAGAACTGCACGAGGCCCACGGTCCAGAAGGTGCGAGGGGCCTTTGCAAGGACGGTCAGAAGGCCCTCTTTCTTGCTGCTGTCATCGGCGGAAGCGTCAATTCCGTGGAATTCCGCGTATTCTGCCGGGGGCATCTCCTTCACCTTCATGAAAGTGTAGAGCACGCAGATGATGAGGATGGCGGCGCCCACATAGAAGGAGGTGATGACGCTCGGCGGCACCTGTCCTTCGGGAGCCTCGTTGGCAAGCCCTATCCAGGTGAAGAAGATGGGGAAGAGGTATCCGAACAGGCTGCCTGCGTTGCAGAGGAAGCTTTGGATGGAGTAGGCCTTTGCCTTCTGCTCCTCGTTCACCATATCGCCCACCATCATCTTGAAGGGCTGCATTGCCACGTTGATGCTGGTATCCAGGAAGATAAGGCTGAAAAGACCGAACCACATGGCGGAGTTGAGCCCGAGGAAGACGTATGCGGTGCTGAGATTCAGGCTGCCGGCATTGGGCAGGAGAATCATCACCAGCACGGCCACTATGGCACCCACCAGAAGGTAGGGCTTGCGGCGTCCCATGCGGCACCAGGTGCGGTCGGACCATTTGCCGATGAGCGGCTGGACCAGCATTCCCATGAGGGGAGGAAGTATCCAGAAGAAGCTCAGCTGGTGGGGATCCGCTCCAAGCGTCGCGAATATCCTGCTGATATTGGCGCTCTGCAGCGCATAGGCTATCTGCACTCCGAAGAATCCGAAGCTCAGATTCCACATTTGCCAAAAGGATAAGTTGCCTTTATTTGCCATACGATTGGTCTGTTTCAGCGTTAAAAACGGCGCGAAGATATGTGTTTTTATTTTATAAATAAGGGGTTTTCCGACGAACAGACGTTTTTTGCGGATGAAATGAAGCTATTTGATGACGAATTTTTCGTATCTTGCAAGACTATGAGTAAAATGCGAGCCGGCTGGCTGATACATATCTTCGCTCTTCTGCACCTGTTTACCGCAATCGTATGCAAGGCGTACGGGCTGAGCGACACCCTTCTTCTTACCATGCTCACCATGACGCTTACGGTGCTGCTGTGCTCCCGCGAGCGTTTGTCGTTGGAATTCACTGCGTTGGCCATAGTGCTGGTGAACGTGGTGGGTTATTTCGCCGGGGTGGGGCTTGCGGCGCTGTTCGATTTCATATCGGCGGACGCAACGCTCCGCGCCGGGCTTGCCACCTTCCTCACCACCGAACTCATCGGATGGGTGCTCATGCTTGTAGCGCGTTCCCGGGTTGCATCCTTAGGAAGGGGCACCGGCCTGATAGTGGAAGACAAGCAGATGACGGTGCTCATCATCGCCATCGCAATCATCTATGTAGCAAGGGTTCTGCTGGATCTCTACTCCAGCGGCGAGGGTTCCCGCGGGGAGATCATAGGCAACTCCATCGCCCTGCTGTTGTTTGTGGTAGACGTGATTTTTATCGCACGCAGCGTGCGCGATGCGCAGACGCACCCCATCTATAAAGAGAGGTTCCTGGTGCGGGTGGGAGACAAGATAATCCCGCGGCAAACCAGCGAAATCGCCTGCGTAATCTCCGAAAACAAAGGAACTTACATCATCTGCAAGGACGGCTCCCGCTATGCCGTGAATCCTTCCCTGGACGAACTTTCCGGCAGTCTGGACCCGCTGTTGTTTTTCCGTATCTCCCGCACCGCCATCGTCTCCAAGACCGAGGTGCTGGGAGCGGAAAAGCAGCCGAGCGGGAAGCTTATTCTGGAAACAAAACTGCCCGCTCCGCTGGAAGTCAGCAGAGCGCGGGTAGATGATTTCCTTTCCTGGTTGGAAAACTGATATTATGAATACTGTACTCTTATTTCTATTGACAGCTGGTACCCTGCTCAGTCCGGGCGGAAAACTCCAGTTGGATTTTGATGTGGACAAAAATGGTGTTCCCACCTATGAACTGCAGTACGACGGGCGGGAGGTGGTGAAGCCCAGCAAACTCGGCTTCATTTTCCGGGGAGAAAAGATAAACATCCCGGAAACCGCCAGGAACCACGGCAAGCGCTACCGCAAGCCGGTGGATATGCAGCGCGGTTTCATCCTGAAGGACGTGCAGACATCCAGTTTCGACGAGACATGGCAGACGGTGTGGGGAGAGGAATCCAGCATCCGTAACAACTACAACGAGATGTCCGTCACCCTCGAAAAGAACGGCATCACGATGATAGTGCGCTTCCGCCTCTACGACGATGGCCTGGGCTTTCGCTATGAATTCCCCGAGCAGCCGAAGCTGATCGATTTCGTGATCAAGGACGAGCTCACCGAGTTCGCGATGGCCGGGGACCATACCGCATTCTGGATTCCCGGGGACTATGACACCCAGGAATACAGCTACAACGTCACCCGTATGAGCGGGATCCGCCGGACGGCAAAGAAGATGAAGGTGGGGAATGCCTCCCAGCAGACCTTCAGCCCCTCCGGAGTGCAGACCGCACTTCAGCTGAAGACGGACGACGGCCTGTATATCAACATCCATGAGGCCGCAGTGGTAAATTATCCCACTACCAATCTGGAGCTCAGGCGCAGGACCTTCCGCACCCATCTTACTCCCGACGCCGAAGGCTGGGGCGCCCTCCTGCAGGCCGGCAGCCACACGCCCTGGCGCACCGTAATGGTGGTGGATGATGCCCGCAAAGTACTGGCATCCAGGCTGATACTGAATCTCAATGAGCCTTGTGCCCTGGAAGACGTGAGCTGGATCCACCCTACCAAATATATGGGTGTATGGTGGGAAATGATAGTGGGGCGCACCACCTGGTCCTACACCGACGAGCATAATGTAATCATAGTCGGAGAGACCGATTATGCCAACTCCAAGCCTCACGGCCGGCATGGAGCCACCAACGAGAACGTCCGCCGCTACATCGATTTTGCCGCCGCCAGCGGAATGGACGGCCTGCTGATAGAAGGCTGGAACATAGGTTGGGAGAACTGGTTCGGGCACCAGAAAGACAGGGTGTTCGACTTCGTCACTCCCTATCCGGACTTCGACCTTCCCGCCCTCAACGCCTATGCCCATTCGAAAGGCATACGCCTGATAATGCACCACGAAACCTCCTCATCCACAGCCAATTACGAGCGCTGGATCCCCGAGGCTTTCGGCCTTATGAACAAGTACGGCTACGATGCGGTCAAGACCGGTTACGTGGGGGACATCCTCCCCATAGGCGAGCATCACTACAGTCAGAGCATAATCAACCACTATAATTATGTGATCCACCGCGCGGCTGAGCACCATATCATGGTCAACGCCCACGAGGCGGTGCGCCCGACCGGCCTCTGCCGCACCTGGCCGAACATGGTGGGCAACGAGGCGGCCAAGGGAGGAGAATTCTGCGACAGCGTAGAGCCCAAGCACCTCACCATACTGCCTTTCACCCGCCTGCAGGGCGGCCCGATGGACTATACCCCGGGCGCGCTGGAGATGAACCTGAAACTCATCACCCCCAAGCGCAAGGATGTGCTCAAGTTCACCGTCTGCAAGCAGCTGGGCCTGTACCTGACCATGCCTTCCCCCCTCCAGATGGCCTGCGACCTGCCGGAGAACTACGAGAGGTATGCCGACGCCTTCCAGTTCATCAAGGACGTGGCTGTCGACTGGGAGCAGAGCAAGTATCTCTATGCTGAGCCGGGAGATTATATAGTGGTCGCCCGCCAGCCCCGCAAATCCACGATGGAGCTCGCTTCAAAGGGAGTCGCCGCCCTCGCCGACGGAAAGAAGGATTATGTGAACGGCGCCAGCCGCTTCTGCCTCACAGACGTTAACGGCAAGCCGGATACAACGAAGGATGTCTGGTTCGTGGGCGGCATCACCGACGAGGAAAGCCGGACCTTCGACGTGGCCCTGGACTTCCTCAAGCCCGGTGCGCAGTATGAAGCGACCATCTATGCCGACGGCCCCGATGCCGACGGCGTGAACGTATCCCAGGCCACCGGCTCCGCCCCCTGCGCCCGATACACCATCACCAAACAGACCGTGGACGCCTCCACCGTCCTCAACCTCCGCATGGCCCCCTCCGGCGGCTTTGCGATATCCCTGAAAGAGATTTGATTATGAAGAAGTTACTGCTCATTCCGGCATTCCTCCTAATCGCCACCCTCGCCCCCGCACAGGATTGGGAAACCGACGGGCTGGACTGCACCAGCATAGCCGTAGGTCGGCTGGCCAGCGACGACGGCAGCGTCATCACCTCGCACACTTGCGACGGTAAATCCCGTACATGGATGACCATGGAACCGGCCGCCAGGCACGCCAAGGGCACAATGCACCCCGTTTACCGTGGTAGCCGCCACGTGGCTTTCCCGGGCGATACCACAGGCCTTCGCAAGACGGGAGAGATCCCCGAAGCGCGCAAGACTTTCGCGTATTTGAACACAGCATACCCTTCGCTCAACGAGCGGCAGGTAGCCATCGGTGAAACCACTTTCAGCGGCCCTGACACCCTGCGCAGCGGCAACGGTATCTTCCTTGTCGAGGAACTCTGCCGCCTGGCCATGCAGCGATGCGACAACGCCCGTGATGCGGTGAAGCTGATGGGAGAACTGTCCGAAAAATACGGCTATATCGACGGCGGCGAGTGCCTCACCGTGGCCGACAAGAAAGAGGTCTGGTTCTTTGAGGTGCTCGGCTGCGGAAGGGGGGAGAAAGGTGCCGTCTGGGCCGCTCAGCGCGTACCTGATGATGAGGTGGCAGTGTCTGCCAACATCCCCCGCATCGGGCGCATCGACCGCAAGGACAGCAAGAACTTCATGGCCTCCGACAACGTGGAGGAGGTAGCCCTCAAATACGGCCTCTGGGACGGTGAAGGCGATTTTTATTTCTACAAGGCCTACCATGCCGCCTATGGCGCAGGCAAGAATTTCCGCGAGCGGGAATGGTGGATTCTGAGCACCCTCGCACCCTCGCTCGGCCTCAAGTTTGAGGACGACGAGATGCCTTTCAGCATCAAGCCCGAGAAGCCCGTGAGCGTGCGGGACGTGATGCAGCTGCTGCGTTCCACCTACGAGGGCGTGGAAGGCTTCGACATGTGCGCCAACATCAAGATAGACGACAAGATCAGTCCGCTGGCAAACCCCTGGCCCACCACCAACTACCAGAAAACAATCAACACCATCGCTCCCGGCACCATCACATTCCGCCGCACTGTGGCTGTGGCCTGGTGCGCCTACTCCACCGTCATCCAGCTCCGCGACTGGCTCCCGGACGCGGTGGGCGGTATCTGCTGGCTTGCGGTAGATAACCCCGCGCAGAGCCCCCACATCCCCATTTTCGCCGGAGGCACGTCCTTGCCCGGGCCCATGTCGGCCTGCGGCCAGAAGCGCTACGATCCGGGTCTCTTCGTCTGGCAGTTCCGAAAGGCCAACAAACTTGCCACCCTCAGCTGGCAGACTACCAAGGAAGGCTTCAACAAGGTGCTGAAAGAGGTTGAGGATGCCGCATTTGCAAATCTTCCCGGCGCGGACGCCACTCCGGAAGAACTCGACGCCTATACCCGCAAGGTTTATAATAACGCAGCCGCCCGCTGGGCCGAACTCGAGGCCAAATACTGGGTGGAATTCGGCAGAGGATTCTGATATATTATGGAAAACTACAGACAAATCGATCTGGCTGCCTGGACAAAGTTCGGGGAAGGGGGCAATGGTGTCACTTACGTCTCCCTGGAAGAGCCGGACGTCATCCTGAAGGTCAACAAGCCAGCGCTCAGCACATTGGAATTCGTAAAACACGAATTCGACGTGTCCAATGCGGTCGAGGCCCTGGGTATCCCCATCCCCAAAGTGTACGAAATAGTCCGTGTGGGAGATGCCTACGCCACGATTTCCGAGCGCGTCAAGAGCAAGAAATCCCTCTCCCGCATCTGCTGCGACGAGCCCGCCCTTACCGAAGCCATGGCCAGCGTCCTCTGCGAACACGGAAAGAAGCTTTTCGGCACCCAGTGCAATACGGATATGTTCCCCAACAGAAGGGAGCAGCTGATGCGCGCCCTGGATAAGGTGCAGTTCATCGGCAAAAAGAACCGCAGCATCCTCTCGGATTTCGCCCGGACCATAGAAGACAAGACCACCTGCGTCCATGGGGACTTCCAGACCGGCAACCTGATCCGTTCCTGCGAGGACTATTTCTGGATCGACCTGGACCGTTTCGGCTATGGGGATCCGATGTTCGACATAGGGCATTTGTTCCTGGTCTGCAATGTTTATTCTAAAATGAAACAGGTGCAGGACATCTTCCACATGGGTGAGGCGCAGCTGCGTTCCTTCTGGGAGGCCTTTGCCTGCGCCTACACCGGCCAGGACGACCATTCAGCCTTCGACCATCTTGCCGGGAAGTTCTCCTGCCTAGACATAGTCCTTCGCTATGAGTTCCAGAAGCCCAGCCTGGCAGAAAAGCTGTTCTTCGCCTTCAACATCAGCCACCTCATCAAAAAGTATTACTTCTGATGAAAGGAATAATGAACGTCCGGGACCTGGGCGGGTACAGGATGAGGGATGGACGGCTTCTCCGCAAAGGAGTACTGATCCGCTCCGCGCATCTGGCGGACGCCTCCGATGCAGACCTGGCGTATTTTTCCACCCTTCCCGTAACCAGGGTCGTGGACTTCAGGAAAGAAGAGGAACTGCAGGGGAAAGTGGACCGGCCCGTGCCCGGCGCGGAATTCGTGCGTATCCCGGTGGATGCCAGCGGGAACGTGGCGGCGCAGGCCTCTGAAGAGGAAAAGAAAAAGTTCACCGGCCGCAAGAAGTTCGACGTCAAGAAGATAATCGTGATGGCCGCATTCAACGAGAAGGCGAAAAAGGTGGCCCGCGATATGTATCCCACCCTTATTTTCAATCAGGAGTGCCAGCAGCAGTTCGCGCGCTTTTTCCGGGAGGTCCTTTCCACCGAAAAGGGGGCGGTGCTCTACCACTGCACACAGGGTAAAGACCGCACCGGCATCGCCTCAGCCCTCCTTCTGGCTGCCCTTGGTGCAGACAGGGAGACGATAGTGGCGGATTTCGATGCGACCAACCTGGTTTATGAGGCCGACGTGCGGAAGTATTCCCGCCGCGTGCGATTCTGGGGAGGAAAAGACGAGGAAATAGAGGTCGTAAAGGCCTTCCTGGGCGCCAATACCAGGAATTTCGTCAAGACCCTGGAAGAGATCGACCGTCGCTACGGCTCGATGGAAGCATATCTCAAGGGCCCCATCGGCCTGACCGATGCCGACATCCGGACACTCCGGGAACGCTATCTTGCCGCCCCTGTGCCGTAGATACGATTTTATTGCTATTTTTGCAGCCTGAAACCGATAACCCGAAATGAAAGCATCCAAACGTTCGACCGTTGAGGCGATTATATTCCTGGCAGTACTGATAGCCGTTTTCTGGGCCCTTGGCTCCCGCATGGGCGGGGGCAACATGCTCAAGACGATGATGAATACGGCTCACGACCTGCTGTTGAATACCGTGTTCTACCTGATGGGCATCACCGTTTTGACGGGTGCACTCTCTAAACTTATGGCAGAGTTCGGCGTGGTCACACTGCTGGAAAAGTTCCTCCGGCCACTGATGAAGCCCCTTTTCCATCTCCCCGGCGTGGCGGCCCTGGGTGCCGTTATGACTTTCCTTTCGGACAACCCCGCCATCATCGCCCTCAGCAAGGACCGTTCGTTCGCATCCTACTTCAAGAAGTATCAGCTGATATCCCTTACCAACTTCGGCACCGCCTTTGGAATGGGTTTCGTGGTGCTCATCACCATGTTCGGCTATGGCAGCGTGGGTGCCGCTTTCGTCGGCCTGTTCGGCGCATTCTGCGGCTCAATCATCTCCACCCGCCTGATGCAGCGCTCCTGCCTCAAGGCCTGGCCGGCGGAGATGGAGGAGATGGTCGTTAACGCTTCGCAGGAGGAACTGGCGGAAGAGCGTGTTGAATCCGGTTCGCAGAACAGTATCTTCATGCGCTTCCTTAACGCCATCCTGGACGGTGGAAAGAACGGTGTGGAACTTGGCATGCAGATTATCCCCGGCGTGCTGATCATCACCACGGCCGTCATTATGATCACATTCGGCCCTGGAGCCGAGGGGTACACGGGTGCATCCTCGCAGGGCGTGCCCATCCTCCCTTGGCTGGCAGACAAGATCCACTGGGTGTTTGAGTGGTTGTTCGGATTCAAGGCGATGGAGCTTATCGCTTTCCCGATGACAGCTCTGGGTGCCGTGGGCGCCGCCCTCGGCCTGCTGCCCACTTTCGAAGCCGCCGGCTTCCTGGACGGAAACGCCATCGCTGTCTGCACCGCCATCGGCATGTGCTGGAGCGGCTATCTTTCCACCCACACCGCAATGCTCGATTCGCTGGGATGGCGCAAGGCCATCCCCAAGGCCCTCGGCGCCCACACCATCGCTGGCCTCTGCGCAGGCATCATCGCCCACTTCAGCTACCTGCTTTTGAGCCTCCTGTAACCTCGAATTCTTTAAGATATTCCACGACCTGCGCCCGCAAAGGTTGCAGGTCGTTTTGGATAACAGACCAAATATGACCCTTTGATATTTCAAAGTAACCGTGAACAAGCACATTACGCATTGCGATTATCTTTCTCCAGTCTGTCTTAGGATGGGTATCTTTAAACTCCTGTGATAGCATATATGCTGCTTCTCCGATTATTTCTTCGTTTTTAACCAGTGCGTAAAACAAAGGATCTTTATCTACGATATCATCACTTGTTTTTCCTTGAGTGTATTTTAAACAATAATCAATTGCGGCCAGAATGTGTTCCAGCCGGCCGGGGTCTCTAGCTAGCTCTCTCATATATAATATATTTGTCTTGGTTTGCGTTTTTATTTGCAAATGGAAGTAATGTTCCATTTTCTACGTAATCAATTTGTTTTCCGGTAATATCTTGAATGTCAAGCATAAATCCGGTATAATCAAGCAAACTGATGCTGTCTGAATTTTTAAAGTCAACCAACAGATCTATATCACTGTCCGGACGCTCTTCCATTCGGGACCAGGAACCGAACAGCCACGCCCGTATTACCGGCTGTTTCTTAAGGGTCTGCTGTATCTTGGAGATAATATCGACACGGAACAGATCCACTTTCGCCATCTGTTCATACACCGAAGCTGTCACGCCGCGCCTCCCGGCATAGCGTACAAGGCGGTTGCGGTTGATGGGATAAACCTCGAATGCGCGCTGGAATTCCTTGTGAATGGCTTCATCGTCCAGTCGGAAGAAGTCTTTGTCTGCCACAAGGTCAACCAGGGTCTTTTCCAGCGAAGGTGCGTTCATCTCCTCGAAAGAAACCAACGGAGAATCTGTAATCAATGCCTTTACGACAATGGCATCTTTCAGCGCCGTCCTGTTTGCAATTGCTTCGCGGAAAGTGAACACGTTTAGGTATCGCCCACGCAGGAAAACCAGCATCTTATCCACCACCTTCCTGTCGGTTTCCACCACGACATTGCTTCCGTCCATGGTTGAAATGCACAGCGAGGCCCCCGTAAACTCACTGACAAGCAACTTGTTTATTTCCAGCATCTTGGGACTCACCTTCGCTTTATAGACAGGCTTTGCCCCAAGGGAATACCGCCCCCGCCCGGACTCATAAATCAGCCCTTTGCGCTCAAGCGCGCGGATGCGGGAAAACACCGTCTGCTCCGGCGCCCCGGGCATCATGGCCTTGAACTCCGCCGCAGAAACTTCTCCCTGCTTCTCCAGGAGGGCAAGCATCTTCTTTGAAATATCAGACATCTTTTTCATACCGCAAATATATTAATAAATCGTCAAATCCAAAACGAATTTGACGATTTATTAAATTATTATCGAGAGGCGCTAGAAGCGGTACCTGCGGCAGCGGAGATCCTCCTTGGCTGAGCTTGTGCCGACCTGCAACACATAACGGCCGTGGGTGGGAACCATATCCTGTGCGGACTCATCCCACCAGAGGAAGGTCTCGTCGGTGAGCGGGATCTCCACCTTTATGGTCTTGCCGGCAGGCACGAAAACCCTTTTGTAGCCACGCAGGGTGCGGATGGGTCCTTCCTTGTCGGACGGACGCCGGATGTAGAGCTGGATGACCTCGTCCCCGTCGCATTTGCCGATGTTGCGAACTCTCACGACCACCTTGCCGTCCCGCACCCGGGGCTTGCCGACCTTGAATGTCGTATAACTCAGGCCGTATCCGAACTGCCACAGCGGCTTGCCTGTAAAGAAACGGTAGGTGCGCTCTTTCATGTTGTAATCCGAGAAGTCGGGAAGTTGTTTCGTGGAGGCGTAGAACGTGAGCGGAAGTTTGCCGGACGGGTTGCAATCCCCATAAAGAATGTTTGCAATGGCCAGGCCGCCCATCTGTCCCGGATACCAGGCCTGGAGTATGGCATCGCAGCAGGCGGCTTCTTCGGTAAGAGCCATAGCAGAACCGCTGAAGTTTACGAGAATTATCTTCTTCCCGGCCCCGTGCAATGCGGCAATCAGGTCCTTCTGCACCTGAGGGAGTTCGATAACGGTGCGGTCTCCCCCTTCAAATCCGGGGAATCCGCCCGCATCGCCCTGTTCTCCCTCCAGGAAAGGAGTGATTCCCGAAGCGAAGATGACGGTTTCGATGCCGTCAAGCGCGGAGAGCACCTCATCGAAAGGTTTCGCCCCGTCTAAATGAGCGCATCCTTTCACGTACCTGAGGTCCTTCTGCCTTTCCTTTAGGGCGGCCAGCAAGGTGATGGTCTCTTTGGGAACAGGGCTGTAATTGCCCCATTGCATGGTAGTGTCATCCGCATTAGGCCCGATCAGGGCAACAGGCACATCGTCGGCCAGGGGAAGGATGCCCCTGTTTTGAAGCAGGACAACAGATTTCTCCGCCATGGTTTGCGCAAGGGCTTTATGGTCGGATCCCTCCACAATGTCCTCCGGCAGATTGTTCCATGGATCGATGCCGTCCATCTCGCCCAGGCGGATGCGGGCGACGATGATCCTCTTGAGATTGCGGTCGAGTTCGGCCTCGGTCAGAAGCCCGGCCTTGATTGCTTCAGGGATAGCCTGATAGGCGTGTCCGCATTCCACATCCACACCGTATTTCACGGCCAGCGCAGCGGCTTCGGCCTTTGTTTCCACATACTCGTGGCGGCCTTTTATATAAAAGTCTGCGACCGCCCAGCAGTCGGAGACGATCACGCCTTTATAGCCCCATTTCCCGCGCAGGACGGTGTCGATCAGATAATCGCTGGCGCCGCAGGGCTGGCCTTCGAAGGCATTGTATGCTGTCATCACCTGCTCCACACCGGCCTTGGTCACCAGGTCTTTGAATGCAGGGAGATAGGTTTCATAAAGGTCGCGCCGTGTGGGTCTGGCGTCGAAACGATGGCGGTCCGGTTCCGGCCCGGAGTGCACCGCGAAGTGCTTGGCGCAGGCGAAAAGCTTGCGCACAGGGCTGTCGTCAGGCCCCTGCAGGCCGCGCACCACGGCCATGCCCATCTGCCCCATCAGGTATGGATCCTCTCCGTAGGTCTCCATCCCGCGGCCCCAGCGGGGGTCGCGGAAGATATTGATGTTCGGTGTCCAGAAAGTAAGCCCCTGGTATCTGGCTATGGGACCGGCCTCGTCCGCGATGCGGTGCTTCACGCGGGCCTCGTCGCTCACGGCCGTGAAGACATCGTAAACCATAGCATCATCGAAGGATGCAGCCATGGCTATGGGCATGGGGAAGGTGGTGGCTGACCCGTTGCGGCCCACTCCGTGCAGGGCCTCGTTCCACCAGTCATAAGCCTTTATTCCAAGGCGAGGGATAGCTTCGGAAGCATTGAGAGTGAGGGCGGTTTTCTCTTCGAGAGTGAGGCGGGAGATGAGGTCGTCCGCGCGCTCATCAGGGCTCAGAGCCTGATTCTTAAAGGGATATGGCTGGGCCAGCGCCGCTGCGGAAATGCAGAGAACTGCAAGAGAAATAATGATTCTGGACATGTTTTAGTGTTCGTTTGCTACAAAATTAGCAAATAATTGCTAAATTGCTCCATACATTATGATTGCAATCTATACCATTACTTCCGGTCTTCACGACGCAGCGGCCGTGAAAGCCGTTTCGGACGAATTCCTGCAATCCATCTTTCCTAATGGCGGATACGAACTGAAGGGACCTGATTTCTCATCTTTCGGGCAGGAGGCGGACCTTAACATAATTTATATACGCACAGGTGGTGCGGAGGGCATCTTCAAAGAGCTCCTTCCGGATATGCTGGATGCCGGAGTGGAATTTTTCACCCTGCTTGCTTCGGGGAAAAGCAACTCATTGGCCGCTTCGCTGGAGATCCTCTCCTATTTGAAGCAGAACGGCCTGAAAGGCGAAGTCCTTCATGGCTCGCCGGAATACATCTCCCGCCGTATTGCCAATCTTGATAAAGTTGCGACCACCCGTGCCACCCTCTCCGGGTCCACCATCGGCATAATCGGCAAACCCTCCGACTGGCTTATCTCCAGCACCTGGGATGCCGATGTTCTCTTGGGACAGCTCGGCCTCTCGCTGGTGGATATTCCGATGGACGACCTGTTGGTTGAGTTTGGAAAGGCGCAGGGAATGCTTGTACCGGGGCCCTTTTTTTCAGGGGCTCTGCCCCTAAAGTACCCTGCGGCTCCCGACCTACCGACATCGCCGCTATGCGGCTCCGTCCCGGTCTCCGCCGGTCGCTCTGGGGAGCTCCGTAAAAATCTGCCGGACGCAGCCCGCATCTACCAGGCGCTGAAAGCGCTGGTTGACGACCGCGGGCTGGGCGCCCTTACCATCCGCTGCTTCGACCTCCTGACCTCGGTCCGCAACACGGGCTGCTACGCCCTCGCGAAGCTGAACAGCGAAGGCATCCCCTCCAGTTGCGAAGGCGACGTACCCGCCCTGCTCAGCATGATGATTGCCCGTGCCCTGACCGGCCGGACCGGCTTCCAGGCCAATCCTGCCAGCATCGACGTCGAAACCGGTGAGATACTCTTCGCGCACTGCACCATCCCTTTCGATCTGGTGGACGAGTTCAACTATGACACCCACTTTGAATCCGGCATAGGCGTCGGCATCCACGGGCATTATCCGGAAGGCCCTGTAACCGTGTTCAAGATCTCCGGTTCGCTGGATCGCGCATTCATCGCCGAGGGCGAACTCTTCCGCAACCAGTACGAGGCCAACCTCTGCCGCACACAAGTCTGGCTGCGCCTTGCTCCGGCCGATGCCCGCTACTTCCTCACCAATCCCATCGGCAATCATCACATAATCATCCCCGGCCACCACGGCGAGTTGCTCCACGAATTTGTGAATGGCATCTAAATGGTTGACTATTAATAAAATACTATAAACCCTCCCCCAAGAAAACAGAGGGGAAGATAATCGATAAAGCTATGACTAACAGACAGTTATCTGCCACAACCCTGACCCTGCTGCTGGCCTTCACCGCCACAGCCGGAGACTATTCCAAATACTATAACGATCTGCCCGGCCGCACGGGAATCAGCCTCGCCGAGCCCCAGACCCCGCAGATTCCGGACAATACGGTGAGCATAACGGATTTCGGTGCGGTCGGAGATGGCACGACCCCCAACACCGAAGCGTTTGCCAGCGCGATCAAAGCCATCACCAAACTCGGAGGCGGCCACATCGTAATCCCTGCAGGCATCTGGCTCAGCGGCCCCATCTCCCTGAAAGACAACATCGATCTCCACCTCGAGCGTAATTCTATCCTGCTCTTCACTCCGGACCGCAGCGCCCATCTTAAGGACGGCAAGGTGCAGCCCTGCATCAGCGCCAGCAAGCGCCACGACATCAGCATCACTGGCGAGGGGATTATCGACGGCAACGGAGAGTGGTGGAGGGCCGTCAAGCGCGGCAAGGTCAGCGACACGGAATGGAACGACTTCAGGCGCATGGGTGGCACTGAAGCGGACGGCGGCAAACTGTGGTATCCTTTCGGCCTCAAGACACAGAAAGATATAGCCCCGGACTACAAAACCCAGGAGAAGATGCGCACGCATATGATACGCCTGACTGACTGCGAGCGCGTGCTGGTCAAAGGAGTAACCATCCAGAACTCCCCCAAATTCCATATCGTTCCTACCCGTTGCAGGCAGGTGATTATCGACGGAGTCACCGTCCGCTGCCCCTGGAATGCCCAGAATGGCGACGGCATCGACCTGATGTACTGTCAGGATGTGCTGATAGTAAACAATAAGGTGGATGTGGGAGATGACGGCATCTGCCTGAAGGCAGGCGGCGGCCCCGCGGCCCTGAAATATCCCCCTGTGGCCAGAGTCCTGATCCGGGACAACACCGTCTTCCACGCCCACGGCGGCTTCGTCATCGGTTCAGAGTTCTCCGCCGGCATCGAGGATATCGTGGTCTGCGGCAATAGCTTCTCCGGCACCGACACCGGGCTTCGTTTCAAGAGCGCTCCCGGCCGGGGTGGCAAGACCGCAAGAATCCGAATATCAGATATTTACATGAGCGACATCCGGGACCAGGCAATAGTCTTCGAGACCTCCTACGTGGATGTGCCGGTGGGTACGGACGGCAAGGCTTCCACAGCGCAGGACTTCCTCCCTGAATTCACCGATATCAGCATCAGTAACGTTGTCTGCCGCGACGCCCGCATCGGCATAGCCGCCAAAGGCACAGCACAGATGATCCACGACATCAGCATCAGCGACTGCACCCTTTTCTGCACGGAGAAGATAGTCGATCTGAGCGGCATCGAGGCCTTCGGCGAAAGCACCATCAAACTGACAAACATCAACTTGCAGAAAAACTAAATAATGAAAAGACGCTGTATTTTCAGCCTGCTGCAACAACGACCCTTCGGCAACCCTCCTGCTCGGACCCCGTGATGAACCACGCGAAATAGTTGGCGGAAAGCATCGTTTCGAGGTTAAAACCACCATTTAGGGTAGTATACCGAAGTGAAATATGCTTTACCTTTGCGAAAATTCAATTTTTAACACAATGAAAAAATTTGTTTATGCTCTGATGGCCTCCTGTGCCATGCTTTTCAGCTTCTCTTCCTGCGAGGGGCTTCTCAATGGTGGTGAAGAAAACGGCGAAGACGCCGAATATGGCTACACCGATATCAAGGTTGCCGAAACCGACAATTCAATCACGCTTTCTTACAAGCTCACTACTTCAGTATTCAGTTATGACTATAAGATTGTCTGGTCCTTCCGTGACAATAAGTGCACCTCCTGCATCGTGACCTACGACTGCCCCAGCGCAACAATTGCCGGTCTGGTCAAGGAATCTTTGGACGAAGAAGACAAGGCAAGGGTTACTGTAAACGGGAAGACACTTACTATCGATTGTTCCGAGGAGAACAAGGACATGACCAAGCAGGAGATTTCCCAGGCGGTCAATATCCTGAAAGCTCAGCTCGAATCTGCCAACAAACAGATATACGGCAAGGACTGATAAATCCTGAAAATAACACTATATTTGCAGAGCTGCGGAACAGATCCGTGGCTCTGTTTTTATGAATCTCTTCCAGCTGTTCCGCAACATCCGCCCGTTCGTGAGGCCCTACCGCCTGCTGGTGGCCCTCACACTCGTCCTCACGCTGGTGGGATCCGCCATGCAGCAGGTGAACGCCATCGTGCTGGACCGGACGGTGGATGCCATCAACGCCCTCATCGGAACGAACTTCAGCTGGAGCCAGGCAGCCCGCATCCTCACAATAATCTCGGCCGTCCTGCTCGGAAAGGAGGTCCTGTCCGCCCTCATCACCTTCGCCCAGAACTACTATGGAGAGAGGATGAGGATATTCGTGTCCAGGGACCTTTCCCAGGCCGTCATCGAGAAGGTTCTCACCTTCCGCATGGCCTATTTCAACACCGACGAGAACGCCACCGGCAAGGTGCAGGCGAGGATAGACCAGGGCGTGAGCAGCCTGTCCCGCACGGTGCAGAACTTCTTCATCGACCTCCTGCCCCTCTTCACCAGCGCCGCGCTCGCCCTCATACTGATGTTCGCGGCCAACGTTTATGTGGGACTGGTAGCCCTGGGCATAGTGCCGATTTACTTCTGGATAACCTACCGCCAGGCCAAGCGCTTGAAGGGATGGAGGCGGGAAATGCGTTCGCACCTGGAAACCAAGAGCCAGGGCATCAAGAACATAATCGACTCCATCAACGTCATCAAATCCTTCAACCGCGAGGGGATAGAAAGCCGCAAGCAGCTGGACATCCAGAACCAGGTGACCGCCAACCAGATGAACACCCGCCGGGTGAGCTTCTATTACAGCGGCATCAAGAGTTTCGTCAAGCAGGTCGGCACCGTGCTGGTGATTATCCTCACGGCCTACCTGGTGCTCATCGAATACCCCGGCATGAGCATAGGTAAGATAATGTACCACGTGATGCTATTCTCCAACGTCATCGCCCCCATCACCCAGCTCCAGCGCATATTCGATGACGTGAACGACGCCCTGATCTACGCAGAAGGATTCTTCAGCATACTGAACTCCGACGAAGAGGTGGAATCCACCGGAAGCTACCGCCCGGCGGAGATAAAGGGTAAGTTCGAGCTGAAGGGCGTGGACTTCACCTATCCCAACGGCAATCAGGCCCTGTTCGGCATCGACATGACCATAGAACCGGGGATGATAACCGCGCTGGTGGGCCTGTCGGGTGCCGGAAAGAGCACCATAGTCAACCTTCTGGACAAGTTTTACGAGCCGCAGGCCGGCACCATAACCCTGGACGGGGTGGACCTGAAGGAATACGACACTCATTTCCTGCGGGACAACATCGGCCTGGTGCTCCAGAAGAACCACATCTTCGATGGCACCATAGAGGAAAACATACGCTATGGCCGGCCGGATGCCACCTTCGAGGAGGTGGTGGATGCTGCGAAGAAATCCTACATCTACGACCAGATAATGGCTCTGCCCAAGCAGTTCCAGAACCGGGCGTCAGACCTCTCCGGAGGCCAGCAGCAACGCATAGCCATCGCACGCATGTTCCTCAAGAACCCGCCCGTGATCTTCCTGGACGAACCCACCGCTTCGCTTGATGCCATCGCCACCGAGCAGATCAAGAACAGCATAGATGCCATCAAGAAAGACAGGACCGTTATCATAATCTCCCACAGCATCTCGCAGATAATCGACAGCGATATGATTTACGCTCTGCGCGAGGGCCGCGTGGAGGAGTCCGGCGACCCCGACGAAATATACAAGAAGGGTGGCATCTACAAAGACATAATCGACGCTTCGGCCAGGAGTCTCAACATAGAAAAGATTGCAAAGACACTGAATTAATTGTAACTTTGTAAGACTATGTGGATTATTCTCGCAGCTGCCATCGTTCCCGGAATCCTTCTGCTGTATTACGTGTACAGCAAGGACTTCAACCCCGAACCCAAACGCATGGTTTACAAGGGCTTCTTCTATGGATGCCTTTCCGTGCTGGCATCGTTCGTGATTTCCGGTCCGCTGATGTCCCTGGGGCTCTTTTCGAACGAGCCTTCCACCTTGCTCGAGGCCGTCAAGACATCCTTCTTCGGCGCAGCCATCCCCGAGGAAAGCGCCAAGTTGCTGATGCTGTGGCTGTTGCTGCGGAACAGTCCGGAGTTCGACGAGCGCTACGACGGTATGGTGTACGCCGCCGCCGTCGGTCTTGGCTTCGCCTGCCTGGAGAACCTGATGTATGTGATATCCGCCGGTGCAGGCTGGTTCTACGTGAGCGTCACCCGCGCAATCTTCGCCGTGCCCGGGCATTTCGCCTTCGCCATCATGATGGGATATTACTATTCCCGCAATCACTTCGACTGGCGCGAGACTACCGATCTGGACCGCATCAAGGTCTGGCTCTTCCCGGTGCTCCTGCACGGTATCTACGACACCCTGGCATTCTCTTCCGGAATCGCTCCGGAATTCTCGGGACTGATCACTATCCTGCTCATCTACTTCTGCATCAAGATGTTCAAGTTCACGCGCAAGCGCATCCTCACGGAAGCCTCCCGCAATCAATACGAAGCCACACATATCATAGACGACCAATGAAAAGAATCCTGACCCTGGTGCTGGTGCTGCTGTGCGCCCTGCCGGCATCCGCCGAAAAATACAAACAGGACCGCGGAATAGTCTACCGCGACGGCGACGCCCATCCCCGCTGCAAGCTCGACGTGAGCTACGTAAAGAAGGCGTCGGACCGCCCGGTGATTGTCTGGTTCCACGGAGGCGGCCTCACCGGTGGCCAGAAGCATACTCCCAAGGAGCTGCTGACCAAGGATTACGTGGTGGTGGCGGCCGGATATCGCCTCTATCCCGAGGCGCAGGTCGCCGAGATCATAGATGATGCCGCCGCAGCGGTCGCCTGGGTGGTGAAGAACATATCCGCATACGGCGGTTCGCCGGACAAGATATACCTTGCCGGACATTCCGCGGGAGGATATCTCTCTGCCATGCTGGGCCTGGACAAGCACTGGCTCGCCAAATACGGGGTGGACGCCGACAAGATGGCGGCCATCGTGCCCTACAGCGGGCAGATGATAACCCACTTCACCGAGCGCGCCGCGAGGGGAATGTCCGCCACACAGCCGCTTATCGACGAGATGGCTCCCCTCTACCACATCCGTCCCGACGCTCCGCCCTTCCTGGTAATAACCGGAGGGCGCGACATGGAGCTCTACCGCCGCTACGAGGAGAACGCCTATTTCGTGGAGATGATGAAGCTCGTGGGCCACAAGAACATCATTCTTTACGAGGAGGATGGCTTCGACCACGGCGGGATGGCGGCGCCCGCACACCTTCTTCTTATGAAATACATCAAACCGTGATATGAGAAAGCTTTTAGTTCTGATGGCTGCCGCCCTGCTGCTGGCGGTGACATGCGGCGAGAACAAGGTGAATCCCGTCACTCCGCCCGAACCGGAGCCCGAGCAGACGGAGCCCGCCGACCTCAAGCTGGGATCCTTCAACATCCGCCTGGATACTTCTTCGGACACCGACTACAAGGACTGGCAGGCCCGCAAGGAGAACTGCATGACGGTGGTCCGGACCCACTATTTCGACGTCTTCGGCCTTCAGGAAGTGCTCGCCAACCAGCAAAGCAACTTTAAAGAGATGCTGCCGGAATACGGCTTCTACTTTGTGGGAAGGGACACCGGCACCGGTGGAGAAGCTGTGGGTGTAGGATACAAGAAAGAGACTATCGAGCTTCTGGAATGGGACCGTTTCTGGCTTTCGGATACTCCGGACAAGCCTTCCGGCTCCCTGAACTGGGGTGGGATGTCCCGCCATCGCGTGGCCGCCTGGGCCAAGCTCCGCCACAAGGCATCCGGAAAGGTTTTCTACTTCCTCGCCACCCATCTGGAGGTGAACAACAACGGCAACAGCTACGCCGAAGTGCGCAAGAAATCCGCAGACCTGATAATCAGCCGCATGGCGTCGGAAAATCCGGACAAGCTGCCCCTTTTCGTGGTAGGCGACATGAATCCGGAATCGGATGAAGAGGCCGCCCTCCAGGCCTTCCGGGCCGCATACAAGGATTCTTTCCGCGTTGCGGACGAAAAGGGCGTCCGCCAGGGCCCCAAGGCCACCTATCAGGCCTTCGATCCTTCCCGGGACCTCGACAAGGCGAGCTCGCATCCCTCCGATTTCATCTTCTACACAGAGGGTGAACTTTCCGCGTTCATTGCCATCATCGACAAGTTCGAAGGATATTACCCTTCCGACCATCTCCCCGTTCAGGCAAATATAACACTAAAGTAATATGAAACTCTACCGTTATCTTCTTTTCGCACTGGCCGCCCTGGTGGCTGCCGGCTGTGGCCCCAAGTACGCCAACAAGGCTGAAAAAGTGGTTGCCGAACTCCACAACCCCAATTCCAAGTATGTGGTGGTGGTCGCTCATCGCGGCGACTGGCGCAACTATCCCGAGAACTCCATCCCCGCCATCGAATCCGCTATACGCATGGGCGTGGATATTGTGGAAATCGACCTTAAGATGACAAGCGACAGTGTGCTGGTGCTCAGCCACGACGGCACCGCCAACCGCACCACCACCGGCAAAGGCCCCATCTCCACGATGACCCTCGACTCCCTCAAAGGATTCAACCTTCGCTATGCGCACGGGGTTAAATCTCCCCACAAGATGCCCACTTTGAAAGAGGCGCTCGAGGTTTGCAAAGACCGCATATGCGTCAACATCGACCAGGGCTACCAGTACTACGACCAGGTGCTGGCCATCACCGAGGAACTCGGTGTGACCGACCAGATCCTCATCAAGGGCAAGAAGACCCTGGCAGAGGTAAGCGCTAAAACGGCTGAATATGAGCATAATATGATGTATATGCCCATCATCGACATCCTCTTCCCTAAGGGCGCAGACCTATTCAATCAGTATATGGAGGCCGGTGAGGTTCCGCTTGCCTACGAGGTTTGCTTCGCCGAGCTGAACGACACCGTCCGCGACTGCTGCAAGAAGGTGATCGGTACCGGATCCAAGCTCTGGGTCAACACCCTCTGGCCTTCGCTCAACGGCGGATACGACGATAACACCGCTTTCGAAGCCGCCGATCCGGGCGAGGTCTACGATGTGATCCTGGACCTCGGTACTTCCATCATCCAGACCGACCGTCCCGAGATGCTCATCAAGTACCTCGAGAAGAAGGGCCGCAGGAAGTAGCGCGCTACTTCAGGAAAGCGAAGAATACCGCCAGCACCAGGCAGGCGAAGGCGGCCACATGGTTCCAGTGCAGGTGCTGCCCCTGGAACAGGAAGGAGATGATGACGGTGAAGACCGTCAGCGAGATAACCTCCTGAATGACTTTAAGTTGAACAAGGGTGAAAGGCCCTCCGTTGCCGGCGAATCCTATGCGGTTCGCCGGTACTGTAAGGCAGTATTCAAAAAATGCGATTCCCCAGGAAAACAGGATGATGAGGATCAGGGGCCATCCCGTCGAGATCTTCATTTCCTGCAGTTTGAGATGTCCGTACCAAGCGAACGTCATGAACACGTTCGACAGTATGAGCATCAGTATAGTCCAGATTCCTTGCATAATTCTCTTATAAAAAGCGCTGCAAAATTAAAAAAAAACTATCTTTGCGCCCCCAAATAATGAGAATTATGAAAAGAATTGTAATGATTATAGCTGCGTTGGCCTTGTCCACGAGCCTTTTTGCACAAAACAAAGATTGGGGTTGGCCGGAGGCCTCGTCATCTACGGAAATAAATGAAGACCAGACAGAAAACAGTTTTGCCATACGCCCTCTAGATAGAGACCTCGGATTGGTATTGTATGGAAGCCGTTATCGCAAAGCGAGGGCAAATCTGGGTTGGGGCAAGGCAATCTCTTTTCTTGGGGTCCCTGCCGCGGGATTGTGGACAGTTGCCGGGATTAATAATATCGATTGGGACAAGACCGCTGCGGCAGTGATGATTCCAACAGGGGTTGTGGCCGTTGCCGCCAGTCTCTGGGGCGGTATTTCCCTTTGGTCTAAAGGTCGGAAGGAGATGGACTTGATGTTGGATGATTATGCGGAACACTGCGCTCCCAGACCTTATGCTTCAAGTTTGGATTTCGGTCCTACCCGTAATGGTGTCGGTTTCGCGCTAAACTTCTGATGTAATGAAAAAGTTGATAATTGCATTTTTATGCATGGTTGCCGGAGCTTTTTCTGCTTCGGCGCAGTGGTATGCCGGAGGTTCTGTAGCAGGGGCGTATGTTAAAACCAATGGCGCAGAAATCCAGGCCTTCAATTTGAGCCCGGAAACCGGATACATCTTCCGGAACAGGCTTGCGGTCGGAGGCCGTATCTCCTGGGGGAAGTCCAATGCAGCCATCTCCAGTCCTGGTCTGGAGTATTCCAATGCAGAAACGCGTGCATTTACATTAAATCCATATGTCGGTTGGGGACTTGTACGTTTTGGATGTTTCGCTGCGTGGGTAGAAGGTGGTTTCCAGCTTATTCCTGAGCAGGAAGGAGTTGGCAAGACGACCGTTACCATATATGCAATTCCTGTCTTGACATATAGCCTGAGCCATCACTTTCTTTTGAAAACCGGACTTGGTTTTGCGGGATTGCTGGCCTCGACCGATTTTGACGGCAACTATATTTTGGCTGGCGCTTTCGGTGGAGATAATGCCCTGAAGATAGGAGACGATCTTTCGATAGGGTTTGTATATCGGTTCTAGGTACCCCCCCCCACCGAGATATAACGTACGGTATAATTAATTCATGCAAAATTTTCATTTTAAAAACCGTCGGCCGGGAGGCAGGTGCTGGATTTTAGTTGA
>R23__coassemble_381_pt1 | contig 30659 bp, 20 predicted proteins | sample R23__metabat2_low_PE_050 | metagenome-assembled genome bin R23 | reverse complement strand
GATCATACCCTGTTCCATGGCCCTCCCGGCCTGGGAAAGACTACCCTCGCACATATCATCGCCAACGAGATGGGGGTAAATATGAAGATAACATCCGGTCCGGTACTCGACCGTCCCGGGGATCTGGCCGGCCTGCTGACCTCGCTCGAGCCGGGTGACGTGCTGTTTATAGATGAAATTCACCGCCTTTCCCCTGAAGTGGAGGAGTATCTCTACTCCGCGATGGAGGATTTCGTAATAGATATAATGATAGATAAGGGGCCAGGGGCCAGGTCTGTGCGCATCTCCCTCAATCCTTTCACCCTCGTGGGTGCCACCACCCGCAGTGGCCTGCTGACGGCGCCGCTCCGTGCGCGCTTCGGCATTACCTGCCCAATGGAGTATTACGATACATCCGACCTGGTGAAGATAGTCAAGCGCAGCGCCGGCATCCTCAAGGTGGACATAGATGATTCCGCCGCACAGGAGATAGCCATGCGCAGCCGCGGAACCCCCCGTATATGTAATTCCCTGTTGAGGAGGGTGAGGGATTTCGCCCAGGTGGAAGGAGACGGGCGAATAGACCTGAAGATAGCCAAATATGCCCTGGACAAGCTGCATATAGATACCCTTGGTCTGGATTCCATCGACAACAAGATACTCCGTACCATAATAGAGAAGTTCAAGGGCGGTCCCGTTGGGGCGAATACCCTGGCTACGGCCATAAGCGAGGATCAGGGAACCTACGAGGAGGTTTACGAACCCTTCCTTATAAAAGAAGGATTCATCCTGCGCACCCAGCGCGGGCGCATAGCGACCGACCTTGCATATAAGCATCTTGGTGTTAAAAGGGGAGTGGCGGACGAGAATACCCTGTTTTAATCTTGTTATTCCCGCCAAAAATGAGTAAAATTGCAGACTATTTAATAACTCTAGATAAAAATGGCAGATAAACTTATCTCTAAGATTCCTGACGGCCCGCTGTCCGAGAAATGGACGAAGCGCAAGTCGGAAATTCATCTGGTCAGTCCTAACAATAAAAGAAAACTCGAGATAATAGTGGTGGGAACCGGTCTCGGCGGCGCTTCTGCAGCTGCGAGCCTCGGTGAACTCGGCTATAATGTGAAGGTTTTCTGCATCAGCGATTCTCCCCGCAGGGCTCACTCTATTGCCGCCCAGGGAGGTATAAATGCGGCCAAGAACTACCAGAACGACAACGACTCCGTCTATAGGCTTTTCTATGATACTATCAAAGGTGGAGACTATCGCGCCCGCGAGGCCAATGTATACCGCCTTGCAGAGGTAAGTGCCGCCATTATAGACCAGTGCGTCGCTCAAGGTATTCCTTTTGCGCGTGAATACGGCGGATATCTTGCCAACCGCTCCTTCGGTGGAGTGCAGGTAAGCCGTACTTTCTACGCCCGAGGCCAAACCGGACAGCAGCTGCTCCTGGGTGCGTATGCATCTCTGAATAAGGAAATTGCGGCCGGAACGGTCAAGAGTTATCCCCGCCACGAGATGCTCGATCTCGTGATTATAAACGGCGAGGCGAAGGGTATTATCGCCCGTAACCTTGTTACCGGGCAGCTGGAGCGCTTCGGTGCCCATGCAGTGGTGATTGCCACCGGCGGATATGGAAATACCTACTTCCTTTCCACCAACGCCATGAACAGTAACGGTTCCGCTGCGATGCAGTGCTACCGTAAAGGTGCTTTCTTCGCAAATCCCTGCTTCGCACAGATCCATCCTACCTGCATACCCGTTCACGGTGACCAGCAGTGCAAGCTCACCCTTATGAGTGAATCCCTGCGTAACGACGGCCGCATCTGGGTACCCAAGAAACTGGAGGATGTAGAGAAACTTCGCAAGCACGAAATCAAGGCCTCCCAGATTCCTGAAGAGGATCGTGATTACTACCTCGAGCGCCGCTATCCCGCCTTCGGAAACCTTGTTCCCCGCGACGTGGCTTCCCGTGCCGCCAAGGAGCGTTGCGATGCCGGATTCGGTGTGAATGAGACCGGTAAGGCCGTGTTCCTGGACTTCTCCGATGCTATCCGCCGTCTCGGACACCAGAAGGTCGCAGAGCGTTATGGAAACCTCTTCGAGATGTATGAGAAGATCACCGCTTCATCTCCCTGGGAGGAGCCTATGATGATTTATCCCGCCATCCACTATACCATGGGAGGTATCTGGGTGGATTATGATCTGCAGACTACTATCCCCGGCCTTTATGCTATCGGTGAAGCCAACTTCTCCGACCATGGCGGAAACCGCCTTGGTGCATCTGCCCTTATGCAGGGTCTTGCCGATGGTTACTTCGTGATTCCTGTCACTATCGGTGATTATCTCTCACACAAGTTCTCAGAGCCTAAGACCGATATTAACGCTCCTGAGTTTACTGCGGCCGAGAAGGCTGTGCAGGCCCGTATAGACAAGCTTTTTGCCATCAACGGCACCGAGACCGTGGATTCTATCCACAAGGAACTCGGCCATATCATGTGGGAGTATGTGGGCATGGCGCGTGATGAGGAGGGTCTGAAGACGGCTATCGCCAAGATCAAGGAACTGCGCGAGCGTTTCTATAAGGAAGTCAAGGTTCCCGGCACCCAGTTCGAGTTTAATCAGGAGCTTGAGAAGGCTCTCCGTCTGGAGGATTTCTTCGATATAGGCGAACTGATGGCTTATGATGCCCTGAACCGCAGGGAATCCTGCGGCGGACATTTCCGTGTGGAGAGCCAGACCGAGGAAGGCGAGGCAAAGCGTGATGACAAGAACTTCATGTATGTTGCCGCATGGGAATACAAAGGAGAGGGTAAGGAGCCTGAACTCCATAAGGAGGAACTCAATTATGAGTTTATAGAGGTTAAGACAAGAAACTACAAAGACTAAGCACGAGTATGAATTTCAATGTTAAGATATGGCGTCAGCGTAACGCCAAGGCAAAAGGACATTTCGAGACCTATCATATAGATGATATTGAGTCCGATGCTTCCTTCCTGGAAATGCTCGACATTCTCAACGAGAAGTTGATCCGTGAGGGAATAGATCCGGTTTCTTTCGACCACGACTGCCGTGAAGGTATCTGCGGTGCCTGCTCTCTTTATATAGACGGCCGCGCACATGGCCCGGATGACCATGTGACTACCTGCCAGTTGTTCATGCGCCATTTTAAGGATGGTGCTACCATCACCGTTGAACCCTGGCGCAGTTCCGCATTTCCTATCATAAAAGACCTCGTAGTGGACCGTAGGGCCTTTGATAAGGTCCTCCAGGCCGGTGGGTTTATCTCCGTGCGTACCGGATCTGCCCAGGATGCAAACAACATCCTCATCGGGCACGATACCGCCGAGGAGAGTATGGATGCGGCAGCATGTATCGGCTGCGGCGCCTGCGTGGCAACCTGTAAGAACGGTTCCGCCATGCTGTTCGTGGCCGCTCGCGTGAGTTCTCTCGCACTTCTTCCCCAGGGTAAGGTTGAGGGTGCCAAGCGCGCCCGCGCCATGGTCAAGAAGATGGATGAACTCGGGTTCGGCAACTGCACTAATACCCGCGCCTGCGAGCTTGAGTGCCCTAAGGGTATATCCGTGGCTCACATCGCCCGCCTTAACCGCGAGTATCTGAAGGCTAAATTCTCTGAGTAGTTACCAGAGGAAATTATTAAAGGGGTAACGCCCCGCGTGTATCTCCGCCACCATCTTATAGATGTCGTGGCGGAGTTTTTCCAACCCTGTCTTATTGAGGGCGGAAATGAAGATACAGGGAGTTTTTTCCTGGGCAATCCAGCTGTTTTTCAGCTCATCCAGAGTGTAGTTCAGCTTAGTCCTGGGTTCCAGCGAGAATTCGTCGTATTCTTCGTAATGATAGGCATCTATCTTATTGAATACCACATATATAGGTTTATTCCCAGCGCCTATCTCCTGCAGGGTCTTTTCTACTACCTGCATCTGTTCTTCGAAGTCGGGATGGGATATATCCACGACGTGAACCAGGATATCCGCCTCACGCACTTCGTCCAGGGTACTCTTGAATGCTTCTATGAGTTGGGTAGGGAGTTTGCGGATGAAACCTACCGTGTCGCTGAGCAGGAAAGGAACATTCTCTATCACTACTTTGCGGACGGTTGTGTCCAGGGTGGCGAAGAGTTTATTCTCTGCGAAAACGTCGGATTTGGCAAGCAGGTTCATCAGAGTGCTTTTCCCCACGTTGGTATAGCCTACAAGGGCCAGACGGACCAACTGGCCGCGGTTCCCGCGCTGGGTGGCCATCTGCCTGTCTATCTTGCTTAGTTCCTCTTTTAAGCGGCTTATACGTTGTTTTACGATACGGCGGTCTACCTCTATCTGGGTTTCACCCATACCGCCTCGAGTTCCGACGCCACCCCTCTGCCTTTCCAAGTGTGTCCACATGCCGGCGAGACGTGGAAGCATGTAGTTCAATCTTGCGATTTCTACCTGCGTCTTGGCATAAGCGGTCTGTGCGCGCTGGGTGAATATCTCAAGGATCAGGCTGGTCCTGTCTATCACCTTGGCGGACTTGATAACCTTCTCGATATTGCGCTGCTGCATACCCGTGAGTTCGTCGTCGAATATGCAGTAACAGATGTCGTTATCTTCGCAATATTGTTGTATTTCAGCGAGTTTTCCGCTCCGGATATAGGTTGCTTTTTCCGGCTTGTCCACTCGCTGTACAAACTTCTTATCTCCCACAGCCCCTGCGGTTTCTGCAAGGAATTCCAGTTCGTCGAGGTATTCCATTATCCTGGATTCCTCGTCGTTCTGACGGATGATTCCTACAAAGACCGCTTTCTCACTTGTATGCTGCTTTGTTTCAAACATTTCATTTAAAAAAGGCCATCCGGTTGGGGACGGCCTTAAGGATTGATAGTTAATTACTTACCTTAACTGGAAGATAACAGGGAAGGTATAGGTAACCTTAACTGCGCGGTCGCGCTGTTTGCCGGGAGTCCACTTAGGTGAACTCTGCACGACGCGGACTGCCTCTTTGTCGAGAGCTGGATCCACGCCACGGACAACCTTTACGTTGGATACCTTACCGTCGGCTCCTACCACAAACTGGAGAAGAACACGCCCCTGGATACCATTTTCCTTGGCTATTTCAGGGTACTGCAGACGCTCGTTAACCCACTTGGAGAAAGCGTTCGCGTCTCCGCCCATGAATCCGGGTTTCTCTTCCACCAGCTGGAAAGGAATGGCCTCTTCTTCGATTTCTTCCTCTTCAACCTGCTCGACATACGTCTTGATTTCTACACCAAGGTTGGCATCATCCTCGAGGTCGAGGATGTTGTCTTCGACCAGAAGGTCGTCGTCCACAATGTCGATATTGTCGGAGAGTACTGGAATCTGGGGTACTTCCGGCGGCGGGGGAGGTGTTTCCTGAGTGATAGGAATCATCTCCTCTTCCTCGATAGGTCCTACTTCAGCTTCGAGTGCCTTGGTCTGCTTGTCTTTAGTGCTGTATTCGAATGCTCCGTAGACTACGAGCAAAGCAAGTACGAAACCGATTTCCGTGAAGAGCAATCTCTTGTTCCCCAGGCTCGCCTTTTCTGATTTCTTGACTTCCATGTTACCGAACTCAATTAAGTTTGTTTAACTTTCAAAGGTAGAAATAAAAAATTTGATTTCCAATTTTTTGCATTTCTCTCCTCTTGCTTTTAACTTTGCAAGCGAAAACTATGCCATTATGATCAGGTATTTTTCTGAAGATATTAAATTTGATTTCAAAGGTAAATCGCTTAATAATAAGTGGTTGAAGTTCGTTGCTGAGAGCGAGGTGCGCCGGCTCGGGGATATCAGCATAATTTTCTGCTCGGACAATTATATCCTCGATGTGAACATGAAGTATCTCCAGCACGACTACTTTACCGACATCATCACCTTCGATTACTGTGAAGGAAGCGTTCTTTCGGGAGATCTTTTCATAAGCATAGATTCCGTCCGGGACAATGCGGACTTCTACGGAACTGAGTTTGCCGATGAATTGAACCGGGTTATAGTCCATGGTCTTCTCCATCTGATCGGATATGACGATCATTCCGATTCTGAACAAAAGTTGATGAGGTCGAAGGAGGATTACTATCTTTCCCAGCGTCCGGCGGTTTGCGGCATTAGCAGGTAATGGAGTTTAACTACGATATTATAGTTGTAGGAGGCGGCCATGCCGGATGTGAGGCCGCGATGGCTGCAGCGAACCTTGGAAGTTCCGTCGTTTTGATTACGATGGACATGACAGGATTTGCGAAAATGAGTTGCAACCCTGCAATCGGCGGAATAGCTAAAGGTCAGATAGTCAAGGAGATAGATGCGCTTGGAGGTTATACCGGACTGGTTACGGATTCAACGACTCTCCAGTTCAGGATGCTTAACAAAAGCAAGGGTCCGGCCATGTGGAGCCCGCGCGCACAGTGCGATAAAATCCAATTTTCACTCACATGGCGTAAAATTCTCGAAAGTCATTGTAAATTAGATATTTACGAGGATTCCGCCGTTTCTTTTCTCTTTGAGAATTCAAAAATCTGCGGAGTTCGGACGAATACGGGAGCGATTTTTAAGTCTCAAGCGGTTATTTTGACTGCCGGAACCTTCCTTGGCGGCAAGATTTTCATTGGGCGCACCGTTTTCAGCGGAGGCCGTATCGGAGAGAAACCTTCTCTCGGCCTGACCGAACAACTCGTAGAACACGGGCTTATCACCGGAAGGATGAAGACAGGAACTCCTCCGAGGATAGACATTTCTTCTGTCGATGTTGCCTCGCTTCCTGTCCAGCTCGGTGACGAGGATCCCGACCGTTTCAGTTTCTTTCCTGTTCCCTCTTCGATCCAGAAAGACGGGAGGCAGATGAACTGTTATATCCTCCACACAAATGAGAAAGTTCATGAAGCCCTTCGTTCAGGTTTTGAGGATTCCCCTTTGTTTACGGGAATCATCCATGGTAAAGGACCAAGGTATTGTCCAAGTATAGAAGATAAACTCCGTGTTTTCCCCGAGAACGATGCGCACCAACTTTTCCTAGAACCTGAGGGAAGATGGACTAATGAGTATTATCTTCAGGGCTTCTCTTCTTCTCTTCCTCTGGATGTCCAGGTCCGAGCCCTGCATGCTATAAAAGGGTTGGAGAACGCTCGTATTTTCCGCCCCGCCTACGCCGTGGAATATGATTATTTTGATCCTTCACTGCTTCGTGGAACACTTGAATCTAAATTGATAGATAACCTCTTCCTGGCTGGCCAGGTTAATGGTACGACCGGTTATGAGGAGGCCGCAGCACAAGGTCTTTTAGCGGGAATTAATGCTCATCTGAAGATTAACGAGAGAGATCCTTTCATCCTCAGCAGGGACAGTTCTTATATTGGAGTTCTTATCGACGATCTGGTAACCAAGGGTGTCGACGAGCCTTACAGAATGTTTACTTCCAGAGCGGAATATCGCGTACTATTACGCCAGGATAACGCTGATGAACGGCTTACGGAATTGTCTCATTCGATAGGTCTTGCAAGCGAAGAGCGCTACGCTCTGACCATGCAAAAGTATGAACAGGTTTCGGCCCTGACGGCTTTTTGTGACAGTGTAAATGTGACGGCCAAGCAAGCAAATGCTTATCTGGAATCAGTTGGTTCTTCTCCTCTCGGAGACTCTAAAAAGATATCTGAAGTAGCCCTTCGTCCTGAGGTAAATCTTGATGAATTACTCAAAATTGTTCCACGTGGAACGCAGATTTCTGATAAGAAAGTAATAGAATCTGTCGAAATTACCTTGAAGTACAGGGGTTATATCGAGCGTGAAAAACGTATGGCGGAGAAACTTCACAAGCTTGAAGACCTGACTATTCCCGATGGTTTTGACTTCGACAGAGTGTCTGGTCTCACCATTGAATGCAGGCAAAAATTAAAGCGCTATAATCCTAAGACCATAGCGCAGGCTTCCCGTATTTCCGGAGTTTCTCCGGCAGATATTTCTGTTTTATTGGTTTATTTCGGCCGTTAAAGCATCTTTAGGGCCGTCTTTATTATCTCTTCGACTTTGGCGTCAGGCTTCTGTTTGAGGATTTGCTGTATTGCTTTCTGCACGTTGGCCTTGTTGAATCCCAGCATAATCAATGCCGAAGAGGCTTCGTCTACAACCTCGTTGCTGGCAACGGTGAACAGCGCACCAGAGTCGCTTCCGCCACCATCTGCAATCTTGTCTTTCAGTTCAAGGATCAGGCGTTGAGCCGTCTTCAGGCCAAGACCTTTGACAGACTTGATCAGGTTGACATTCTCTGCAAGTACGGCCTGACGGAATTCTTCTGCAGAGAACGATGAAAGAACCATACGTGCTGAAGCTGCGCCCATCCCGGAAACGCTTGTAATCAGTTGAAACAGAGCCCGTTCGTCTTTGTTTGCAAAGCCATATTCCACCGATCCGCCATCTCTGGTATTCACAACGGACTGAACAAATACCTTTGCCTGAGATTTTCCTTCCAGCATAGCATAGGTCTGCAGCGAAATCTCAAGCCTATAGCCTATTCCGTTGTTGTCTATAACCACCTGGGTGGGCCCCAGTTCCTCTACTTTTCCGGAAATGTAATCTGTCATAATTTCTTGAATGTTATCTATCGCAAATGTAGGTAAAAATTGCTACATTTGTTCCTCTATTTCACATTGAATATGAACATAGATACTGTCCGCTCATATTTTCCTCAATTGCAGGAAACGGTCTACGGCAAACCCCTCGTTTACCTGGATAATGCCGCCACCTCCCTGCGTCCCCTTTCCGTTGTCCGGGAATGGGACGATATGAGCCTGAAGTACAACAGCAACCTTCACCGGGCAGTCCATAAAACGGCCGTCGACGCAACCGACAGGTTCGAGGCTGCAAGGGCCGCGGTGGCCGGCTTTGTCGGAGCGGACACCCCGGAAGAAATAGTCTTCACTTCCGGCACCACCCAGTCCATCAACCTGCTCGCAGCCTGCCTCGAGAACGCCGGATTCTTCTCTTCAGGAGACGAAATCCTGATAGCGGAGAGCGAACACCATTCGAATATCGTTCCCTGGCAGCTTGTTTCTGCTCGCAAAGGGTTGAAAATCAAAACGATACCTATAAATTCCAGAGGCGGGATCCTGGTTGAAAAACTGTCGGAACTGCTGACTGAACGCACAAAAATATGCTGCGTCGCCCAAATCTCCAACGTCCTTGGAATAGTCAATCCGATCCGGGAAATAGTTGATATCTGCCACGCCAACGGAACGCTGGTCCTGGTTGACGGTGCCCAGGGGATAGTGCACGAGAAAGTAAACTTAAAGGAAATCGGTTGCGACTTCTACGCTTTCTCCGGGCACAAGATGTATGCTGCGCCGGGCACGGGAGTCCTTTATGGAAAGAAAGCCCTGCTGGAAACCCTCCCCCCCTACATGGGCGGCGGCGAGATGATAGAGTCCGTAAGCTGGGAGAAGACCACTTACGCCCCCGTCCCCCGCAGGTTCGAAGCCGGCACGCAGAACATATCCGGAATTCCCACCCTGGTGCCCGCAATCGAGATATGTAAGTTGTTGAGAAATAGGGAGATAGCAGAGGAAAACAATCGTATAAAAGCCTATATTCTAGAGGCCCTTACGTCGAATCCGGACATCACACTGTACGGAAATCCCGAGGATCCGGCAAAGAAGATATCCCTGTTTTCCTTCTCTATCGCCGGCGCCCACCACGAAGATCTGGCGCTGATCCTGGACAAGATGGGAATAGCCGTCCGTTCCGGGCAGATGTGCGCAGAGCCCCTCATGGACCGTTTCGGCGTGACCGGAATGCTCCGCGCATCCTTCGCCCCCTACAACACAATGGCAGAAGCCGAATACTTTATAGAAAGCCTGAACAGGGCCATCAAGATGCTGAAATGAATACGTTGGAAGAAGCAAAAGCCGCGGTTGTCGAAGAGTTTTCCATGTTCGACGAGTGGCTGGACAAATACGAGTATCTCATAGAACTGGGCAAGAACCTGGAAGTGTTCCCCGTGGAACTAAAGACCGACGACCGCCTTATAAAAGGCTGTCAATCAAGAGTTTGGCTGGACACGAAAGTGGACGGCGGCCGCCTTTTCTTCCGTGCGGACAGCGATGCCATCATCACCAAGGGAATCATCTCCCTGCTTATCCAGGTCTATAACGGCCGCACGGCCGCGGAAATCGCCGCGGACGACTTCGGTTTCGTAGAGCAGATAGGTCTCCGGGCCAACCTCTCTCCCACCAGGGCGAACGGCCTGAATTCCATGATAGAAACCATCCGCAGGGAGGCGGAAAAGAATGTCTGACCAGAACGAAATCCTCACCCCGGAAGACGTAAAGGAACTCGCCCCCCTCTACGACGCGGTCATCCTCGCCCTCAAGCAGGTATACGACCCGGAAATCCCGGTCAACATATACGACCTCGGCCTTATCTACGAGCTCAACATCAGCAAGTCCCGCGAGGTCTACATAAAAATGACCTTCACCGCCCCCAACTGCCCCATGGCGGACGAGGTGATGGCCGATGTGCAGCACAGCGTGGAGATGACTCCTGGCGTAAAAAAATGTGAAATAGAACTCACCTTCGAGCCCGTCTGGGACCAGAGCATGCTCTCCGACGAAGCCCGGGTGGCCCTTGGAATGGATCCTGAATTAGACTAGATATGGCAAAGCTTTATCTCGCCCTTGGCAGCAACATAGGCGCTCGCAGGGCCAACATAATGTCGGCCCTGAGCTTCCTAAATGGCATCCTGGGCCGCTACGAGGCCCTTTCGGAGCTCATCGAGACCGAAGCCTGCGGCTTTGACGGACCGCCATTCTTGAACTGCGTAGTCCGCTACAGCAGCCGCAAGAGTCCGGCTTCCATCCTGGCCATCTGCAAGGATATAGAGCGCCGCATGGGCCGCACGGAACAGCCCCAGTACGCCCCGGACGGCACCCGCATCTATCACAACCGCATCATCGATATCGACATCCTGATGTATGGGAAAGTGCAGATGGACACCCCGGAACTCACCATTCCCCATCCCCAGGTGGAAACCCGCCCATTTGTGCGTCCGCTGCTTGAGCAGGTAATGAAAAATGATTAAATTTGTAAGATTAGAAATATAAGAGAAATGACACAAGACGAACTTTTCAAGATTCTGGTAGCCCATTGCAAGGAATACGGCTTCATCTTCCCTTCCAGCGAGATTTACGACGGCCTCGGGGCCGTGTATGACTATGGCCAGCTGGGCGTGGAGCTTAAGAACAATATCAAGAATTACTGGTGGCAGGCGATGGTGCGCCTGAACGAGAATATAGTAGGCATAGACGCAGCCATCTTCATGCATCCCAGCACCTGGGTCGCATCCGGGCACGTGGCCGCCTTCAACGATCCACTCATCGACAATCGCGACTCCAAGAAGCGCTATCGCGCTGATGTCCTCATCGAGGACTACCTCGCCAAGATCGAAGAGAAGATCAACAAGGAGGTCGAGAAGGGCCGCAAACGCTTCGGAGACAGCTTCGACGAGGCCAAGTTCCGCGAAACCAACCCCAACGTCCTCCGCGAAAAAGCCCACTGGGACGAGGTCCACGACCGCTATGTGAAGGCCGAGAACGCCAACGACCTGGCCGAATACAAGCAGATAATCCTCGACTGCGGCATCGTCTGCCCCATCTCCGGCACCAAGAACTGGACCGACGTGCGCCAGTTCAACCTCATGTTCAGCACCCAGTTCGGCTCCACCGGCGAAGGCGCCAACACCGTCTATCTCCGTCCGGAGACCGCCCAGGGCATCTTCGTAGACTACATCAACGTGCAGAAGACCGGCCGCATGAAGATCCCCTTCGGCATCGCCCAGATAGGCAAGGCCTTCCGCAACGAGGTCGTCGCCCGCCAGTTCATCTTCCGCATGCGCGAATTCGAGCAGATGGAGATGGAATTCTTCTGCAAGCCCGGCACCGAAATGGAATGGTTCAAGAAGTGGAAGGAAACCCGCATGAAGTGGCACAAGGCCCTTGGAATGGGAGACCAGAACTACCGCTTCCACGACCACGAGAAGCTCGCCCACTACGCGAACGCCGCCACCGACATCGAGTTCAACTTCCCCTTCGGATTCAAGGAGCTCGAAGGCATCCACTCCCGCACCGACTTCGACCTCGGCAACCATCAGCAGCTGAGCGGAAAGAAGCTCACCTACTTCGATTCCGAGACCGGCGAGAGCTATGTTCCCTACTGCGTTGAGACCTCAATCGGCGTCGACCGCATGTTCCTCACCGTACTCAGCCACTCCTACAAGCAGGAACAGCTGGAGAACGGCGAGAGCCGCGTGGTGCTCAGCATTCCCGCCCCCCTCGCGCCTGTCAAGGCCGCTGTGCTGCCCCTCGTGAAGAAGGATGGCCTGCCGGAGATTGCGCAGAAGATAATGGACGATCTCAAATACGATTTCAACTGCCAGTACGAGGAGAAGGATAGCATCGGCAAGCGCTACCGCCGCCAGGATGCCATCGGCACCCCGTTCTGCATCACCGTCGACCATCAGACCCTCGAGGACGGTTGCGTGACCGTGCGCGATCGCGACACGATGAGCCAGGAGCGCGTGAAGATCGAGGACCTGCACGCCATGATAGAGAAGAAAGTTTCGCTCAGCAACCTGCTTCGCCAGCTGTAATGACCAGTTTTGCAGATATAGGAAAGAAGGAAGCCCTCAAGCGTCTGTATGAGGGAAGCGGATTCAAGCCCACGGCTCCCGCGGCCCACAAGGTGCTGCTGGAAGGAGTGGACTTCAACCTGGTCTATTTCCCCCTCAAACACCTTGGCCATAAGGCAGTTACAGCCGTAACGGGCGAGCTTTTCTCCCAACTCCGGCACCCGGAAACCCTTTCGGTCGTGCTGGGCGTGAGCTCCAAGCTGGATTACCCCCAGATAGAAGAACTCTGGTCCGGAATCACCGCCGCGTCGAAGGAATACGGATATAAAAACATCTCCCTCGACCTGCAGCCTTCCGAGAACGGACTGTGCATCAGCGTAGCCGCGAGCGGCGAGCTCCATAACCTTACCAACGTCAGCCGCCCCAAGCCCCAGAGCAAAGACCTTCTCTGCGTCAGCGGACGCCTCGGCGCCGCCTACCTCGGAATGCGCGTGATGGAGCGTGAACTCGAGCGTTTCGACAAGGGCGAGTCCGACCGCAAGGAGCTCGAACAGTACAAGATGCTGGTGGGCGCATACCTCAAGCCCGAGCTCGATCCGGAGGTTGTCACCAAGCTGGAAGAAGCGGAGATAATCCCTTCCGCCGGCTGCCTGATAACCCACGGTCTGGCCGATGCGGTGAAGCGTATCGCGGAGGAAACAGGCCTTGGAGCCAAGGTTTACGCCGACCGCATCCCGTTCGAAGGGAATTCTTTCGAACTAGGGAGAAAACTTGATTTAGACCCAGTATCAGCCGCCATGAACGGGGGAGAAGATTACCAAATTCTCTTCACGATCCCCATTCTCAAGCTCGACAAATTCCGTCACGATTTCCAGACCTTCGACATCATCGGGCACCTCGCCCAGCCGGAGGTCGGCACCGTGCTCGTAACCCCCGAAGGCGTGGAACTCCCTCTCCGCGCCCAGGGCTGGAAAGAAGAAGAGTAATCATTAAATACCACGAATATGAAAAAGATTCTTGTAACCGTCAGCGCCATGCTGCTCATCGTATCTGCCGCCAATGCTCAGGAAAAGAGCGGCGGTCTCCTCGGCGGTCTCCTCGGAAGCATCTTCGGAGGAAACAAGACTGAAAACACTGAAACCACCGCCAGCGGAACCGACATCGCCAGCACTGCAGAGAGCGTCCTCGGCGCCCTGCTCGGAAACGTCATTTCCCAGGTCGTTCCCGTCAGCCTGCCCGGCACATGGACCTACAACGGCGTTGCCTCGGCCATCGAAACCGAAAACGCCCTCACCACCCTCGCCGCATCCACCTATAAAGAGAAGCTCGAGACCAAGCTCGACGGCTACCTCCAGAGGATTGGCATCGTGCCCGGCGTGGCAACTATCACCTTCAACACCGACAACACCTTCACCATCGCCAGCTCCACCAAAACCATCGCCTCCGGCACCTACACCTACGACACCCAGACCAAGGAAATCGTGATGAAGCTCGGCAAGGTCTACAGCTACATGACCATGGAAGGCACTGTCACGGCCACCACGAACGGCGCCCAGGTGCTCTTTGACGCCAACAAGTTCCTGGCATTCGCCAAGAAGGCCATCAAGGTAGTCGGTGCGGGCAAGGACAACTCAACCCTCAACACTATCGCCAACCTCGCCGACCAGGTCACCGGCCTGAAGCTCGGCTTCGACATGAAGAAGTAAGCCCCGCACATGGCCAGTTTCGTACCCCTTCACGTCCATACGGAGTATTCCATCCTCGATGGGATGTCCAACATAAAGAAGCTCTTCGCCCGTGCGGATGAGCTCAAGATGCCGGGTCTGGCAATCACGGACCACGGCAACATGTATGGTGTGAAGGAGTTCTTCGACGTCAGCCAGAAATACCCCAACATCAAGCCCATATTGGGCTGTGAGGCCTACGTTACCTGCCACTACGACCACCGCCTCAAGGATAACGACCACCGCAAGTACTACCACCTCATCCTCCTGGCCAAGAACTATCAGGGGTACAAGAACCTCATGAAGATAGTCTCCACCGGCCACATCGAGGGCATGTACTACGACAAGCCGCGTGTCAGCCACGAGGTGCTGGAGAAGTATCACGAGGGGCTCATATGCTCCTCCGCCTGCATCGCCGGCGAGATCCCGCGCGGCATCCTCGCGGGGGACATGGACGCCGTCGACAGGGCTATAGAGTGGCACAAGCGCGTGTTCGGGGAGGATTACTATCTCGAGGTGATGCTCCACAAGAGCGAAGTCCCCGGCCTCTCCCTGGACCTCTACCAGAACCAGATGAAGGTGAACGAGGCCATCTTCGAGCTCGCCAGGAAGCACGGGGTCAAGGTGATCGCCACGAACGACACCCACTTCATCCGCAAGGACGATGGCCCCGCGCTCGACCGCCTAATCTGCCTCACCACCAACGCCCTGGTGAACGACCCCAAGCGACTCCGCTACACCCAGCAGGAATACCTTAAGAGCGAAGACGAGATGCTGGCCCTGTTCCCTGAACACCCGGAAGCCATCTTCAACACCCGCGAGGTGATGGAGAAAGTGGAGCGCTACGACATCAACAGCGCCCACGTCCTCCCCAAATTCACCATCGACCCGGGCTTCCTGAAAGAGATAGACAAGTACCTCGAACTCTATAAAGAGGTGATAGACCGCGGCCGCAACGACGAAAAAGGCAATTACCGCGGGGATGAATTCTGCCGCTCGGTCGCCTATCTCTGCCATCTGACCTGGGAAGGCGCCCGCCAGCGCTATGGCGAGAAGATCGACACCGACGCCGACCTGCGGGACCGCATCGACTTCGAGCTGAAGACCATATCCTACATGGGCTTCCCGGACTACTTCCTCATCGTTCAGGATTTTATCAACTGGGCCAAGCGCAACGGCATCTCGGTAGGCCCCGGGCGAGGCAGCGCCGCCGGCAGCGTGGTATCCTACTGCCTCCGCATCACCAACCTGGACCCTGTCAAGTACGACCTCCTCTTCGAGCGCTTCCTCAACCCCGAGCGCATCTCCATGCCGGATATCGACGTGGACTTCGACGATGAGGGCCGCTACCGCGTGATACAGTACGTGCAGGACCTCTACGGCGCCGACCACATCTCCCACGTCATCACCTTCGGGACCATGGCGGCCAAGCTCGCCGTCAAGGACGTGGCCCGCGTGAGCGACCTGGCCCTCAGCGAGAGCAACCGCCTCACCAAACTCATCCCCGACAGGCCTTTCGTGGTGAAGGAAAACGGGGTGGAGGTGGAGAAGAAGCCCACCCTGGAGAACTGTTTCAAGTACGTGCCGGAGCTCAAGAAGGAGTACGAGGAGGGAGAGCCGCTGGTGCGCGAGGTGCTGGAATACGCCAAGCGCCTGGAGGGCTGTGTGCGCCAGGTGGGCATCCACGCCTGCGCCATGATCATCGGCCGCGGCAACCTCACCGACTACATCCCCATCACCATGGGCGAAGACAAGGCCACCGGCCAGAAGGTGTGGGTGAGCCAGTACGAAGGTTCCCAGATCGAGGACGTGGGCATGCTGAAGATGGATTTCCTTGGCCTCAAGACCCTCAGCATCATCTCCCGCTGCCTCGAGCTCATACGCCACCGCAATCCCAAGGCCCTGCCGGCGGACTTCGACATAGAGAACATCCCCATCGACGACCCGGCGACCTTCGACCTCTACTCCCGCGGCGACACCAAGTCCGTGTTCCAGTTCGAATCCGGAGGCATGCGCGAGTGGCTGATGAAGCTGCACCCCGAGCGCTTCGAGGACCTCATCGCTATGAACGCCCTCTACCGCCCGGGCCCGATGGATTACATCCCCGACTTCGTGGCGGGCAAGAACGACCCTTCCAAGGTCCACTACGACCTCCCGGAGATGGAAGACCTGCTGAAAGAGACCTACGGTGTCACCGTTTACCAGGAGCAGGTCATGCGCCTGTCGCAATCGCTCGCCGGCTTCTCCAAGGGCAAGGCGGACAAGCTCCGCAAGGCCATGGGTAAGAAGAAGAAGGATATCCTCGACGGCCTGAAGGTAGACTTCATGGAAGGCGCCCAGGCGAAGGGCCTGCCCCAGGACAAGCTCGAGAAGATCTGGAGCGACTGGGAGGCATTCGCAAAGTACGCATTCAACAAGAGCCACGCCACCTGCTACGCCTGGGTAAGCTACCAGACCGCCTGGCTCAAGGCCCACTATCCCAGCGAGTTCCAGGCCTCCAACCTCACGCAGCAGAGCTCCAACATGGACGAGATGAAGGAGATCATGGCCGACTGCAAGAAGGGCGGAATCAAGGTCCTGAACCCCGATATCAACGAATCCGACAAAGACTTCAGCGTCAACGCCGGCGGCGACATCCGCTTCGGCCTCGGCGGCCTGAAAGGCTTCGGCGAGAATATAGTGAACGCCATCATCGACGAACGCACCGCCGGTGGCCCCTACGCCGACATCTTCGAGTTCCTCGAGAGGATGGCCCTCTACAGCCAGAAGATGGACAAGCCCGTGGGCATCAACCGCAAGGCCCTGGAAATCCTCGTGAACGCCGGCGCGTTCGACTCCTTCGGCTACAAGCGCGGCATGTTCTACAACGTCGGCAAGAGCGGAGAACCCTTCATCGACGAACTCGTCCGCTACGCCGATCTCTACCGCAACGACCAGGTGGACAGCGCCAGCTCCCTCTTCGGCGAGGTGGAGGAGATGAAGCCCCAGCGCCCCGAGATGCCCATGTTCACGGGCGAGGAAGACGTGCTGGACCTCCTGCAGAAAGAGAAGGAGGTCGTGGGGATGTACCTCTCGTCCCATCCCCTGGACGCGCACGCGTTCGAGATAGAGAACTTCACCAACTGCAAGCTGGCCGACCTGCCGCAGAAGATAGACGAGCAGGAGAAGGCCAAGAAGGCCCTCAAGACCAACGTTGCGGGCATCATAACAGATGTAAAGCAGATTACCACCCGTGCCGGCCAGCCTGGCGGCAGGATAGTTCTGGAGGATTACAGCGGCACCTACGAACTCGCCCTCTTCGGCAAGGACTACGAGTCCTACATGCCCTACATGAAACTCCACGAGCAGCTCTTCATCGAGGGAGAAATTGCCGAACGCTATTTCGTAAAGGCCGAAGACCGCGCCAAGGGCAAGACCTCTCCCTATGCCTTCAAGATCCGCAAGATATCCCTTCTTGGCAACATCTCCGAAGATTTCGTCAAGGCCTTCTCCATCAACCTGGACTCCGCCCAGCTGAACCCCAAGTTCCGCGGCGAACTGGTTAAACTCCTGAAGGCCTATCCCGGAAAAACCGCCCTCAGCGTCTTCCTGTTCGACGCCAAGAGCGGTTACCGTGTCGAGCTTGCCTCAAAGAAATTCAACGTGCTCGTCTGCGCCGACTTCCTCGCCGGTCTCGAGCATCTGGGGATAAGCTACTCGATTAACAACCGTTAGCGAACATGATACTGTTCCCGCCCCGTGCCGCCGAGGACTATCTGTTCGGCGATGGCGCGGAGTTTGGCCGCGTCGGCTGCGGGGATGTCGCAGTCGGAGGGGTTGGAGCCGAAGGGCTCTCCGAAGAGTATCAGGTAGTTGATGCAGGCCTTAAGGTACGAACCGTAACGGCTGGGATGGTAGTTATCGGTGTATAGCAGATAGTTGTATGCCGGGCCGAAGTCTCCGCTGCGGGCCAGAGCGAATCCCTTCCCGATAGGTGACAGCCAGTTGATGTTCGGATCCGCCTGCCCGAGGTCCTGGGAGCCTTTCCACATATAGTTGTCGAAGTTCTCGAAACTGCCGAAGCCGAGATAGTCTCCCACCGTCTTGTATGAGTAGGACCACACGCTCTCCAGCACCACGTCGGCTGAGGGAGATTTCGCTTTTATGGCAGCGCTCATGCGCTTCGTGAGGGCCAGTATCTGCTCCGGGGTATATTTGACTTCTACGGTCTTGATGGCAGACGCGTCGCCTATGCCGTACTCCGCGTGGAAGTAGGATCCGTCCTGGATGATGGCCTTGTCGTATCCTCCTTCGGCCACCAGGCGCTGCGAGAAAGGCAGCACGTCGAGATGGTGCTCGAACTCCTGGGAACCCTTCACGTTGATGCGGACATCGGTTGCATGGCCCTCCTGGCGGCATATCTGCTTCAGCTTGAACGCAGAGCCGTGGTAGTAGGTGAAGCTGTTGCCGAGCTGGAGGAGTTTGACGGGCTTGGATTCCTTGGCGGAAACGCCCGGGTAGGCCACGATCTCGCAGGCGCGGTATGTCATGCAGGGGAAGTTGATGAATGCGGTAGGGGCCGCCGTAAGGGCCGTGCCGTTGCAGTTGACGCTGCCGACCGCGCGCAGCCGCATCTTGATGAAGTCGCTGCTGACCGCCTGCTTGAGGGTGAAGGTGGTGATGTAGGTGCGATGGTTCTTGCTGTCGTAGTCGTATACGTCCAGCGAGTAGTCCGTGCCGTCCTCGGATGCCTTGTAGCGCGGCTGGGCGTTCCACTTGCCCTCGTCCCAGTACTCGAAGAGGAAGTACTTGGGAGTCTTATTGTTATTGGTGTTGATGGTCACCATGAAGTCCACGTCGGTGCCGGCTGGCAGGGAGGTCACAGGCACGCTGAACTGGATGTAGTCGCCTGCGATCATGTTGCCTATGCTGATGTTCTGGGTGCCGCCGGGGGCCACCGAGAAATTCAGTTTGTTGCCGGTGGTGGAGCCTGCGGAGATGTAGCCCGTGCCGGGAGCCTTGGAGACGGCGTCATCCGCCGCAACGGTGGCCGCTACGCCCTCGTTGATCCATCTGCGGCCGGCCGCGTTGCTCTCGGTGTAGGTGACCCCCTTGGTGATCTCCCAGCGCGCCGGATAGCCGTCCACAGGAGTGTAGAGGTTGCCCTGGCTGATGCTGACGGTCTTGGTGGATCCGCCCTGCTCTGCGATCCTCAGGGTTCCCTGGCGCACTTCGCACACGTTGCCGGTGGCGGGCAGGACGGAGAAGACGACGGACCGCATCGCGGGGATCTCCGTGGGGATGGAACCGTCCTTGAGCCACTCCAGGCCTTCGGAAGAGACGGTCACGGCCTTCTCGCCGGTGGTAACGTTCAGGAGCGTCTGGGAGAAGCCGGTGCCGGGGAATTCTATGTTGGTTTCGCTGACGCTGAAGCTGCCGGCGGGGTTGGGGTCGACGCCGGAATTCGTGGGAGGATTGCCTCCGCCCACAACATTGGCCTCGCTGGCCTCCGCGCCGTTCACGGTGCCGCCGAACACGCACTTGACGATGGTCCCCTCGTTATAACCCGCAACGGACCCGGCATACTGCTTGCCGCCGCTGTCCGCGGTCTGGGTGGAGACGGTTCCTTTGCCGCTGCCGCTGATGAGGGTGGATATGCTCTGCCGGCCGATAATGCCTCCCGCATAAACCTGTGAAGGGACGGAAGTTGCGGTCGTGGTCTTTGCGCTGACGCTGCCGGTGAACTCGTTGTCCGAGAAGCTGCCGATGGCATCCAGGTCGTATCCCACGATTCCGCCCGCATGCAGGGTGGCCGGATAGCTGGCGTTCGAGGCCGAGAATGCGTTCTCCGCCGACAGCGTGCCTTCGTTACGGTTGCGCTCCAGTGCCGTCAGTTTGGCCGCCATGCCCACTATTCCTCCGGCGTTCACTCCGTAGAAGACAGAAGAGGAGGATGGAGTCTTGTTGTGGCCGGAAGAGGAGACCTTCATGGAAATCTCGCCCTTGTTCACATTGTCGGAGAGGGAATTGTCCCCATAGCTGGAAGTGGCTCCGCCGAGTATGCCGCCGAGGCACTGGAACCTGGTGGTAGGATGGGCCGTGTGGTCGATCTCCACCTTGCCGTTGTTGGTGCAGCCGCTTATCTTCAGGCCGTCGCCGCATCCGGCTATGCCGCCCACGTAATGCTGGTGTACCGCCTCGCTGTAGACATCTCCGTTGTTGATGCAGTTCTGCATCACTATTTCCTTTCCGGGGTCGCCGGAGAGCTTTCCGCCGATGCCGCCAATGGAGAAATTGTCGTTCTGGGTGGCGGAATACAGGAGCCGGATCTTGCCCTCGTTGGAGCAGTTGCTAACCGACAGGCTGGTGGCGGTATGGTAGACCACTGCCACGATGCCGCCCATGCCGAGTTCGCTGTGATTGCTGCTGACCACGTCCGCATGGTTGTGGCAGTCCGAGATGGCCACCTCCGCCGCAGCGGTGTTCAGGCCTCCGAGGATGCCAGCGGCCGCGAGATACTTGTATGAAGATCCGGAGGTAATCTCATGCTCCTCCACCGTCACGGCGCCGTAGTTGTGGCAGCCGGAGATGTTGATCTTGCCGATTGCCCAGGCGGCGATTCCGCCGACGCGGCTGCTGCGGTTTGAGCCCGCCTTCACCGTCACCGGGATGAAGTTGGTCAGGTTGTCTATGTCCGCTGCAGGAAGCGCCACGGGCGCGGTGTAGCTCCAGTATGAACTGGTGGATGTCGTATTGTAACTGCTTATGATGCAGGAGGTTCCGTCGTAGCTCTTGCCATCTTCCGACCCCAGTGTCAGGTCGTGGATCTCCTTGGAGTAGTTCTTTCCGAAGAAACCTACGGATGCCAGCGCGGCCGACTGTATGTTGACGTGGCTGATGCAGTGGCCGTTGCCGCGGATTTCTCCGGGATAGCTGTCGTCCAGCGGCGTCCAGGGTTCATCCTTCATGTTGATGTCTCCCGTGATGACTACGGTCTCTCCTTCCTTGTCCCAATTGGCTTTGTCGTTCCGCCAGGCAAGCAGGTCTTCGTAGTTGGCGATGATGTATCCCCATTCCAGTCCGGTTAAGCTGAAGGATGTGAAAGGATGGGCCTTGGCTCTTTCCGGAGTAAGCTCCATGGGGCTCGGGCGTGTGCCCTTGCGGGCATCTGTGGAGCGGGACAGCATGACGCTGACCTCTATCTTCTTGCCGGGAACCACAGCCACGTAATAGGTGCCGGGAGCGAAGCTGGTGCCGGCGGGCTTGAGGACTATCATATCCTTTCCGTCCTCGACACCCGAGACTGCTCCGGTGGAAGAATCCACCTTTATTGTTCCGGCCAGAGGACTTCCGTCCTTGGTTTGCAGGGTGGCTCCGGTAATACCTTCGCTGCCGATCTCGATCTTGAGCAGGGAACAGACATTCTTGAACGCAAAAGTGGTGTCTGTGGATTTGGCTACCGCCACCAGGGCTTCGGGTGCGACCGCCCCGCTAAGCGTCTGCTCTGCCGGAATGGTGGTCGTAAACGCACCGTCCGCGAAGGATGCGGCCGCCGCCGCGGGCCAGATGGCGTGAAAGGGCCCCTTCATCTTGGCCGTTCCGGAAAAGACTGCCTTGCCGCCTGTCTGCGAGGCCAGGGTCAGTTCTGCCGTAGCGTTTTCCGCCCCGAAAAGTTTCACCTTGTCCCCCTCGACAAAAGCGGGCACGCCGTCCACAATCTTCTCCGCAAAACTTGCGTAGATGCTGCACGCTCCGTCGAAAATCACCTCTGTGGGTTCCTCCGGCGGGGTTACGGGTGTGACGGGCTTGTCGTCGGGATTCACGGGTTCTTTGTGGCAGGCCAGAACGGTGGCCAGAACGGCAATGAAAATCAGGCTCTTTCGCATCATTGGGTTGGTAGTTTTGCGTTACTATGCAAACATAATAATAATATATAAGAACACAAAAAAGGCGGCTGCCGGAGCAGTCGCCTTTCAGTGCATCGATGGCATCTTACTTCTTGATGGCCTTCTTGGTGCTGTCGAACATCACGGGGGTACCGATCATGATGGAAGCGTATGTTCCGATGAGGATACCGAGGATGAGTGCTACCGAAAGACCGCGGATGCTCTCGCCGCCCCAGATTGCGATGGCAACCATAGGAAGGAGGGTGGATACCGAGGTGTTCACCGTACGTGTCAGGGTAGCGTTGAGGCTCTTGTTGACAGTGTCGGCAAAGTCGTCGTTCGGATGCAGGAACTTGTTCTCACGGATACGGTCGAAGATAACCACGTTATCGTTGATGGCGTAACCGATGATGGTAAGTATAGCAGCGATAAAGGTCTGGTCCACATCGAGGTTGAACGGCAGGATTCCCGTGAAGAGGGAGAAGAAGCCGATGACGATGATGGCCGTATGGGCGAGGGATACCACGCCGCCGAGACCCCAGTTCCAGCCTTTGAAGCGGATTGCTATGTAGCCGAAGATGATGATCAGGGCGAGGATGACCGCGATGATTGCATCGCGACGGATGTCGCTCGCTATGGATGCTCCCACCTTGTCGGAGGAGATGATACCGTTCGGGTTATCCAGCGTCTGGGTGAAGTCCTGGAGGGTCATATCCTGCACGAACATTCCCTTCAGGGCAGTGAAGAGCATTCCTTCGATCTCGGCGTCCACGGATGCGCTTTCGTCGTCGATCTTGTAGGAAGTGGTGATCTTCATCTGGCTGTCGCCACCGAACTGCTTGACCTCGACCGAAGAGTTCTTGATGTTCTCGTCGGCTGCCGCAGCGGCGTCGAACACCTCGTTCACGGCGTGACGCACATCCTCGGCGAGGACGGGCTTATCGAAGCGCACTACATAGGTGCGGCCGCCGGTGAAGTCGACACCATAGGTGAAGCCCTTGGTGAAGATGCTCACGAGGGCGATCACGATCACGATGCCGGAGATGGTGTAGGACCACTTGCGTCCACCCAGGAAGTTGACATGGGTGTTCTTGAGGAAGTTGCGGGTAACGCTGTTGTCGAAGGTGATGTTCTTGCCCCTTGCAACGCGGGCCTCGAAGATGAGGCGGGTGATGAAGATGGCGGTGAGCATCGAAGTGATGATACCGATGATGAGGGTGGTTGCGAAGCCCTTGACGGGACCGGAACCGAAGAAGAACAGCACGAGACCGGTGAGGAGGGTGGTCAGCTGGCCGTCGATAATTGCGGAATATGCATTCCTGTAACCATCGGCGATAGCCTTGCTGAGGCCCTTGCCTGCCTTGAGTTCTTCCTTGATGCGCTCATAGATGATAACGTTGGCGTCCACTGCCATACCCAGGGTCAGCACGAGACCGGCGATACCGGGCAGGGTCAACACCGCACCGAAGGATGCAAGGGTACCGAAGAGGAGCACCACGTTGGCCAGCAGGGCGCAGTCGGCTGCGAGACCGGCTCCCTGATAGAACAGGATCATGTAGATGAGCACGAGGATGAAGGCGATGATGAACGAGATCATACCGTCCCTGATGGACTTGGCACCCAGTGAAGGGCCTACCACCTGCTCCTGAACGATGGTTGCAGGGGCGGGGAGCTTACCGGACTTGAGAACGTTCACAAGGTCGGTCGCCTCCTCAACGGTGAAGTGGCCGGAAATCTCGGAGTTGCCTCCGCTGATCTCGCTGTTCACCACAGGGTAGGAATACACGGTGCCGTCGAGCACGATGGCTATCTGCTTGCCGATGTTGTCCTTGGTGAGGTGCGCCCATACGTTCGCGCCCTCGGCGTTCATGCTCATAGAGACCTTGGGCTCACCGTTGGTCTGCTGTGAGTAGGTAACGTTGGCGTTGGTGATCACGCTGCCGTCCAGGGGAGCCTGTCCGTCGCGGGAAGAAGCCTTGATGGCAACGAGCTCGTAGATGTTCTCGCTGTTGCCGACGGGCTTGACACCCCACATGGGACGGAACTCTGCCGGGAAGAGAGCTGCCACCTGAGGCATTGCCAGGTAGCGGTTCACCTTCGCGGTATCGGCGGACGTGGCGTAACCGATGCAGGCACCGGTGTTGCCCTGGGTGGGAGACAGCACTGCGAAGAGAGGATTGGCGGCCTTGTAGGCTTCCATGTTGGCATCCTCTTTCTCGGTGCTGCCAAGCTCTTCTGCCACGATATCCTTTTCGGCTGAAGGAGCGGCCTCCGCTGCGGGAGCGTTCTCTTCGGCGAGGATGCCTGCGAGAAGCTGGTTGGCCTCAGCGAGATAAGGGGCGATCTCTGCGTTCTCGAACGTTGTCCAGAACTCGAGGGATGCGGTGCCCTGGAGGAGCTTACGCACACGCTCAGGCTCTTTCACGCCCGGGAGCTCGACGAGGATTCGGCCGGAGTTGCCAAGCTTCTGGATAGAAGGCTGGGTGACGCCGAAACGGTCGATACGGTTGCGGAGAACGTTGAACGAGTTGGCCACTGCGCTCTCGGCTTCCTTCTTGATGACGGTAAGCACTTCTGCGTTGGTGGACTCGGGCTTGATGCTCTCGCGCATCTCGTAAGTTCCGAATATCTGGCTGAGCCTTGCGCCGCCGGTCACTTCTTCCCAAGCCTCACCGAAGAGGGTGATGAAGTCGGACTGGGAATTGACGCTGCGGGTCTTTGCAAGGTCGAGGGCCTTCAGGAACTGAGGCTCGGTGCTGTTGCCGGAGAGGGCCTTCACAAGGTCTTCGAGCTGCACCTGCAGCATCACGTTCATACCGCCCTTGAGGTCGAGGCCGAGATTGATCTCCTTGGACCGTACGTCCTTGAACTTGTAACCGAAATAAACTTTTTCATTGGAAATGGAGTCGGTGTACCATTTCTGCTGGTCTTTCTTGATGGAGTCAAGATAATAAGCCTGGTCTTCCGCGGCCACTTTGGCGAAGGCGGGAGTGCTCTGCACTGCTACAGCAGCGGCTTCGGCATACTTTTTGGCCTTGTTGTTCTGGATCGATGTCACCAGAGTGAAGGAAAGCTGCCAGAGGCATGCGACGAGAAGCAGTATGGCTACCAGTCTGATTGCACCTTTGCTTTGCATAACGAAAATTATAGTTTTAAATAAAATTTAATTCCTCAAATTAGCCCGCAAAGTTACGATTTTTTTCCAATAAAGAAATTATCTGCTGGTTATTTCTTACTTTTGTAGTCTGTTTGTGCATTTTTTAGTGAGATTATTCATTAAAAATCTGGCCCTTGCGGCGGTTGTCTTCCTGGCACCTGCAGGCTTTGTAGTTGCCCAGAATGCACTTTTCCCTCTCCCCGAATACGAGGTGTTGATGATGGACGGAGAAGCCTATCATTCGGACTACGATTTTGCCGCCGCAGTGCAGGCCTACAGCGAGGCCCTGCGCAAATGCCGGGACACCTCCCGCCGCGCGGAAATCGAAAAGCGTCTCTCCCAGAGCCGCAACGGACAGGCTATGGCAGGGTTCTGCCAAAGGCCCAAGGTGGTGGCGCGCAAGAACTTCTCCCGCAAGGACTTCTTCCTCTACTATCCCCTCGCGGACCGCTCCTGGAGGCCTGCTCCGAACCGCCTGGATTCCCTGGGGTCGAAGGATTCGCCGGTGGTGTGGTTCCCGCGCGGCAGCAGGGAGGCCTATTGGTCGAAGGCGGACCGGCGCGGCGTGCACAACATCTATTATGCCCGGGACCTGGGCAACATGTGGTCTTCCCCCTACAAGATGCCCTTCTCGTCGAACGAGGATGAAATCTTCCCCATGGTCTCCGGCGGCAAGCTATACTTCGCCTCCAAGGGCCTTTTCGGCGTCGGCGGATACGACATCTACGTCTGCGAACGCAGGCCGGACGGCCGCTGGGGCGAGCCCAAGAACATGGGCTTCCCGTACTCGTCCCCCCACGACGACTTCCTCTTCATCAACTCCCCGGACGGCAAATACAGTATCTTCGCCAGCAACCGCAACTGCCATGTAGACAGCGTGAGCGTCTATGTGCTTGAATATGAGCCTGTTCCGGTCAGTTCCGCCGTCCGCAGCGCGGAGGATCTCCAGAAACTCTGCCGCCTGGATCCCCCGAGGGACCTGAAGAAGGTGGACAACAAGAGTGCGATGTCCGCCGGCAAGACGGCCGATGCCAACACCGAGCTATATGCCCGCAAGGCCGCCGAAGTCCGCCGCCTGCGCGAAGAGATTTCCCGGGTGAACCGCGAACTCAAGACCCTGCGCTCATTCTACGCGAACGCCAGCCCCTCGGAAAAAGAGGAGATGGCGGAGAAGATCGTAAAGAAGGAGGCGCGCCTGCCCGGCCTCCAGAGCCAGCTCGTGGCGGCGAACAAGGATCTTCAGAAGACCGAGATGGAGTTCCTGATGCACGGCGTGCTCATCGACCGCAGCCGTGTGGAGGCTGAAAGCGACAACGAGGTCGTAGGAGCGGAATCGTCCTACACTTTCACCAGGCGCAGTCTCGGCAGCCCGGATTTCTAGCGATTGCTATCCTTTATCAGAGTGGCCACGGCCGTGCAGAATGCTGAATTTTCCAGCAGCTGCGTGGTGGTCAGGTGCATGCGCCAGCGCCACTTGTTGTCCGGATCCGCGGGATCGTTGATCTGCTCCACCTTGGGGTCGGGCCGGCGCAGGGTGCCGTCCATCGACAGCCAGTCCTGCAGGGGGAATATGGCCAGCATGCTGAGGGAATCCAGATGCTCCTTCAGGATGCGGCGGCAGTCTTCCGGTGTCCTGTCCTCGGTGTCCCAGAGGCGGATGGAAGACATGTCGTGCGAGGATGTGGCAACCACGCTCAGATAAGGCCAGGGACGTCCCTTGTCCATGCGCTGCATCTCCAGGGAGAGGATCTTCTCGTGATCCATCACACCCGGCACGCAGTCCGGTACCATGCCCAGGTCTTCGCCGCAGGCCAGCATTCCCGTGCAGCTCAGCAGTTTAGGGAGCTTGCGCATGGCGTTGTGCGCCCAGAAACCGTTGTGGCGATGATAGAAGAAATCTGTGTAGAGAGCGTCGAAACGGTCCTTCTGCCAAGGCTCGAGCCCGGAGGTGTCAGGGGAGATGAGAGGGTGGAACCAGCCGGGCTTGCGGGGATCTTCTATGAACAGGTTGAGGATAGGCAGGCCGAGATTGTTTATCTCCTCGCGACTGTAAGGCATTGCCGGATTGAAGTGTCCGAGCAGCCCGCTTTTCTGCGGAAGAGGAATCTCCCAGATGCGGAAGAATCCCAGGATATGGTCGATGCGGTATGCGTCAAAATACTTTGCCATGACGCGGAGGCGGGCCCTCCACCAGGCATAGTCGTCTTTCGCCATCTCTTCCCAGTTGTAGGTGGGGAAACCCCAGTTCTGACCGTCCGCGCTGAAGAAATCCGGCGGTGCGCCCGCGCTGGAGTCGAGGTTGAAGAGTTTCGGATTGGTGGCTGCATCCACACTGTCGCGTCCCACTCCGATGGGGAGGTCTCCTTTCAGGAAAACACCCTTTTCGTGGGCGTATTTTACGGCACGGGAAAGCTGCTTGTCCAGATGGAACTGCACCCAGCGGTAGAAGTCAGGGGAAACGCCGTCGCGTTTCGCACAGAATTCGGCATAGGGTTCAAGCCAGAAAGCGTTGTCCTTTACGAACTTCTTGCATGCGGGGGTTTTGAGTTCTTTCTCTCCACGGGCTTCGAATGCAAGCTTCAGATATTTGATCTTTAGCTTCATCACCCTCGGATAATCCACAGCCTGCAGGGCATTCAACTCTGCCTGCTCTTTCTTGAATGCCGCGTCCTGTTTGACTCCGACTTCCTGAAGATTGATGTAGATCGGATGCAGGGCGAAGGACGAAACCGGGCTGTAGGGATAGGAATCGGACCAGGCCCCGTGGCGGGTGGTGTCGTTTATGGGAAGAAGTTGCAGAACACTCTGTCCTGTGCGCTCCATCCAGTCTACAAAACGCGGAATATCGTTGAATTCGCCCACTCCGAAACCCTCCTCGCTACGTAGGGAGAAAACGGGGATTGCTGTGCCTACGCCACGATATCCGGGTTGGTCGAAAATCTTTGCGGAGTGCTCCCTGGGGAAGGGGCATCCGGCAATCGGACAGTCTATCCACGCATCGCATATTTCGTGCTTGGCATCCTCCTTCGAACGATGATGGTGCGCCCACTCGGTGCGCATCCACAGGCCGTCCTCGATCACCACATAAAAGTAGTCTTTGAGAAGGTCGGATTTTGCAGATGGAACGCTCAGGGTCCAGATGCCGTTGGAGCTATAGTTCATAGGCCAGACCTTGTCGTCCGCGCCCACCAGCGCCAGGGATTCTCCCCAGCGGGTATGATACTCAATCTTGAAATTCAGCATAACTACTTCTCTATGATTCTGTATCCCCATGCAGGAAGGGCCTCGCCCTTGATGGGCTCGGAGGGTTCTGCGCTCAGGTTGGCATACACCGTCACCTTGTTTCCGCAGACCTTGCGCGAGAAGGCCAGCACGTCGGGATCGGCGGTCTCTATCCACTTCACCTTGCCTCCGCGCTCTCCCGCTGCAAGGGCGGGATTAGAGTGCTTGAGCTCGACCAGAGCCTTGTAGAAATCCGTGTATTCGTTTGCTGTCCAGTCGCTTATGGGATCCTTTTCGAAGAATTCGAGCCTGCGGTCCAGGCCGATCTCCTGCCCTGTGTAGATGAGGGGCTGGGTCTTGGGAAGAGTGAAGTTCAGCACCTCCATCACCTTCCAGGCATCTCCCAGGCGCTCGAACTCGGTGCCGTTCCAGGAGTTCTCGTCGTGGTTCGAAGTGAATGCCAGGCGGAATGCGGATGCCGGGGTGTTCACCGCATCCTTTGCAAGATACTCGCGGAGTTCGGCCGCGGTCTTCACACCGTCCTTGTTGGCGGGGCCGTTACCGATTGCGTTCTCGATGTGATGCATCTCCCAGGCATAGGTGGCGTCGAACATCGTATCTGCCGTAAACTCAGGCTTTTCCGCCTCTGCCAGCAGATAGATTTCGGGATAGGCGCGGCGAAGCGTGGGCACCAGATACTGCCAGGTCTCGGAAGGCATCTCGCCGGCGGCATCGCAGCGGAATCCGTCCACTCCCTTGTCGAGCCAGAAGCGCATCGCATCCTCCTGGGCATACCAGACTTCCTTGTTCTCGTAGTTGAGGCTGCGGGTGTCGGTCCAGTCATACTCCCAGATGGCGTTTCCGAGGGAATCGCGCTCATAGAAATCGGCGGGTTTCTCCGTCATCCACACATTGTCGGGTGCGGTCTGGTTGGCCACCCAGTCGAGGATCACGCGGAAGCCCTGCTCATGGGCGGCGGCAAGCAGGTCTTCAAAATCCTGCATCGTGCCGAATTCGGGGTTCACGGCCTTGTAGTCGGAGATGGCATAGTAGCTGCCGAGAGTGCCCTTGCGGCCTTCGGTGCCGATTTCGTTGATGGGCATGAGCCAGAGGATGTCCACGCCGAGGTCCTTCAGGCGGGGCAGCTGGGCCTCGACGCCCTTGAACGTGCCCTCGGGGCTGAACTGGCGGACATTCACCTCATAAACCACTGTGTTGTAGGTCCATTCGGGATGGACGTTTTTCACGGGAGCACCGCAGCAGGCGCTCAGCGCTACGGCCGCAATCGCGGCGAAAAGGACAGGTTTAGATTTCATATGCTATTCGTTTTATTATCATTGGACAAATACGGCCGAAGAGTTCGCTCCGAGCTCCACGGTACTTCCGGAAACCTTTACTTCCCCAAGCGAAACCGCGATGTCGGAGAGTTTGTCGTCCGGCAGCGACAGCGTCGCGGCCGAAGCCCCGACGTTATGCAGCACCAGGGCCTTGGAGCCGTCGGAAGCAGTCATATACCAGGCAGCGACGGCCTTGTCCTGGGTGTTGTTATTGTTGTACTTGGGATGGGCGGACATCTTTCCACCGGCAAGCGCAGCGCAGCTGTTGCGGGCGTGGGTCCACTCGTAATAAACCCTCAGGAGCGAGTTCTCGTCGGCCTCCTGTGCAGCCACGGAGATTTCGTCGTTGAGCATGGTCATGTCGAAATGGCCGTCGAGTTTCTTTGTGGCCGCGGAGTAGATCTTGTCCCAGACTATGGGTGCGCGCACGAATTCATCCCTGCCGCCATCGTCGCTATCCTTGCCCCAATAACCAAGTTCTTCTCCCTGATAAATGTAGGGTTCGCCCTCTGCGCTCATAAGGAAAGCCGCGGCCTGCTTGAGCTTCTGGATGTCCTTGTTCAGGATGGTGGCTGCGCGGGTCTCATCGTGATTGGTCAGCTTGGTAGCTGGGATGGCATTGCTCCGAACGGCTGCGTAGGTCTTGCGGTAACCAATCAGGTCGTTTGCAAAATAGCAACCAGTGCGTTGTTGCAGCACCCACTTCAGCCTCTCCCAGAAATCGAACTCGAAGCAGGCGGGCAGGCCC
>R23__coassemble_341_pt1 | contig 33463 bp, 24 predicted proteins | sample R23__metabat2_low_PE_050 | metagenome-assembled genome bin R23 | reverse complement strand
AGACTAAGCAAAATCTTTGGATAGTCTCACACGGAACTTTGCAGGTGAGCCGAAATAGCCGCAATCTTGCACGAAATTATGGATTATTTTTCTCTTTTCCATGCAAGATTCGTCAAAAGCCCGGTTTAAAGAGCAGAAAACAAAACGAAACAAATATGAAAAAGAATCAGATCATCACACTCACAATGACCGCAGCGGTTCTTGCTGTTTCCTGCATGAAAGCGGATTATTTCAGTTTCGATGGCGCTTATTATGACGGCATGACTGCGGAGGGAGAAATAAACGAAGTCCCCGGCGACAACTTCGACGAAATCAAAGAGAACGACTTCGTCAAAGTCAGCGAGCAGCCCACATCCACTTTCTCCGTCGATGCCGACGGTGCAGCCTACGCCTTTATGCGCCGCTGCATCAACAGCGGCAGGATGCCTGACAGGAATTCCGTGCGCGTAGAAGAATACCTCAACTATTTCACTTTCGATTACGCAGATCCTACGGGAGATGAAACCGTTTCCATAAACGCAGAAGTCGGCGACTGCCCTTGGAACCCCGAGCACAAGCTGCTGCGCCTGGGTTTGAAGGGCAAGTCGCTGAAAGACAGCGAGATTCCCGATGCCAACTACATCCTGCTCATCGATACTTCGGGTTCAATGAACGGCTCCGACAGGATTGACCTCATCAAGACCGGTCTCTGCACGATGATCGACTACATGAAACCCACCGACAGGATAGCAATCATCACCTACTCCGGCGAAGTAAAGATGCTTCTGGAATCCACCCTGGTGAAAGATGCCAGCAAGATTAAGAGCGCGATTAAGAAACTGAATGCCAACGGATCCACTGCGGGCGGTGCGGCCATGAAGATGGCATACGAAGAGGCGACCGAACATTATATCAAAGGCGGCAACAACCGCATCATCATGTGCACCGACGGTGATTTCAACGTTGGCGTGTCCAACACCGAAAAACTGGTGGAGATGGTGGAGAGCTACCTCGACAAGGGCATCTACCTCAGCATCATGGGCTTCGGCACCGGCAACTTCCAGGACTCCAGGATGGAGAGTCTCTCCAACCACGGCAACGGCACCTACACCTACGTGGACTGCGAGGAGGAGATGATGAAGGTGTTCGTGAACGAAAGGAGTCACTTCTATGCAGTGGCCAACGATACCAAGTGCCAGATAACCTTCAAGGGCGAAGCGGTGGACAGCTACAGGCTGATAGGATACGAGAACCGAGTGATGAGCAATGAAGATTTTGAGAATGACAAGAAGGATGCGGGCGAGATTGGTGCCGGCCAGACAATCACCGCTTTATATGAGATTGTGCCCGCTGAAGGATTCAAGGCGGATGAAGGCCTTGCCCGTTTCGACGTTCGCTACAAGCTCACCCTCGGCGGCGAAAGCCGTCCTCTTGGCCTGGATATCGCCGTTCCGACTCTTAATGACAAGGGATCCATCAGCGCGGCCGCATCAGAGAACTTCCGTTTTGCTGCAAGCATAACCACCTATGCGCTATGTCTGAGGAACAGTGAATATAAGGCCAACGCTACCCCTCAAATGGCCCTGGAGCTGGTCAGCAGTTCACTCGGCAAGGACGAGGGAGGCTTCCGCAAACAGTTTGCGGAACTGATCGAAAAAGCATCTAAGATGCTGGACTAGCGACGCCCCAGAAGCTGTCTCTTCATAAAGTCCATGTATGGAGAGATATGGGAGAAAAAGATCTTGTATCCGCTGCACAGCGAATTAAGACCGGTTTCTCCCTTTTCTGTACGTGTGAAGCGGTGCTTGGGGCACTCGCCGTGGCAGGCGGAGAACCACTGGCACTTGCGGCAGGTGGAAGGCAGGGTGTTGCGCTTGTTTATGCCGAAGCGGACCTGGGCGTCGGAAGCCATCATCTCCCTTATGGGAGTCTCGGATATGTTGCCAAGGCGGTATTTGGGATAGACGAAATGGTCGCAGGGGTAAAGGTCGCCGTTATGCTCCAGGATGGCATTACCGCCGCAGGTTTCCGAAAAGACACATATCCCGGGAGGAACTCCGCACCAGCAGGCTAACGCGGCATCGAACTGCCCCACGAAATAGCGTCCCACGTCACCATGGAACCATTCGTCGAAGATGTCGCATAGAAAATGCCCGAATGCTATGTCACTGATGGACCATGGGGCTATCTTCGATCCCTCTTCAGAAGGATCCACGATGCGGCCGTCCTTCACATGCTCCACCACGGGCATGAACTGGAAATATCTGGTTCCCAGCGTTTTAAGGAAACGGTACACCTCCGCTCCATGGCCTTCCGAGGCCTTGTTGACAGTGGACATGGTATTGAATTCCACCCCGGCGTTCCTGAGCAGTTCAATACCTCGCATCACCTTCTCGAAAGTGGGTGCACCACCCTTGTCCTTGCGGTATTTGTCGTGAATCTCCCTGGGGCCATCTATGGAAATGCCTACAAGGAAGCCGTGCTCCCGGAAGAAATCTGCCCATTCCGCGTTCAGCAGCACGCCATTGGTCTGTATGGTGTTGTTTATCTTCTTCCCGTCCGCATACTTTTGCTCCAGAGCCATGGCCTTGCGGTAGAAATCCAAGCCGAGAACCAGCGGTTCGCCGCCGTGCCAGTTGAAGGTAACTTCCGGCACATCGTTGGCGGCAATATACTCCCTTACCACAGTCTCAAGCATCGCCTCGCTCATCACGGGCTCGCGCCCGCCGTAGATATCCGCCTTGTCCAGGTAGTAGCAATACTTGCAGTTCAGGTTGCAGAGTGACCCGGCAGGCTTTATCATGACATTGAACGACGTCGGACCGCTCAGGCGGACGGCATCGTTCAGGGTAAGGGTCTTTTCAAAAGCGCTGTCCTTCATCAGAATGGATTCTGCGGAGGAGCGAAGTCGTAAAAGGTCTTGTAGGGAAACTTCCTGGGCGCGCCGGGCTTGTCGGGATAGAAGTCGGCCATCTCGTCCACCCTGTCCTTCAGCGGCTTCAGGCGTTCCTGCAGTTCGGCTGTCGCCTGTTCCCACTTCAACGGATTCCTGAACTCGGGATCCTCCCGATAGTTGTAGATGCGGCCGTCCCAGAAGTAGGCATAGTCATCATCCATCGCGTAGCGGGATGCCTTCGGCGAAGGAGTAGTAGGCCAGAGCGGATTGAAGTGCACCAGTACCAGGTTCTTGGCGTTGGGTTCCTTCCCGCAGAGTTCCGGATACAGGCTCACGCCGTCCAGGTTCCAATCCTCCGGAATCTCAATGCCTGCGATATCCGCTATAGTGGGCAGGATGTCGGTGAGATCCGCCAGATGCTCGGCCTTCCGCCCGGCGAGTTTGTCTCCCCAGGCGATTATCATGGGTACGTGCGTGCCGATGTAGGTGGGTTCGCCCTTTCCGCCCTGCACCTCGCGGCCGTCTGAGGTCTTGGAGAGGATGCGGGTGGAAGTGCCATTGTCGGATGCGAAGATGAAGATGGTATTGTCCCAGACGCCCTTTTCCTTCAGGTGACGAACCATGGCACCCACCTGCTTGTCCATGTAGCGCACCTGATACTTGAAGTAGGATGTGTCCGCCCCGGAAGAGAAGCGGCTGTCGTAGAGATCGTCCCAGATCTCGGTGTCAGGCGTGGTGGTATGGGGCGTGTGCACCAGCGGTTCGGTGTAGTAGAGGAGGAAGGGCTTCTTCTCCGCCACCTTGCGGTCGATGTAGTCGAAGGCATAGTCCTGCATGGCATCGGGGCCGTAGATGGCAAAGTCGTAGCGCTCGCCGTTGTTGTCCCACATGCTGTTGGCGTAACGGTCTGTCTGGCGAGGGCCGCGGCTCTCGAGATACATCTCTATCTGGCTGCAGAAGAACTCGTCGAAACCGGCGATGGGAAGCATCGCACGGCTGCGCCCAAGCTGCCACTTACCCACTATGGCCGTCTCGTAACCGCCTTCCTTAGCCACCTGGGCGAAGGTATGCTCATCCTGGTTCATGTAGCCGAAGGCCACGTAGTTGCGGTCGTTGTAGAGGCCTGTCATCACCTGCACTCGGGAAGGTGAACTGAGCGGTTGGGCGTTCATGTTCATGTACTGAATGCCCGCCTTTGCCAGCGAATCTATGCAGGGGGTTTCGTATTCCACACCGCCATAGCAGCCGAAGCACTCCGCGCCTATGTCGTCTGCAAAAAAGAAAACAATGTTGGGTTTGGTGTTCTGCCTGTCGGAAGCGCATCCGCCAATCGCTGCGAGGGCGCCTACTCCGGCAGTGATCTTGCTAATTCCTTTCATATCGATAAGAAGGCTATTCCCACTCTATGGTGCCAGTCGGTTTCGGGGTGAGGTCGTAGAGGACGCGATTCACCCCGGGGACTTCGGTTACGATGCGCCGGGTAATGTGGTGCAGGAGTTCATAGGGAATTTCCTCTATGGTGGCGGTCATGGCGTCCCGGGTGTTGACGGCACGGATGATGACGGGCCAGTCCCAGCTACGCTTGCCATCTTTAACGCCCGTGGACTTGTAGTCGGGCACGACGGTAAAGTACTGCCAGACTTTGCCTTCCAGTCCGTTCTTTGCGAATTCCTCACGGAGGATGGCATCGCTTTCGCGCAGGGCCTCCAGACGGTCGCGGGTGATGGCACCGGTGCAGCGCACACCCAGGCCGGGGCCGGGGAACGGCTGGCGGAATACCATATTGTCCGGAAGGCCGAGTTCCTTGCCCACCACCCGCACTTCGTCCTTGAAGAGCAGCTTTATGGGCTCTACAAGCTCGAACTTGAGGTCTTCGGGCAGGCCGCCCACATTGTGGTGGGACTTGACGGGACCGGATTCGACTATATCGGGATAGATTGTTCCCTGTGCCAGGAAACTGATGCCATCCAGCTTGCGGGCCTCTTCTTCGAAAACGCGGATGAACTCAGCGCCTATGATCTTGCGCTTCTGCTCGGGATCGGCCACTCCGGCCAGCTTGTCCAGAAAACGGTCGACTGCATCGACATAAACCAGGTTTGCGTTAAGCTCATCGCGGAAGACGCGCACCACCTGCTCGGGCTCGCCTTTGCGCAAAAGGCCGTGATTGACGTGAACGGAAACCAGCTGCTTGCCGACTGCTTTTATGAGAAGCGCGGCAACCACGGAGGAATCAACGCCCCCCGAGAGTGCCAGAAGCACTTTTTTGTCCCCAATCTGAGCGCGAAGCTCTTTAATCTGTTCATCGATGAATTTCTTGGCCAGAGCCGGAGTCGTGATGCGCTCCATGTCGGCAGGGCGTACGTTTCCTGTAGTCATAATGTTAAGAGTTTGTTCTACAAATTTAATTTATTTACGCCGATTATTCACCTTTTTCTTCAAGGTTACTCTTAAGATCTTCCCAATTATACCAAGGACCTGTAACGGGTTCAAGGGGAAGAGTGGCCTCCTCACCATTGACAACCATCTTCACCAGGACGTTTCCCGCCTTGTTCCTGCAAAACAGGAGATAGAGAGTCGCAGCCATGGGAGCCCTGTAATTGGCCCAGGTCGCGGAGATCTCATCAGCACTGGATGGCACTATGCCAAACCCGTCCGCACCGAAAGCGGATATGAGGAAGAGGAATACCGTATCGTGGCCAAAACGAAGGCGTACGGTCGGTTTTCCGGCAGCCAGGGCACTGTCTGCATCGGCAATCAGATTCATCAATGCCGGCATATCGCGCTTGGTAGCATAAGGCGCCGACTCCATATAATGGATGTAGTTGTTTATCTCCCAGAGCTTGTAGCATTCATCCGGGGTAAAAAACCACATAAGGCTGCGTTTCGTCGGAGTGCACTGCATGTTGAACACCAGGTCATAAAAGTCCGTGACAAAGGCCCGGGTGCCCCTGAATGGCTTCGGGAAATCAGGATCGGCGAAGATACGCCCGCATATTGCACGATGGTCTATCCTGGCATCGATAAAACCTTTGAGTCCTGTTCCCCAGGGGTCTATACGCGAATACCGGCCTCCTTCCATCCTGACGCTCACCCTGCGTGGATTCTCATCTGCGTGAGGGTTTATTTCATCGAGATCGGCTCTGGAAGCCGCCTCATATATCTGGAGCGAAGGATCCGCACTCGCAAGCCCCTGGCAGAAAGCAGCCATCGATACTATGCACCGGGGTATCTGGGTGGCTCCGGCGGTCACTACAGGCTGTTTCTTGAAGAACTTCCTGTTGGCATTGTAGATTTCCCGGGCGATTTTGTAATGCTGCTCCCAGCCAAGTGGGGTCAGGTCTCCGGCACGGTAACGGCAGTCCTCCTCGAAATAGGCGGATGCCTCCTGCCATATTCTCTCCCCCACTTCAGTAAGCGCATTCTGTTCATGTGCCGCACGGAGCACGCCAAGGCTGCGTTCGAACTGCGTATCGTTCAGCAGGTAACGTGCCCCATGGCGGCCATAGTGGCTCAGATAGACGGTAGTATAGCCCTTAGGAGGCGGAGTAACCTTATGCTCCTTGAATTCATACATATAGTACACGCCTCCGGCCTTGTTCAGGTCGGCATACACAGCATCCTTGATGGATTGGGCCGATGCGGGGAAGGCAGCGAGCGCCATCCCCGCGAGTATGAAGGATATGAATCTGCGCATTCTCATTTCATGCTGGTTACCTCGTAGGGCTTGGAAATGGCATAGCGGGCCGCCTGGAGGGCAATAGGTGCCGTTGCATCCGTTACCGGCGTCGACCAGGAACCGTCGGTTGTGGACGACTTGCTGTACCGGTAGGTGTTGTTGTCGAGCTTGATGTTGCCGTTGAAGGGGCCTATAACCGTCTCGAATACCGTGCAGGACGCGCCATAGCGGGAAATGCCATAGTCCATATGATATCCGTCACGGGTCAGCCCGTTGCTGTTGTTGAGCGAGGATGTGCGGAGATTCTGAAGCATCGCACCAGTCGAAATGATTCCGTCGAAGCCGCACTCTTCCACTGCTTTCTTGCCCTGGGCGGCGATTATGGTCCACATCTCGTCCGTAGTGGAGAACGGTTTGGTCACATTCTGGGCCTTGCTCAGGTTGAAATAAGCCTGCGATAGTATGTAGTAAAGCTTAGGATTGCCTCCGGCAGCTTTTTGAGCCGCTTTGACTTTATCCACAAGACCCTGCACCGCCGTCTTTTCAGTAGTAGTCCATCCCCATGCCAGTTTCCTACCCGTATGTTCCTGAATGGTGACTATATCCCATTTGCCGCTGGCCGCAACCGTGGCGAGGCTTTTCCCGCTCACGTCCGTCCAGCTCGTCTTTCCAGGATTGCACACATAGCAATGGTAATCCGTCGAGGTGCTCCATCCGTCATTATACTCCGGAATGGTGCGTCCGCCATAATACATATGAACCATCTGGATATCCTTTATGCCGGCGGCAGCAAGTATGCCGGGAAGATGTTCCACAGCATCTTTTGTAAAGCTGTTGCCGATGAAGAAGATACGGAAAGAGGCGCTGACATTCAGGTCGGGATCGGGATTGACAGGAGTATCGCCGGTGGCGATATCAATGGTCACATCCTTGAAAGTGGCCTTCCCCGATGAACCGTCCTTGCCCAGATACCGCACCTTATCGCTTTCGGAATACAGGTCATAAGTGTATTTTCCATTACTGTATTTACCGACTTTTCCGGAAGCGGTTCCTCCCTGCCATGCGGCCTCCTGTGTCACATATCCGAAGAAAACTCCACGATATGCGCTGTCTGAGATTATCTCGCCATAGTTTTCGTTGTCGGAATAATTCCCGGCATTGGGGAGGGAAACGATTCCACCGACACGACCGGAAGTGGTCGAAATCAGGTTGCCGTAATTCTTGCATCCAGATATGGAAGAACCGTTGGAGGCGAAACAGCAGATGTTGCCAAGGCGGCCTCCGTCGGACTTGGGCATGGTATTCAGCTGGTTGCCGCGGTTCTCGCAGTTGATGATATCAGTGCAGGAATTGGCTACAGCCACGATACCCGCTGTACGCCCGGCTTGGGAATTCATGTGTCCATGGTTGCTGCTATCAGAAATCACGTTTCGTTTCAGATTGCCGGTCGGAGCATTTGCAAAACCGACCACACCGGCCACATGGATGCCGGTAGCACCTGATCCCAGATTGGTCGAATCCTCCGCTCCAATCTCTCCCCAGTTGTGCACGCTGTCTATTATGCAACCTTTCTCCTTTGCATACAACCCACCGATAAGGGCCATATGGAAATAGCCTGTCGCCTTGCCTTGATAAAGCATCGGGGCATAGCTGGTGACGTCGCGCACGGTGGCATCATATACCACACCGGCAATCATGCCTGCGCTCAGCGAAACAGTCACCTCGGGCCCTACCGTCAACGAACAGGAATTGTCTATAATGAAGTTCTGAACGATGCCGCCGGGGCCCACATAACCAAAGATCCCGAAGTGCTTCCCGGCTTCTGTGCCGCTGCAGCTCAGTTTCAGGTTTTTAATGTGATGGGTATTGCCATCGAATTTGCCTGTAAAGGGATTTCCGCTAACCACAGCAGGAAAATAGTTCTCCCATGGAGCCGTGACATATCCTACCGGTTCGAAATCCGTCACTCCTGCAAAATCAAGGTCGGCGCACAGATTTACCCAACCCTCTTCATTCTCCCATTCTTTGGTGGATGCTCCCTTGTTGACGGCGGAAGCGAAGGCGAGGAAATCCTCCACACTGTAGATGCCCGGGGCATCCGGGGTATCCGGCCCTTCCACCGGAGCAGGTTCTTTATGATTGCATCCGGATATGGCCAGGGCAAAAAAGGTAGAGAGAAGAAAAAGCAGCATTCTCATAACTATTTTAGTTTAAACGTCACCAATATGGGATAATGGTCCGAGGGGTGACAGAAGTTTCCGACTTCTTTGCCGCGGGGATCGCGGCTGGATTCGGCGAAACCGTCATAAAGATGACGGGCGGAAGTGATTTTATCAAAAAGGGCCGGAGTCACATAAACCATGTCGATACGCCTTCCCGAAAAGGTGCTCTTGCAGAATTCTCCGGGATAGAAACGTTCTATCACATCGATGTACGGAGTATTGTTCCGCACATAATCGTGCACCAGGAAAGCCTTGTCGGAAAGATCCATCCCGTAGTGATAATTGTCTATCGAAGAGATAGCGTTGAAATCCCCCGTCATCAGCCAATACTGTCCGGAGGCCTCCGGCACGGTGGCTATGGTCTGCTCGCAGATATACTGGATCTCCCTGGCGCGGAAGGTATCCCCTCCCTGTTCGGCAGCGGACGCTTCACGGTTTTCCGCCAGGTAGGCATAGCGCTGGGGCCAGGTATGAAGGGTAACAAGATTCAGTTCGCCCGCCTTGCCCAGATCCACCTTGGCCCACCCGGCTCCGTGGACAACGATGATATCTTCCCCGTTGCCGGTGATGCGGCGGACGATTTTAAGAGGATACTTGGAGGTGATGACCTGCGGGAAGGTATCCCGCTTGCCGCAGATAAGAGTATACTTATGCCCATAGCGGGCGGCCAGTATGTCCCAATTCCAAGGAAGGTACTGGTCTTCCGGAATCTGCATCTTGACAGCCTTGTCCGTCACATAACGCGACTCGGCCTCGCACCAGACGCAGATGTCCGGATCCAGTTCCTGAACGAATTTAACGAAACCGTCGTACCCGTTGCCCTGGTCGTGCCACATCCCGTTCTGGATGTTCCAGTAGAGAAGCTTAAGCTCCTTCCCTTTCCCGCCTGCAAAGCAGGAAAGGGAAAGAAGCATAAGGGTAAGGATAACGGTCAGAAGTTTTTTCATTCCGCAAACTTAATATTTTCCTTGGTGATGGTCGTGTTGCTCGCATAGGCCTGTCCGACGAAGGGGAAGTAGTTCTCCGCGGTCAGGGTCAGCAGGGCGTCGGCGGTTTTGCCCACCTTGCCGCTTACGGAGCATTCACTGAAAGTAGCGGTTTTATTGCACTGGCCATAGAAGGCGCCGGCATAGGTAACCTTGTTGTTTTCAGTGTCAAAACCGGTACATACGATGGTGGCACCAAGGCTGCTGCAGCGGGTAATCTTGACGGTGTTATCGTTGACAAGGCAGCAGATGCCAGCAGCGGAAGCCACGCCGGGGGCGATCAGGTTACCCTTGTTCACGCAGTCCTCCAGTTCACAGCCGACAGCCGTGATGCAGGTGATGAGGCCGAGGCGGAAGCTTCCGCTGCCGGAATGGTGAATGCTTCCGTTGTTTTCGGCTCCCTTCACAATCGTATAGCGGTTGGCTGTGGAGACAATTCCGGAAGCACGACCGGCATTGGTATAGATGTCGGCATCATTCTTCAGGTTGGAGAGTGTCTGCGTCTGCTCATTAGCGGTATTGGAAGAGAATCCGACAACACCTCCGACCATAAATCCGTTGGCACCGTTACCGGCATTACCTCCACGGGTGAACTCGGCAGCAGACGTTCCTATCGCACCAGCGTTGTATAGGTTGCTGACGGTAACATCTTTCGTAGCTGCATGGACCCATCCGATCAAGCCACCCACTGTGACACGGCCGGCTGCATTATTGTTTGCCAACCCCGAAGTACCACCACCCGTAATGGGCGCGTAGTTCTTGACATTGTCCACGCTGCCGTCCAGCACAAGCCCAGCCAGCATGCCGAAGACACCGGCCTTTCCGGTCTCGATGTTCAAGGCGCAGGTATTATCGAATATGATATTCTTCACCACGCCACCGTCCCCGATACCTCCGAAGAAACCGAAAGCGCCGTTGGCTTCAGCGGGAGCAAAGCTCAGATGCAGATTCTTGATGGTGTGATTCTTGCCATCAAAGGTTCCCGTGAAAAGCTTGCCGCTCGTCTCGACCTTGTTATGGGCCCAGGTGGAGGTCAGCGTGCAGTTGCCTATCGGAGTCCATTCCGTGATTGATGAGCAGTCGATATCGTCGAGAAGCACCACTACACCGTCTCCATTTGTCCATTTGCTTATATCGCCGTCGGCGTTGTATGCAGCAGCGAAATCCTTGAGATCCTGTGCGGTCTTGATGCCGGGAGCGGCATAAGTTCCATAGGTATTGTTCTCGAAGACCACCTTGGCGATGCGGCTGGCAGCCGTCAGGGAATAATACAGGGAGAAGTTCTCCGAGGTAATGTCAATGACCGGAGCCTCGCTGGTAGGAGTGTAAGGGCCGATCTTTCCGCCCAAGATGCAGTTCTTCACCGTAACCACCTTGGAGTTGAAGTTGGCGCATATCATACCCATGTATTTATCGTCACCACTGACGAACCATCTGTCGGACAGAACTGCGCCATAGTTGGCGCAAGCATCAAAGTAGGTGTATGATTTGCTATCGTTCACCTGACCGGCGACACCACCGGCATATCCGTGAGTACTGTCTCCGGAGACGGCGAATACCACGTCGCCATAGTTGACGCAGCTCTTAAGTGCGGTGTTGTCACCCATTGCGGAAACGATACCCGCGACGCGGCTGTTGGAAGCCTTCACATCTGTGCAGGATATATTACCATAGTTTACACAGCCTTCCGCAATAGTATTGGTATTCATCGTTCCGATCACACCTGCGGTTCGGGTTGCCTGGACAGAGAAGTCGGAATAGTTGACCGCATTCTCGACCTTTACAGGAGCGGGATCCACATTCTTGCCGTCGGTGTATCCGATGACACCGCCGACTATAAAGCCGGTAGCACCGTTGGCAGTGTTGATGTTGTTGACAACATCGAATTTCGCGTGTCCCTTGATGTCCTTCGCAGTGCTGGACTTTTCCGCGGAAGAGAAGATAGTACCGATGGTGCCGCCAACGACCAGACGGGTGGAATTCTTGCCGGCATCAGCTACCATCTTTGCATAGCTGTCGATATTCTCCATGGTGGACTCGGAAGCGAAACCGACCGCGGCACCCATGGTGACGAAACCGGAGTTGGAAGAGCTCTTGATAACGGCATTCTCACCGATTACCAGGTTCTTCACGGTTGCTCCGCTGATTGCGCCGAACAGACCGGCAACGGCATTGGCGCCGGAAGCGGCCACGGTTACCTTGAAGTTGTCTACGGTATGATTCTTACCGTCGAATACTCCGGTGAACGCATTGCCGGTGATGGCATGGCCAGTGGTGACAGTGGCATTTCCGACAGGAGTCCAATCCTCTCCGCCGAGGTCGATATCCGCAAGCAGTTCGACTGCTCCGGTGCTCTCATTGATCCAGCGGTTGAAGGAGCGGCCTTCGTTGACTGCGGCTGCGAAATCCTTGAATTCCTTGGCATCCGGGATACCACCGATATTCGGATCTTCGGTCACGTTGATTTCGAACGCGAGTGCACCCATATCACGCAGTTCCCCGGCCTTAACGGTACGGGCAGCGACAGCCTTGCGCATCAAGCCACCCTCAGAGTCGAGAATATCGACCTGATAGCCGGATGCATAACTGCCTGCAGGGATGGGAATATAAACCACCAGAGGGGTTGCGGAAAGTGCCTGATTGACATTCACCTTGACCACCTTGTCGGCATCCGCAGTGGATGACCCGGTGATGGCAAGAGTCGTGAAGTCGATGGCGAAATCTCCACTCAGCTGTTCGTTGCCAAGTCCCTTCAGGGTGATGTCCTTGACGGTAGTCGTGGCTTCACCGGTGAGGGAAATCTTGAGGAAGGCAGTGAGAGTCTTGAAGGAGATTGCATCTCCGCTCTCGAGAAAGCCCCCGAGGGGAGTAAAGCATGAATTGACATCCAAGCTTGAAGGCAGGGTTATAGTTGTTGCATCCTTATAAATGGATGTCGGATATATGGCCCTGTAGGGAGCGGTCAGAGCGGATTTGAATTCGAATGTAGCCGTGGCGGCCGCTTCCTTGATAGCATAGGAATTGGCTCCGTTCACGTTGATGGCATCGCCTTCGGTCCAGGTCACTTTAACACCGTCGATGGCGGTCTTGGTTAGGGACGAGAGAGATGCTTTCAGCACGGTCCCCTGTTCGGGTTGAACCAGGTTCTCTTTAGCACAACCAGAGGCAAGGACTGCTGCCGCAATGGCAGCGAAAATCATATACTTTTTCATAACTTCTGCCATTTTTAGTTCCATGTATCGTTTACGGGATCCAGGTCGTCGATGCCGCCGCCTGTAGCAGGAGTCTCAGGCTCTGGATCATCGGGATTCAGTTTGACATAGGTAATGTTTGTTACTTTGTCCTTATAGTTGGAATTGATCGTACCTATGAAATCCATGATATTTGAGTTGCTGACAGCATACATCTCGTGATTGCCGTCCGCTTTGTAAACACCGAGCTTGCCGCTTACCAGCACATCGCTGACATGGTCGCACTTGCTGATATTTGCCGCGATGAGACCGAGATAGGAAGTATTACAGCCGAGAATCGTTGCAGTATTGCAAGGTTTCTCCCCACCTGTAAGGTATACGGTATCGTCGCCGATAAGGGCCACGAGAGCGGCCGTGGTGGTCTGAGAATCGGTAGTGATGAGATCTCCATTGTTAATGCAATCGATGACGGCGGAATATTTGCTGAGGTTGCAGCAAATCTGGCCGACACGGCCGTTCGCAATGGTATTGACCTGAGTGGCATTGTTGACACATCCTTCTATGTATGTGGCACGGTTGCAGGTCGGGACTATACCGCTGCAGCGGCCGATCTTGACCGTCATGGTTCCGTTGTTGACGCAATTCTGGATGTGGTTGCGACCCTGGGTATCCTCATCGGCTTTGGTTGCAAATCCCACAATGCCACCATACATCACGCAACCGGCACCGTTGGCGAGGTTGGCTCCGCCGTCGATATTGACTTCCAGATTGACTTCGCAATCCTTGACAAAAGATTCGTAGGCTGCACCTTCGGCTGCGTTAAACTCACAGAACAGGAATCCGGCAATGCCACCGATGGCAAATCGCTTGCCTACCGTTGAACCGGTGGAAGTAAGCTTTCCGCTGACCTTGACATTCTCGATGGTGGAGAAGGCAGCTGTTCCCACCACGATGCCGGCATCTGCAGTGCCGTTCGCAGCGAGGGTGACATCCGCCTCGACATTCAGGTTCTTGATGGTAGCGTGGTCGATGTAACCGAACAGCCCCCAGGTTCCCTGCTCTTCAAGAGTAGCGGTATACTTGAAGTTCTTGATGGTATGTCCGCCTCCGTTGAAGACACCGGTGAAGGCATTGCCGGTCTCGGGTTTCAAGCCCGCGATATAGTTGCCGTTTGTCGTGAAAGCGTCGCCAATCGGTGTCCACTTCTCTACGCTGGAAAGGTCGATATCCGCCTGGAGCTCCACCTCCATCTTGGAGTTCATCCAGCGGATGGGAGCTTCACCATTGTTGACAGTATTCACGAAATCGAGGAATTCGGCAAGGTTGGGAATGCCTCCAATGCTGGCATTCGGGTCGACAACTGCGGTGTGTCCGAGCTGATTGATGGGCACGGATACCGAGGTGTTACCGCCGGAAATCTTGATTTCGCCACTGCGGGCATAAGTTGTTGTCGCTTCGTTCTTGTAGTTCGAAGCGATAGTCAGAGATACGATGGTGCTCTTTCCACCACCTACGCCCTGCTTGGTATCGGGCGTCACCCAGTCGGGTGCTGTCAGGACCCAATACGGTGCATCGGTAGTAATCACCAATGCTTCCACACCGGGGTTGTTGGCGGCCACATCAGTGATCGCCGCACGGTCGACCGTGATGGTATAAACTTTCTTTTCCTGCTCCTTTTTCTGACAGGAAAACACCATCACCGCTCCGAGGAGCACGGTCAAAAAACATTTAAATGCTTTCATAATGGTTTTATTGGTTATTGTTTCTCTCTTATGAGTAAATAAGTCATACAACTGCGTTCTCCCTTGGAATCGCAGGGTCTGTTCACTATTCTTCCGCTTCCGGAACCCGGGTTCCATACCCACATTGCAGAAGACCCGCCACCGTCCATCACGGTAACCCATGCGCCTCCGAGCTTTTTGGAGATACGATACATCTCATATCCCCTGACGCCGAGGGAGTACCAGGTCGGGGAAATCTGGCGTCCATCCACCTCAACTATCCAGACCTTCTTGCGGTCGGCGCTGACGACCGGCCAGGTCTTGGGATCATATGCCGTGTAAAGGCTGGAACTCGAGCCTGGTGTATTGGACGCATCCTGCCCGTCCGTCATCAGTTGATACATGGTGGAATCCAGTGTCAGGATAGGCTTCGATGCATCTCCATCGATGGATATATCGCATTTGAACTCCACCGTATCCCCTACTTTGAGGAAGGCAATCAGGTTCTCTGCCATCTCTCCGGAAAGGGCGATGCCCACCCGGTTCTTGTCTGTAATATACGGCTTCTGGCTAAGAGGCGTGTTGCGGCCATCCCTGATCTCCACGACCCTGGCGGCAGCATAACCCTTGTTCACCAGCATTACGCCGGACGTATATTCGCATACCACATAGAGGGCATCGGGTGCCAGGTCGTTGATTAGATTAGGATATGCCGGATACGGAGTACGGACATAGTGCGAAGTAAAGAGGGATGCCTGATACTTTTCGGAAGTATGGCGGAGCAAGGTGTCGTTGACGGAATAATAGGAGAACTCCTTTCCGCCGGCCTTGAACTTGCCCGTAAACTTCTTTATGCCGCAGGATGCCGTCCTGTCTTCGAACACAGTAAAGCCCCACTTGTGATTTCCCAGGGCATTGACTACATTGGGATTATTGATGTACACAGGGCGGCCTTCCTCAACGTGGAAACCGCGGGAAATACCGTCATTCGAATCGAAGTAGCAACAGTTGGTGCCGGCGAGAATCCTCTGTCCCTCGGCACGCTTGCGCACGCAGAGTTCGGATAGCAGCTCGCGCTTATTCTTTCCATTGTTTCCATTGCCGTTCCCATTGGGATTGGGGACCATGTCTCCTGCGAAAGCCGAAGTAATCTCGATTCCCGGGTCCTGCAGGTCTATTTCAAGGACACGCACCTCCCGAGGCACATTCGTGCAGGAATAATGGTAGTAAGTAGCACCACTATGAAGCTGCCAGCTCTCCACCTCTTCCCAATCGTAATATCCGTCCTTGGTTACGTCGACGCTGTTGTTCTCGATATCGTAGGCACTTTCGCCATTCATCATGGCATTCTTGATGGCATCCGGGGCGCTGCCCACATATCCATTGCCAGTGTTGGATGCGACATTTTCTTTAACACGGTTGTATGAGCAAAGCCATCCCGGGCCGTAACTTCCCTCTTTCTTGGCCGTAACCGTGCCATAATGGGTGCACCCTTTGATTATGCCGGAATTGTATCCCACCAAGCCTCCAGCCTGGGCTACGACCGATGTGGTTACGTCGCCCTTGTTGACGCATCCCTTGGAGGAAGCCGGCTCTCCGCCTACAGTCGAGTTTGAATCCATATAACCGGCAATCCCGCCAATGATGAGATTGTTTCCGGTCGCGCTCGTGCCGCTGACGGTCAGGTTGGCATTGTTGGTAACCTTGTTGAGTGTGACGGTCAGGCCGTAGCCAAGGATGCCGCCGACTCGGACCTTTCCGCTGTTGTTACCGGTGAAGGTCACCTGGCTCCCTTCGCTGCCGAAGGTAAGCTTGGAGATAGTGATTCCGCGGGCGTATCCAATCAGACCCGCATGCGGATACTTGGTCACATCCACGGTCCAGTTGACATTCTTCAGGGTCTTGCCGTTGCCGTCGATGCTGTAGGTCAGCGGCGCGGCTTCCGACCCGGCCGGAATCCACTCTTTAATTGAAGAGCAGTCTATGTCGTTGAGTATCTTGACCACACCGTCTACGAGATAGGGCGTGATGGAACCCTCTCCTCTGGTTGCCTTGGCAAAGGCGAGAAGGTCTTCCGCGGTGGATATACCGCGTGATCCTCCTCCGTTCAAGTCACCGGCGGCCTGTTTCACACTGACCTCGATGCTCTCATTACCGAGATTCGATACCGTCAGAACACCCGTACGCTCCGAAGTGGTCTTGTTCTCCTCAACGTTAATCGTCAGTTGCGATGCCGTAGGGCCTCCCTTACCGGACGCAGTGACAATCTTGAGCCAGCTCGCGGAACTGCGGGCCAGCCAGTCGGTCGATGAGGTAACCGAAAAACTCTTCTGCTCTCCAAGCGCCAGGGCTTCGGCGGAGTTCGGCGACACCGTAAGTGGCACCTCTCCGCCGTTGTCCACCGGCTGCTCCTCACCGCAGGCACATAGGAACAGTGCCAGGATGGTAGAGAATAACATTATTTTCTTGATAGTCATATTACTATTGACTCAGCCCGTCATCCCAGCCCGGATTCTGCGTCAGGGCATACTCGGTAAGGGTACGCTGATCTGCAGGGATGGGCCAGAGATAATCGCGGCCTTCATTCCAAACATAATCTTCCGCAGCCCAGTAGGTCAGGTAACCGGAAGCCCCATTACTGAGGGTGAATCCGCTTCCCAGCTGGATCTGGTTGGTGGAAGGAGCCTTGGTGCTGCCTTTGGCACCGGTGTAAACATAGAGATCCACCTTGCCGTCCTGATCCAGGTCGATATCAGTACCCACCTGGTCGGCAGCAATGTAGATACCCTGGAAACCGCCCGTAGCCTTGGGAGTCAGCAGTGCGCCTTCTCCCCAGCGAAGCATATCCCACTGGCGGAAGCCTTCGCAGAAGAGTTCCACTGCACGTTCGCGGCGGACCTCCAGGATGGCGGCCTTCTGGGCACCTTTTGCGTGAGGATAGTAGCTCTCCATCAGGGCATCTGCAGTTGCAGGCACAGCCGTAATTCCGGGCATGCCTACACGGCTGCGGATCACGTTGATAGTCTTGGCGAGATCCTCTGCAGTCAACTCTCCGAGCTCGGCCTTGGCCTCCGCATAGTTCAGCAGAACTTCCGAATAACGGATCAGCGGATAGTCGGTAGTGGAGGTGGTAGCGCCTTCATGGTTGGTATCGGAGATGAACTTGATGATACGGAATCCGTTGAAGGTCCTTTCCCAGGACAGCTGCTCGGTCTTGTGGAGTTTCGTGGTCTCATCGATGTCCGCCATCAGATAGCCAGGGCCCTGTATGGTCTGGGACAGACGGGGATCGCGATTCTGGAAAACATCATAATAGCTGAGTGTCTGCCAGCCGGTGCGATCCTGGATAGGAGTTCCGTCGGCCTGCAGATAGTGGTTCACCTGCCTGAGGCTTGCACTGCGGTGCTGGTTCTTGAAGTCGAACTGCAGCCCGTGACGGACCTTCAGGTCCACGTTGTAGCGGCGGGAAAAGATGGTCTCGTCCGTCTCTGCATCTTCAAGAATGAAATATTCGCGGTAGGATGCATCCGTCGCGGCATCCGCCAGTTTCAGGGTATTGCCGGTGTACAGTTTGCGGGTGCCGACAATCTTGCCGGCTGCCTCGGCTGCCTGGCGGAGGAAGTAATCGGAAGAGATGACTACGCCATCCACAGTCTCGGAATCGCTGGGCACGAAAGCGGACCCTGCATGATACTTACGGAAGGTTCCTTCGAAAAGGGCAGCGCGGGACTTCAGTGCGAGTGCCGCATCTTTAGATACATGGTACACTGCATCGGAAGGCCAGCGGGCCGGGAGCATTTCGTAGGCCTTGTCCAGATCCTGGAGGACCTTATACATCACGTATCCGCGAGAATCGCGGGGCTTGTTCAAATCTTCAGTATCTCCCGATCCGATCACGTGGTCGTACCAGGGAATATCGCCATACTGGCGCACCTTCTCGAAATAGAACCACGCGCGGAAAAAATAGCAGACTCCGTCGAATCGGGCCTTTACGGCTGCATCGGAGCACTTGTTGTTCTCCAGCATGTAGTTTATGTTCCTGAGAGGCTTCCAGGTGTCGGCGCTCCAGGATTTTGAAGAAGGAGTCCGGGTTCCCTTCTGAAGGGCGCTCAGCGACGAAGATGAGCCGTTGTCATCCGCATTGAGTTCCACCAGGTCGGCGGGAGCCGGGAGAATGTCGTTATAGAATTTATTGGCCCAAAGGTCGAGTTCACGCTCGGAAGAGAAATAGGTATCCGGCGAGAGGCTGGTTTCGGGCGACTTTGTCAGAAGGTCCTCGCAAGAGGAAAACGCCATTGCGGCGGCCAGGAGGACGAACGGTATGATAATCTTTTTCATAGGCATCAGAATGTTACGTCAATACCAACAGAGAAAGTCTTGGAATACGGATAGATGCAGTCCTCGCTGACGGAGGATGTTGCAATTTCCGGGTCGATGTACCTGGTGGCCTTCTTCATGGGAGAGTAGTACCAGAGGTTTTCGCCCGAGAAGTAGATGCGGGCCTTCTCCACCATCTTGCTCTTGACAGGAAGGGTGTATCCGATGGTCAGGTTCTTCAGGCGCAGATAAGCAGCGTTCTGGAGATAGAAGTCGGAGGTAACGATATTGGAAGAGTTGGCGATACGGCCGCGCTGGCGGGGATAGACGATATTGCTATTGTCTGCACCGGGTTCGGCCGACCAGCATTTACCGGCAAAGTCCGTGGGGAGGAAGGTCGGGCGCTGATAGGAATAAGGGCCCCAGAAATAGATGCAGTTGTAATTCGGCATCCAGTCCATCTTGCCTACGCCCTGGAAGAATACGCTGAGGTCGAAACCAAACCAGCTGAAATCTCCCTTGAATGCGTAGTTGTAGCGGGGACGGGAGTTACCTATCACCTGGCGGTCTCCAGGATTGTCGAGGGTGTTGTCGCCGGTATTGATCTTGTTGTCACCGTTGAGATCCTTGTAGATGATATCTCCGGACATCAGATGGTTCCAGGGAGCAACCTGGCCCTTGATGCCCTTGTTGACAGTCGAGAACGAATCGATTGACTGCTCATATGCAGCAGCATCTTCATCAGTTGCGAATACACCGTCGGTCACATAACCCCATATATCTCCGAGGCGCTTGCCTACGTAGTTGTCGCTGAGAATGTTCTTTTCGTTCTCGAAGCGGGTAATATGGGTAACGAAGTCACCGAGGGTGGCGGTAACGCCATAGTACATAGGCTTGCCAAGCACTGTTTTATGATCTTTCCAGCTGATAGCCAGCTCATAACCCTTGGTCCTGAGGTCTGCGGCATTCTCCTTGGGAGCAGACTCGCCATAGACATAAGGCAGAGACATTCCTGCAGTCAGCATGTTCTTGGTGTCGCGGATGAAGAAGTCAGCGTTTACCGTCAGGCGGTCCCTGAGGAATCCGAGGTCAAAGCCCAGGTTCTTGGAGATGACCGTCTCCCAGGTCAGACTGCTGGATACCGGCGCATCCGCGTAAGCGTAGCCGGCATTGTTAAGTCCGTCGAAGGTGTAGCCGCTGAGCAGACCGGTCTTCAGCTCTTCCCAGTAGTAGTAATTATCCACCTGCTGGTTGCCAAGAGTACCATAACTGACGCGGACTTTGGCATTGCTGATATAAGGTTTGACCGGAGCCCAGAACGGCTCTTCGCTCAGACGCCATCCGGCGGATGCTGAAGGGAAGAAACCCCAGCGATGACCCTTGGGGAAGCGTGAGGTGCCATCGTAACGGCAGCTGACTTCCAGCAGATAGCGGCCCTTCCAGTCGTAATTGACGCGACCGAAGAAGCCCAGCGTGCGGTAAGAAGAGTTGGACTGGGAAGCCTTTTCAATTTCGCCGTTCGCCATATTGATATAGGAAAGGACGTCACTCAGCGAGCCTTTCTGCTGAATGGTAACGCTGGAACCATAGTAATCGTCGTAGTTGGCACCGAGAGTGGCCGCCACGTGGTGGTCTCCGAAGGTATCGTTATAGGAGAAATACGCATTCATCACGGTACCATCCTGGTAGTAACGATACTCCCTGGTGAAGTCATAAACCGAACCGTTGGAGAACAGGCCGCCGGACAAGCCGTTACCGGAATACATGCGCTTGTTGATGTTATCGTAGCTGTTGGCCGTGGGAAGGCTGCGGAAATTCGCCCTGCGGTCCCTGCGGCGATAGGTGTAGTCGGTAATGAAATCCAGCCCCTTCACGATGTGTGCAGTGAGACGGTTGGTCCAGGTCCAGTAGTTGTTGATGTTCATGTTATGGTTGCGGCCGTCCATGAGGGTGCCGGCGCGGCCGGACATCAAAGGAGAAGTAGCATCTGCCATGAAACCGGGGACCATCGCAATGGTGCCGTCAGGATTGTAAGGCACATAGTTCGGGCCCACGTTCTGGGTCACGTTCCAGAGAATACCCTGGCTCACATAACCGGTGGATCCGTCCATCTCCCAGAATCCGCCCCAGTCGTACTGGGTACGCTCCAGGCTGACGTTCGAGGAATAGGTCAACCAGGGAGTGATGTTGGCATCCATTTTTGCGCGCAGCGAAAGGCTGTTGTAGATATCCTGAGCCTCGCCGGCGAAGAGGCCTTCGCGATAGAGGTAACGGGCGGAAGCATAGTAGCGTGCCTTGTCCGTACCTCCACGCACCGTAACGTTGTGCTCGGTCTCGGGACGTGTGCGGTTGAATACGAATCCGTACCAGTCGAAGTTGCCGAGATAAACATAGCTATACGTTCCTGTCTCATCCGGAACAACCCAAGGGCGGGTAGGATCTTCCTTCACGTCGTTACGGCGATCCTTCAGCATCTGCATCTGCTCGTCAGAGTATGTCCAGGCGCCATAACCCTTCAGGGTCTTGTAGAAATCGTTGGTCAGAGTCACATAGTCGTAACCGCAGGTCATGAAATCGGTAGACGTGGTATTGGCGGATATGCTGTAGCGGCCGTTGTAGGTGATCTTCGCATCGCCCGCGCTGCCGCTCTTGGTGGTAATCTGGATAACACCCGCGGATGCCTTTGCACCATAAATGGCGCAGGCAGAAGCATCCTTCAGCACGGAAATGCTCTCGATATCATTAGGGTTCACCTGGGTGAGCGAACTCTCGATTCCATCTACCAGAATGAGAGGGGAACCGCTGTTCAGCGAAAGCTTGCCTCGGACGTTGACGCTATAGTTGGTGCCGTCGATGGAACCGCTGGAGTTCGTGATAATCAGTGAAGGATCGGCACCCTGAATGGCCATGGCCGTGTTGGTAACTGGACGGAAGTTGAGTTCCTTGCCGTCGATAACCGAAACGGCGCCGGTCAGGTTAACCCTCTTCTGGGTACCGTAACCGACGACCACGAGTTCGTCGAGAACATTGTTTTCGGTGGTCATTACGAAACGGAAAGGCTGCCCCTCGCGTCCGGAGATTTCAAAGTCCTGATCGTCGAAACCCAGATAGGAAACCGTCAGGACTACCGGGAAGGCAAGTTTGTCGATGGCAAATTCTCCATTGTCATCGGTCAGGGCATATTTGCCCGATTTCCTGTCGACAACGGAGGCGCCGATGAGTGCTTCCCCGTTACGGTCGACCACCACGCCCCTGAATGCGGTCTTGGGAGTCGCATTCTGATTGGCTGGTTTGGATCTGGTTACGGACACTGTGTTTCCCGTAACTGCGAAATCCAGATTCTGTCCTGCAAAAATCTGGGACAGGACCTCGGAGAGCGGAGCATCTTTTGCAGAAACGGATATCCGCTTCTGCAAATCTACGTCATCCGCATTGATTACGATGGTGTAGTTGCCCTGACTCTGTAGGATGGTCACTGCCTCCTGCACGGAGACATTCCTCGCATCCATGGTCACATTCTGTGCCCCGAGCTTCATCGGGGCCAGAAGGGCCGTCAACACCAGCATAGCGCGTAATATGCGCAGATAGTGTGTTATTCTCATTTTTGAGGTTAATAATGGTTAATAATTATGGTATATGTTATTTCTTTCCATATAAATAAACCGTCCCGTCGGAACGGACCACCCTCAGGTTTCCGTTGCGGGAGAGCAGTTTCAGTATCTCATCCAGATCCTCTCCGTTCGTAAAGAAGGCCAGGAAACGCTGAGATGCGACATTTGCATCAGCCACGACGATCTGTGTTCCGAAGGATCGCTCCAAATCCGCGGCGATGTCCTTGAGCGGGATATTGATGAAACTGAAGGAGTGGTTGTCGTTGAATGTCTTGAACCCGTCCGGAGAAACCTTGCCGAGGGACACGGCACCGGTATAATGGTCGAACTGGGCGATGTCGCCCGGCGTCATCCGGACCTCCCGTCTCCCCTCTTCCGATGGGAGGATGAGGCTGACGGATCCTTCCAGAAGCACGACCTCCAGCATGGTGGCATCGCGGTACGACTTCAGGTCGAAGGTGGTTCCGTGCACCCGTATATCAGCCTCGCCGGAGTGAATGATGAAGGGGTGTTCGGGATCCTTTGCCACAGTCGCCATCACCTCGCCATCCAGGAATATCTCACGTTGTCCGCCGGTGAAAGTTTCGGGCCAGGTGACCCGGGAACCTGCATTGAGCACCAGGCTCGTGCCGTCCGGAAGCGTCACCTCCCGGGTCTGGGAGACAGGGACCGTCAGTTCGGCCCAGGCAACAGGGGCGGGATCCCCGTGAAGTTTGTAACCGATGGCAAGTGACGCAGGAATGACCAGCAATAAGGCCAGTACTGCAGCCGCGAGCCAGAAGACGGGACGGCGCGGTTCGCCAATTCCGAGCCTGTTGCGCACAGATTCCAAAGCTTTGTCTGCTGAAGCGCTTGCGTCTAAACGGTTGCTGTCAAATTGCTCGTCAAGGAGTTCCCGAACCATAGGATCGTCCATATGTTCGGCCAGGTAAAGTTGCACGTCTAAGGTCTCTTCTTTGGAGAGAGTGCCCTCCAGATAGGCCTGAAGAATATTGCGGGATATGTTCATACGATCTATGTGGTTGCCCATATAGAACGGATAAACGGCTTTACTTACGTAATCTTAATTGAGAAATTTACGGATATTGTCCAGGGCCAACTGGAGATGCTTTTCCACAGTACGTACACTAAGGGCAAGCTTGCTTGCAATCTCTTCGCTGGAGAGATGCTGGAAGCGGCTCATTACAAAAACGCTTCTCCGCTGGGGCGGCATCTGCTGAACGGCCTGGAAAAGTCTGGACTGCGTTTCCGCGAATTCCGCAAGGTATTCTGTGCGGTCCGGCGAGGGTTTGTCGGACGGAGTGACGAGATTGTCCATAATAAGAGAGCGTTTCGACCTGAAAACATCCAAAGCGCTATTGCGGGAGAGCACGAGCAGGTAGTTTTTTAGAGACTTTGAAGGGTCCAGCCTTTCCCTGTTGAGCCATAACTTCATGAAGACTCCCTGGGCAAGATCCTCGGCAAGCGTACTTTCTTTTACGAGAGTAAGCAGGAACCTGCACACCTGCGGATACCACCTCAGGAAAAGAGCATCGAAGGCACGGCTGTCACCGCCACGAACAGCAGCAGTGAGCTCCGAGTCGGACATCATACGATATATGTCTCTTTTCCCGCTCATTTTTCAGATAAGGCAAATATACAAAAAAAAGAGATGACTTCAACAGCCATCTCTTGTGCGGGAGATCAGAGTCGAACTGACACGTCTTCACCAGACACTAGCTCCTGAAACTAGCGCGTCTACCATTTCGCCACTCCCGCTTCAGGGACTGCAAAGATAGAACTTTTTTTCTTGTTTTCAAAAAATATAACTCAAAGCGATCATCAGGTCGTTGGGGAGGATGAAAAGGCGCTGATCGGTGCCGATTATACGGCCGCAGGTGGGGCACGCGTAAGTTACGTAAGTGGTATATCCTGTCCAAAGGCCGAGGCCCAGATCCAGATTAAAGTGTTTGCCAAGCATCTTGGAGTAACCCCCTGCTATACCGGCGCCATATCTGTCACCTTCCGATGTTTCCCTGGTTACAGGGGCGGCATCGTTGAACTCCTGATACTGCATCTTGCCGCTGAACCACCAGCCGGAATAGATATGCCATGGCCAGTAGCGGCCGCCTAGCGCGTATACCTGCTGGCGGGAGCTTCCGCCGGAATCGTACTTCATGCCGGCATTCAATGTCCAGTGGCGGGAAAACCCGTATGAGGCCTCGACATTTGCTGTGCCGGTTCGCGCATAATCCAGAAAATTGGTAGAAAAAGACAGCTCCTGGGCTGAAGCAGATGTAAAGCAGCCCGCAAGGGCGAGCTGCATCACACAACACAAAAAAGTAAGGAAAAAGCGTTTCATAATTACAGATAACGGTTAAAAGCCAATAATATATTCGTCTTGAACTCCGGATAAAGTGCCAGGAGTTTATCTTTCAGTTTGTCCCTGTCCGTTACCGCCGGCACCATTGCCTGAAATATCTTGTAGTAATCCAGGCCTTTTTCGTCCAGGAAGTAAAGCACCTGCGGATAGAACCAATAGGAAGTCCCAAACATCGCTGCACTGCCTCGATATCGCATTCGGAAAAACTTGGAAGCCATATAATACGCCCACATCTCAGCAACTTCACAATAACCGGCATATTCCTCTCCTCCTGTGCCATAGGTCATCAGGCCGGAAGTTACATAGGAAGTCAGAATGTATTCGATGAGTTTGTCCCACCAGTCCTTATCTACCTGCTGGAAATGGCTCGCATGTGCAAGTTCATGAATAGTAGAGGCATACATCGAGGCATAATCCTCCTCCTTCTTGAAACCCAGCGTGATGTCCGGCAGGAACCATTTCACCACAGTGGCCCAGTCGCCAAGATATTTCTTCACAAGGTCGCTGTTGTCCACTCCTGCTCCGTGCTGCATCATAATTGTGCTGCTGGCACTTAACTGGGAGAATATCCATATCCGGAGATTGGATGGAGGAGTTTTGATGGTGCCGGACGATGTCTTGCATTGCTCTATATAATCCCACACTGCATTGTTTACCACACAGCGGGAGAACAGACTGCGATCGCTCTCGCAGCTCACTTCCATACTGTATCCTTCCTGCGAATGCTTACCCATGGTAGAGCTGGATCCACCCACCAGTATCAGATTCAGGCCTATGCCGAACCCCTTCTTGTTTTTGAATACCAGCCAATACCGGGGTGCTGTAGAGAAACTCTTTTTAATCTCATAATATCCTTCCTCATCCGTATACGCCTCCCCTATCTTAACGAACACATTGCAGGCAACGCGCACACCCTTCACTCCTTCGGTAGCATAAGGCTTCATCTCATCCACCAGCGTAATCCTGCCGGAAGGATTTGCCGCACCAGCCTTGGTGCCGGGGGCATGCTCCAGCATGTCGGCATTACCCGTCAGGCGGAAAGACTCCCTCTCCACGGCATCCCAGTCTATGCCATCCCCGCCCGAACGGGTGAATACCTCATGCTCTGTAATATGGCAGTGGTCCAGTATTTCATATCGGATATCTGAAGGGAAAGGGAAATCCGGGGACACGACTGCATATTGCCAGGTTATGTCTCCCTCCGGAATACCGGGATCGTGATAATAATCCCCTTCCCTTACTATTTCATAATCAAGAGGATGATCAAGCATCTCCACCCCAAGTTCCTGCAGGCGCTCATACTCTCCTTCGTCCGATGGAAGGAATCGTACATAAAGATCAGTCGCGCTCACGTCGACGGAACCCGCCTTAGTCGGATACAGGGATTCCAGCGCCTTGGTCATATTGCTTACGGAATACGGATCATCCAGCTGTTTGCCTAGCACCATCATCCCATGCTCGATGCGTCCGTCATCATACGTCGAGGGAGTCTCGGTTACCGAAGATGATTCGCAGGAGCAAAGGGCCGTCAGGGCCAGAGCAGCGATAAGATGTTTCAAACCATGTTTCATACCGTTTCGTTTTTCTCGACTGCAAATGTAACGGCAGATATCAGTTTAAAAGGTTTGAAAACGTTTATTTATATAAAATGGCCTCCCGCATATGCAGGAGGCCGAAAAAACTTTTCGAATATACGTTATACGCTTACTCGAAAGAGGCTAGAAGAACTTGATTTCCTTGCCTTCGATAGCGCTCATCAAGGAGTTTCCGACCCGGCTGACGCCAAAACGGAAATAATCTTTGTTGAGCCAGTCCTCTCCGAGAATTTCAAGCCCGATGTTGTAGTAAACAATAGCATCTTCTGCGGTAGAGATTCCGCCGGCAGCCTTGAAGCCGACTTTGCGGCCGGTCTCCTTGTAGTAATCCCTGATAGCCTCGCACATGATGCGTGCGGCTTCGGGGGTGGCGTTAACCGCAACCTTTCCGGTGGATGTCTTGATGAAATCGGCTCCTGCCTTCATTGCCAGCATCGAAGCCTTGTAAATAAGCTCGCGGGTCTGGAGCAGGCCGGTTTCAAGGATGACCTTGAGCACGACCTTGCGGCCGAGTTTAGCAGCAGTAGCGTCTATTGCCTTCTTCATGGCTACCATCTCTTCGAGGGCACCTGCCTCGTCTCCTGCCAGGAACTTGTTAAGAGCCAGCACGATATCGATTTCATCGGCACCATTCTCCACTGCAAGCTCGCATTCGCGGACCTTCACTTCAAGGAAACTCTGGGCTGAAGGGAAGCAACTGGAAACTGCGGTAACATGAAGCTTTTCAGAAGGCCTGTTGTCACGCACCACATTGGCGAGATTAGGATATACGCAAACCGAAGCAGGCAGCGGGTAGGAAGGATACTCCTTCTGCAGAAGGGTTACCTTGTCGACGAGTTTCTTTACGGAAGCGGGAGTATCCTCGGTCTTGAGGGTAGTCAGGTCCATAAAGGAGAAGCATTTTTTTAAGATTTCTGTCTGGTTCATAATTATCCTTTTATTTGAATTACATATCCTTCTTCTATCAGGGGCCTGACGAGTTCCCTCATTTCGGCCTCGGTGAATTTTTGCAGGCCTGTCGCAGGAGTAGGCCTGTCTATGGTATAGACCATTATTTCGCGGGGATGCACCCTGCGCACTATATCCATCCAGGGCATCAGCACCTCAGGAGACGAACTGTCGAAATCCGAGCTCCGCAAGAACATTGTCTGCATCACGAAATCGCCATTGAACTTCTCCATGCCGGACACAATCTCCTCCACGTCATACTTCCCTGTCGGACGGTTTATCCTGGCCGCCAGTTCTGCCGTGGGGGCATCCAATTTAAGAATTGGATTATCCACAAGACGCAGTGCTTCAAACACTTCCGGCTGTCCTATGCGTGTTGCATTGGTCAAAACTGAAACCTTGGCGGACGGGTAGAATGCATCACGAAGCATTATGGTGTCGCGGATGATACGGGGGAATTCTGGATTCAGCGTCGGTTCCCCATCCCCGGAAAAAGTGATGGAGTCTATTGGTGTGCCTGCAAGCAGACACTCCTGCAATTTGTCTTCCAGAGCAGAACGGACTTCTGCTGCCGTAGGAATCACTTTATCAGTTCTTCCATCCTTGTTCCATCCGCATTCGCAATAGATGCAGTCGAAATTGCAGATCTTACCCTTCTTCGGGAGGAGATTGATTCCGAGGGAACTTCCAAGGCGGCGGCTGAAGATGGGTCCAAAGACAGTGTCTTCTCGCAACATATAGTAGTAGTGTCTGTAGTATCTTTGATTGCGGTTGTATCGCGCAGTGCGCTGTCCCGTGCTGCAAGGGTATCCCGCCAGGGTGCCCAAAGCATGGAGGTGTCGACTTTCACTGAATCAGCCGAGAAAACTGGCAGATGAAGACATCCAAGCCCTTCCAGGATCTTATTCTGTTTTTCCACCTTCGCCTCGAACGCCTCCAGCGCCTTATGAGTAGCACGCAGCTTTTTCTCCGCACGTTCCATGATCTTCTTGTACTTCTCCGGACGGTGCAGATAATAATTCACGCTGGCATCATAATTATCGAAACCATATCCGTACTTACGGAAAATGCTTTCGTAGAAGCGGGTGGTGTCGGCTGTAGTCTTGAGCGAAGGATTATCGTTCAGCCACTGGTCTGCAAGGAACATCTCGGCATATATGTCCGACATATCGTGCTGCCCTATGATACGTACCCTCCTGCAGGAAGGCAGGAGCAGTGTGCACACCAGCACGGTAAGGACGATATATTCCGAAACTTTCCTCATGATTAACGCAGAGTTGCGCCGAATTCTTTGCCGAACACTTCCAAAAGACGTTCCATCACGCGCTCCACATCCTGGTCGGTAAGAGTTTTCTCCACATCCTGCAGGGTGAAACTGAGTGCATACTGCTTCTTACCGGCAGGAATCTTATCGCCACGGTAAACATCGAACAGGCTTACCTGCTTCAGGAGTTTCTTAGCATTCTTGAAGGCCGCGGCACGCAGGTCGGCATATTTCACACCTTCGTCGAGAAGGATGGCAAGGTCGCGGCGCACCTCGGGGAACTTGGGCAGTTCCTTGAATGCCACCTTATCGCGCTTGACTATCGAGAACAGCACGTCCCAGTTGATCTCGGCCGCCACAACCTGCTGCTTCACGCCGAATTTGCGCGCGAGCACAGGATTCACTACACCCAGTACGGCGAGCTGCTGCTTTCCGCCAGGCAGGCTGTAAACCGTTCCTTCGGAGAATATGTCCGCGGGAGCGGCTTCCGTCCACATCTGATAGAGATCTGCACCATAACGGCGGAGGAGCAGCTCCAGGTATCCCTTGAGCTGATAGAAATCGCCCTTCGAAGCAGGGTTCTTCCAGTTCTTCTCGGCCGCTCCGCTGATGAACATGGCGAAGCAGGGATGTTCCTCATAACCCTCCAGGGTCTCGCCTCCCTTTTCGGGAAGGCGCTGATACACGGAACCGTATTCAAAAGTCTTGATGCGGGAAATCTGCCTGTTGGCATTGTAGGCCACAACCTCCAGGCCGTTCAGGATCAGCGTCTGGCGCATCACGTTCAGATCTGAACTGAGCGGGTTCACGATGTGTACGAGCCTCTCCGCAGGGAAGGTCTTCAGGTCTTTGTAGTAATCCGCCTTGGTAAGCGAGTTGTTCATCGTCTCGTTGAACCCATTGGCAGCCAGGAAGTTGGATATCTGGTTGCGGATTGCTTCAGGCTGAGGAGTCGGCGATGCCGACACGCTCATCTTCATATGATGCGGCAGGCCGATGTTATTGTATCCGTGTACGCGGAGGATCTCCTCCACAACGTCGCACTCGCGGTAAACATCTATCATGTAGCTGGGGGCCAGCACCACTGCCTTGTTGCCATCGTTGGAGACGAACTTGTACTGCAGGGCTTCAAGCACCTTGGTTATATTCTCATGGCCTATCTTCTGGCCCACGAACGCCTCGATGCGGTCGTAATCAAGTTCGATACGCTTGCGCTCGACGGGTTTGGGATAAATATCGGTGATTCCGCTCGCCACATGGCCTCCGGTAAGCTCGCAGATAAGCATTGCGGCACGCTTGAGGGCATAGACGGGGATTTCGGGATCTGCACCACGCTCATAGCGGAAAGACGCATCCGTCTGCAGTCCCTGGGTCTTGGAAGTCCTGCGGATGGAACCGGGATCGAAATATGCGCTTTCGAGGAAGACCTCGGTGGTAGCCTCGGTAACCCCGCTGTCTTCACCTCCGAACACACCGGCGATGCACATCGGACGGGTCTCGTCGGCAATCACCATATCCTTCGCGCAGAGCTTGTGGTCCACGCCGTCCAGGGTACGGATGATCTCACCTTCCGCAGCGCGGCGAACCACCACCTTGCGTCCGCCTATCTTGCCGGCATCGAAAGTATGCAGGGGTTGTCCGAGTTCGAAGAGGATGAAGTTGCTGATATCCACCACGTTGTTGATAGGACGGAGCCCTATGCTCAGGAGCTTCTTCTGAAGCCATTCCGGAGACGGGCCTACCTTAACGTCCTTGATGGTCAAGCCGGTGTAGCGCGGTGCACCCTCACTGTCCCGCACCTCAACGGCAACGGCGTCAGAAGACTTTCCGTCTTTGAATGCAGAAACATCAGGATAACGAAGTGCACCGGGAAGATTATGATATTTAAGGTACGCGTAGAGATCGCGCGCGACGCCTATATGCGAAGCAGCGTCCACGCGGTTGGCCGTAATCTCATACTCGATCACAGCCTCTGTCTTAAGATGCAGATACTCCTTCGCGCTGGTGCCTATGACGGCATCCTCCGGAAGCACCATGATGCCGTCGTGGCTGCTGCCTATGCCAAGTTCGTCCTCTGCGCAAATCATACCCAGGGAATCCACTCCGCGGATCTTGGATTTCTTGATCTTAAAATCCCCCGGTAGCACCGTGCCGATCTGGGCAAATAGCACTTTCTGCCCGGCTGCAACGTTGGGCGCTCCGCACACTACAGTCAGGAGTTCTCCCGTGCCGGCATCCACCTTGGTGATGTGGAGATGGTCGGAATCGGGATGGGCTTCGCACTCTACGACCTTGGCTACGACCACACCGGCGAGCCCGCCGGGGATCTCTTCCTGCTCCTCAAGGCTGTCCACCTCGATGCCTATCGCAGTCATGGCCTCGGCAACCTCTGCCGGGGTAAGATTCATCTCAAGATAATCCTTGAGCCAATTGTAAGAGACTTTCATATCCTATTTCAAATCTTCCGGATCGAACAGGGAGGCCACAAAGCGGTCCCTGTCGAAGAGTTTCAAATCTTCTATTCCTTCGCCGGTCCCGATGAAACGCACGGGGACCTCGAACTGGTCTGTAAGGCCGACCACTACCCCGCCCTTGGCGGTGCCGTCCAGTTTGGTGACGGTGATGCAGGTTATATCTGTTGCCCTCGAGAACTCCTTGGCCTGCTGGAAAGCGTTCTGGCCGGTGGAGGCATCGAGGATCAGCATCACGTCGTGCGGTGCATCGGGGATGACCTTGCGGCAGACGTTGCGTATCTTGCCGAGTTCGTTCATCAGGTCGATACGGTTGTGAAGGCGCCCCGCCGTATCTATGATGGCAACGTCGGCATCCCTGGCAACGGCCGCCTTCACGGTGTCGTATGCCACCGATGCCGGATCGGAACCCATTTCCTGGCGGACAATGTCCACTCCGGCACGCTCAGCCCATATCACAAGCTGGTCCACGGCGGCGGCGCGGAAAGTATCCGCAGCGCCGAGTATCACCTTCTTGCCCTGGCTCTTGAAGAGATGGGCAAGCTTTCCTATAGTAGTGGTTTTCCCCACACCGTTTACGCCTACAACGAGTATGACGTAAGGCTTTTTGGAGAAATCCATTTCTACAGAATTTCCGCCCTTCTGCAGGAGGGCGGAAATTTCATCTCGCAGATAACCGACCAGTTCCTCGAAGGAAGTGTAGCGGTCTCTGCCGACCCTTTCCTCCAGGGCATCGATCACCTTCAAGGTGGTATCGACGCCCATGTCGGATTCAATAAGGGCCTCTTCTATCGCGTCGAGGGTGTCATCATCCACCCTCGACTTGCCGGTAATGGCCCGGCTTAGCTTCTGGAAGAAACTGAGTGCCAAGGCTTACTTCTTTGCGAAGAAGTCCTTTGCTTTCTCAGCCTCGACGAGCTGCTCTGTGAACACATAGGCGCCCGTCTTGGGAGATTTCTCCATACGGATGCACTTGACCATGCTCTTAGCACCGGCCTTTGCTGCGAATGTTGCAACGGCTTTCTTTGCCATAATTTAATCTCCTATAGGTTTTTACTTGATTTCACGATGGACAGTCACCTTCTTCAAGAAAGGATTGTACTTCTTGCGCTCGAGACGGTCAGGAGTGTTCTTCTTGTTCTTGGTGGTGATGTAGCGGCTCATTCCGGGAACACCGCTCTCTTTCTGCTCAGTGCATTCGAGGATGACCTGCACCCTGTTACCTTTAGCTTTCTTTGCCATAATCCAAAAAATTAAACAAGGTTAACAAGACCTGCCTTCTTCGCTTTCTTGAGCGTGGCATCCAGACCGTTCTTCTCGATCTCGCGGATACCCTTGCAGGATACTTTAAGAGTTACGAATCTCTGCTCCTCCTCGCTCCAGAACTTCTTGTTCTTGAGGTTGAGGGAGAAGTCGCGCTTGGTGCGCAGTTTGGAATGGGCAACGTTGTTGCCTTTCATCCTCTTTCTTCCGGTTACTTGACAAACCTTTGACATAGTTTTATACTTTTAAAATTTTACTTTTCCAAATCTGTTCCACCTTATGTTCGACGGGAACTTCCGTCCCGCATCGGTCGAGAGCCATATTACGGCCGGAGTCCCTACCACATGGTCTTCGGGGACAAATCCCCAGTACCTGGAGTCGAGGGAGTTGTGCCGATTGTCTCCCATCATAAAGTAGTAATCCTGTTCGAAAGTGTATGTGCCTTCTTCTATTGCTTTGCGCAGATCCGACTTCTCGTAATCCCTTATGATGCGTTCGTAGAGCGGCAGTGTTTCCGCCGTAATCTCCACGCTTGCACCCTTGGAGGGGATGCAGAGAGGGCCGTACTGATCACGCGTCCATCCGAAACCTCCATCGTACGGAAAGACGAAGGTGTCTTCGCTGTCGATGTTCGGAACGATGTCCACCACCGTCGGAAGCGCCCGGACCTCTTCCAGCATCGCTGCCGTAAGGGGCATTGCCGGATAGCCGGGCAGGTTGCTGTCGTAGAACAGTTCCTTCACGTTGAGCCCGAGCTTGTCGATGGTCTTGGGATTGAGGGCTCCGCCCTTGGTTGTCACCTTGTAGCTGAGCTGAATCCCGGGCCAGACCGTCTGCTTCTCCCCGTTGACCCATACGAGACCGTCACGGACCTCGAGGGTATCTCCGGGAAGCGCGACGCAGCGCTTCACATAGTGGTCTGTCTTGTCCGCAGGACGGACGGTTACAGGACCTAGTCTTT
>R23__coassemble_295_pt1 | contig 36388 bp, 34 predicted proteins | sample R23__metabat2_low_PE_050 | metagenome-assembled genome bin R23 | reverse complement strand
GCGATACCCGCACGGATATCCGGCGAGGTCATACGGTTGGCGCGGAGCTGGAACTTATGGTCGTGTCCTATCACCACAGCGCGGTGCGGGTCGCACAGGATTATCTGCGCGCCCATATCTATCAGCTTGTCGGTGAAGAACAGGCGGCTCTCGAACATCTTCTGATGAATGAGAACGCTGCCCTTGCACTGGGTGGCCACCACCAGCAGCACACTCAGAAGGTCCGGCGTCAGGCCGGGCCAGGGGGCGTCCGCGATGGTCATGATGGACCCGTCGATGAACGACTCGATCTCGTAGCTCTCCTGCGCAGGGACATAAATGTCATCTCCCCTCTGCTCCAACTTCACTCCTATCCTCCTAAAAGCCTCCGGGATGATGCCCAGGTCGGGGTAGGATACGTTCTTGATCGTGAGCTCGCTCTGGGTGATGGCGGCCAGGCCGATGAAGGATCCTACCTCGATCATATCCGGGAGGATGCGATGGCTGGCACCATGCAGCTTCTTGACTCCGTGGATGGTGAGGAGGTTGCTGCCTATGCCTTCGATGTTGGCGCCCATGGCGTTCAGCATCTTGCAGAGCTGCTGCAGATAGGGTTCGCAGGCCGCGTTGTAGATGGTGGTGTCGCCATCCGCGAGGGATGCCGCCATCACGATGTTGGCGGTGCCGGTGACGGATGCCTCGTCCAGCAGCATGTAGGAGCCCTTCAGGCCCTTGGGGGCGGTGAGATGATAGGCGCGGCGGGCTGTGTCGTACTCGTAGGTGGCTCCCAGCTTAACGAAGCCCTCGATATGGGTATCCACGCGCCGGCGTCCGATCTTGTCGCCGCCGGGTTTGGGGAAGTAGGTCTCGCCGAAGCGGCTGAGCATAGGGCCGGAGATCATCACCGAACCGCGCAGCGAAGCGCACTTCTTTACGAATTCCGCGCTCTCTACGTATTCACGCTGGATGGCGTCCGCCTGGAAGGTGTACTCGCCTTTCTCGTGCCGCGTCACCTTCACCCCCATCTCCTTCAGGAGGTCGATGAGGTTCTTGATGTCCAGGATTTCCGGCACGTTGCTGATGCGCATAGGCTTATCGGTCAGCAGCACTGCGCTGAGGATCTGCAATGCTTCGTTTTTGGCACCTTGGGGAGTGATCGCTCCGCTGAGGCGATGCCCGCCTTCGACAATGAATGTTCCCATGTTATATGTGGTCTACTTCCGGATGGAGGTCAATATCGTATTTTTCTTTGACTTTTGCAATTATTTGATTTTCAAGTGCTAGGATGTCTTCCGGGGAGGCGCTGCCGCTGGCGTTCACTATCACCAGAGGCTGCTTCTCATACACCTGCGCTCCGCCCAGCACCTTGCCGCGGAAGCCGCATTGGTCTATCAGCCAGGCCGCGGGAACCTTGACGGTCCCGTTCGGCAGGTCGTAGTGGGGAGTTTCGGGGGTAGCAAATCTTTCGAAGTGTTCCCTTGTGATGACGGGATTCTTGAAGAAGGAGCCGGCGCTGCCGATCTGGGCAGGATCGGGAAGTTTTGCGTTGCGGATGCCGATGATGGCTTCGCGCACGTCCATCGGGGTAAGCGCCTGAAGGTCACGCCCTTCCAGCGCCGCCCGCACCCCGCCGTAATCCAACTTGGGGGAGTATTTGCGCGTAACGCGGAAGAGCACCGAAGTGATTATGTAGCGCCCGCGCTCGTGCTTGAATCGGGAATCGCGATAGCCGTATGAGCACTCACCGACCTTGAAGACTGTCTTGGTCCAGTCTTTCGTATCCAGGCAGACGACTCCGGAGATTACGTCCTTCGCCTCCACGCCGTACGCGCCTATGTTCTGGACGGCTGCAGCGCCAACCTCGCCTGGAATCAGGGAGAGATTCTCCATCCCCCAGAGGCCGTTACCCGCCACATTCGCGATCAGGTCGTCGAAAACCACGCCCGAGCCCACCGTCAGCAGCACCTCGTCCAGCCCCATGTCCACATACTTTATGAACTTTATGTTGGAATGCAGGATGGTTCCGGGGAAGTCCTTGGTAAACAGCTGGTTGCTGCCGGCGCCCATGTGGAAAACGGGCTGAGGCAGGGCCTTCAGGTCCAGGCTCTGCAACTCCTCTACGTTGTCGTACTCTATATACAACGCCGCCTTCACCTTCATCCGGAAGGTGTTCTGGGTGGACAGGTCGTAGTTCTCTATTCTTTTCATTCTATCAAAGTGTATCGTATGCCTTGATGGCTTCGGAAATGCGGTTTTCTACATCCCGGAGGCTATACAGCCCGTCGGCATTCGCCTTCAGTCCGCTTAGTTTGATCTTGACGGCGACGGGAGGCTGCTGATATGAGAGAACGGTATCGTTCCTCAGTTGGTCTGCAGATGCATAAAGCATAAGGATGTCGGCATATTCCACGCCGTCGTAGCCCACAAAGGTCTCGAAAATGAGCTTGCAGCCGATGGGTGTGATCTTCTCTATGGAATTCGGCAGATCGGCGCGTTCCGCCTTCAGGGCCGCCAGAACGCTGCCCACGTTGGAATCGTGCCCGCAGAGGAAGGTGAAGACGCGTTTCTCGTTCTGAATCTCGTCGAGAATCACCTGAAGGAGGGGATGGGCCACGTTGACGGCCACGGAAGGTGCCGAGAAGAGGACCTCCTGATACCATTCCTTGATGGAGGTGAGGCTCACCCAGTCGTCGAATGTAAGCGTATGGCCGAATGCCGCTTTATCGAGGTCGGGCTCTTCATAATACTGCAGGGAGAGAGCATCCGAAACCGTGCAGGCCATCTTGAGCCCGCCGCTCATGGAAGGTTCTGCGTTGAGGGAGAAACTAACCGACGAGGGGAACTGGCTGAAGGATGACGTGTCCGGGTATGCCGGGGAGTTCTTGATGTCTATCACGTTTTCCATCAGCGCATATTCTTTTGCAATACCGGCATTGAGATCTCCGAATTTACTCTGGATTTCGCTCTGTGCTTTGGCAATGAAGCCGTCAGATATCTTGGTAATCTGTGGATTGAACACCGGGTCCATCTTGTCGAACTGGACATTCATTTCGACCCTGGGGGATTTCCCGGGAAGAAGTGCGTTTGCAAAACTGTTGGCTGTAGCCTGGCAGCGCTGCTTGCCGTTGGCATAGAAGCGGAAAGCATAATTGTCGGGGGAGTATTTGGACAGGAAATCCTTCTTTGTCAGCCATTCTTTGAAAAAACCGCCCATGATGGTCTCCAGTCTTTCTCCCTTGGCCGTAAGCGTGCTGGGAGATCCCGTCCAGGCAAACCATTGATAATCGCTGTTCGTCAGCCTGGTAAGTACGGAACTCTTGCTCACCAAGGGAGAGCGGATATTGTGCCGGCTCAGAACCACCATTTGGTCGAGGGTGTATTTCCCGTCAAAACCATCCGGTCTCGAAATCCACTCCGTATCAGGCTGTAGTTCCGGGATATTCTGTTCCGGCTGACAGGCAAAAGCAACAAAGGCAATAAGCCCGAGAAGAATAAGTCTATAGTTTTTCATAGTCATCCAAATATCAATTCTCTAAAAAACTCCGGGCGGTGATAGTCCGGTTTTTCGGTGGCGATGGGTGCCCAGGTCACGAAGTGGGGTACGGTGAGGCCGTCGCCGCACTTGTAGAAGTTCGCCCGGGCCTGAAGGCCGCGAAGGCTGCACGGGGCGCCCTCGGCCATCTGCCCGTTATCACCCAAGCCGTGCCACAACGCCTTCACCGGGATAAACACCTTCAGCGTCCAGGGCCCCTTGGCCTGCATCTCGTCGAAGGGGACGAATCCGCAGGATGCATCGGCCTGCACCAGCTCATAAACGGAAGCCGGCGCAGGTTCGGGGTCGAAACGCCCGGTCCTCCACGAAACGCAGAGGTTGCCTATCGCGTTCCACTCGAAGTTATAATAATGAGGGTCATCGGCTGAAGGCTTGAAGAAGAACTCCACGCAGGAATCCTCGTAAACCTCGCCGCCGGGCATAGCCTGCTTGGCGCGTATGGTCTGCTCGTCCACGGTCCACTCCAGATGGATTCCGGCATCGTCGTATCCGATGCGGAACTCCACCGAGGGTTTGTAGGGCCATGCAGGCCAGTTGAGGCAGTCGAGCCGCTGCGGCTCCGATAATCCGCCGAAAGGAACCTTAAGCATCTGTCTTTACGGTTGAGGCCAGGCAAAGCTCGTCCATCTGCACCTGGTCGATGAGCGAAGGTGCGTCTATCATCACGTCGCGGCCCTGGTTGTTCTTGGGGAAGGCGATGTAGTCGCGTATGGTCTCCTGCCCGCCGAAGAGGGCGCAGGTGCGGTCGAATCCGAACGCAAGACCTCCGTGAGGCGGGGCGCCGAACTTGAAGGCGTTGATGATGAATCCGAACTTGTAGTCCGCTTCCTCCTTGCCTATGCCGAGCACCTCGAACATGCGCTCCTGCACTGCCGCCTCGTGGATACGGATGGATCCGCCGCCGAGTTCGGTGCCGTTAAGCACGAAGTCGTAGGCATTTGCGCAGACGCGCTCGAGGTCCTCCTTCTTGTCGGAGTAGAACCATTCCATGTGCTCCGGTTTGGGGGCGGTGAAGGGGTGATGCATCGCATAGAAGCGGCCGTCCTCCTCGCTCCATTCGAGCAGAGGGAAGTCCACGATCCAGAGGGGAGCGAACACGTGAGGGTCGCGGAGCCCTAGACGGTTGCCCATCTCCACGCGCAGTACGCCGAGCTGGGTCTGGGTCTTGCGCTTCTCGCCGCAGAGAACCAGAATCATGTCGCCTGTCTTGGCCTCGACGGCGCCGGCAATCGCCTTCAAATCTTCCTCGGAGAAGAACTTGTCCACGGAGGATTTTACCGTTCCGTCCTCGTTCAACTTGATGTAAACCAAGCCCTTGGCACCCACCTGCGGGCGCTTCACCCATTCGGTGAGTTCGTCTATCTGCTTGCGGGTGTAGGCTGCCGTGCCGGGTACGGAGATGGCGCCCACGTAAGGCACGCCGTCGAATACGCCGAATCCATGGCCCTGGGCGAGGCCGGTGATTTCATGTATGGTCATGCCGAAGCGGATGTCCGGCTTGTCGGAACCGTAGTTGTCCATCGCATCGTACCAGCTCATGCGGGGGAGAGGATTCGGGATCTCCACGTCGAGCACATTCTTGAAGAGGGTGCGCATCATGCCCTCGAACATGTTCAGCACGTCCTCCTGCTCAACGAAGCTCATCTCGCAGTCGATCTGCGTGAACTCGGGCTGGCGGTCGGCGCGCAGGTCCTCATCGCGGAAGCAGCGCACGATCTGGAAGTAGCGGTCGTAGCCCGCCACCATCAGCAGCTGCTTGAAGGTCTGGGGGCTCTGAGGAAGGGCGTAGAACTGGCCGGGATTCATGCGGGAAGGTACCACGAAGTCGCGGGCTCCCTCGGGTGTAGACTTGATCAGATAAGGAGTCTCAATCTCCAGGAATCCCTTGGAATCCAGATAGTTGCGCACCTCGTGCGCGATGCGGTGCCTCAGCTCCAGGGCCTTCTTCAGGGGGTTCCTGCGGAGGTCGAGGTAGCGGTACTTGGCACGCAGGTCCTCGCCGCCGTCGCTCTGGTCCTCGATGGTGAAAGGAGGAGTCAGGCTCTTGTTGAGGATATTGATGGTGCTCACGCGGATCTCTATGTCTCCGGTGGGCATCTTGGCATTCTTGCTGGAACGTTCCACCACCTCGCCCTTAACCTGGATCACGAATTCGCGTCCCAGGCCGGTCGCGGTCTCCACCAGTTCTGCGGGGGCATCAGCCTCCACCACGAGCTGGGTGATTCCGTAGCGGTCCCTTAAATCTATGAATGTCATTCCGCCGAGTTTACGTGAGCGCTGCACCCACCCGGCGAGGGTCACAGCCTTTCCAACATCACTAATGCGGAGTTCTCCGCAGGTTGCAGTTCTGTACATATATGCTTATTTAATCTGTTTCACAAGGTTTCCTGCCAGTTCTACGAACGCCACCCCGTCGGGGCGGGAGGACAGGGCGGCTGGAGTGCCGTCGTCGCCGTTCTCGCGTATGCTCTGCACGAGCGGGATGCGCCCGAGCAGAGGAATGCCGAGGGTCTTGGCCATCTTCGCGCCGCCGTCGCGGCCGAAGATGTAGTATTTCTCGTCCGGATGCTCCTCCGGGGTGAACCAGGCCATGTTTTCCACCAGACCGAAGACCGGTTTGTCGATGGATTCAAGGCGGAACATGTTCACACCCTTCTCCACATCCGCCAGCGCCACCGTCTGCGGCGTGGTCACGATCACGGCACCCTCGATGCCGATTTCCTGCACCAGGGAGATATGGATGTCGCCGGTGCCGGGAGGCATGTCTATCAGCAGATAGTCCAGCGGGCCCCAGTTGACCTGGAGCACCAGCTGCTTTAGGGCGTTGGATGCCATCGGGCCGCGCCACACCAGGGCCTGTCCCTTCTCGGCAAAGTAGCCTATGCTCATCCACTTAACCCCGTATTTTTCCAGGGGGATGATGTAGTCCTTGCCGTTGATGTTCTCGGCCTCGGGGCGGTATCCTTCCGTTCCCGTCATCACAGGGATGGATGGGCCGTACACATCGGCGTCGGCAAGCCCGACTTTGTACCCCAGCCTCGCCAGCGCCACCGCCAGGTTCACCGCGACGGTGGACTTGCCCACGCCGCCCTTGCCGGAGGCTATGCCGATAATGTGCTTCACGCTCAGCAGCGTCTCCTTGGTGAATTCGGTGCCGGTTTTGCGCGCCGGAGCCTCGATCTCCACCTCCCGGACTTCGGACTTTATGCCGTTCCCGAGATGCCTGATGAGGGTGGCCCTGGTGGCCCCCACGATGTATTTGCGCAGCGGGTCGCGCTGCTTGGGGAAGCCCAGGGTGACGACCACGGAGCCGTCCCCGATTTCTATCCCCTGCACCATCCCGAGGTCCACTATGTCGCGGTCCTCCTTGGCAGGATGATGCACTTCGTGCAGGTATTCTTTTATCTCTTCAGCTATCATTTCGCAAAATCAAGTTCCTTGATGATATTGTGGGCCTCACCCCATTTCTCCACCATCCAGAGTACATAACGGATGTCTACGTTGATGCAACGCTGGAGGTCGGGTTCGAACATTACATCGCTCGACATACTCTCCCAGTTGCCGTCGAAGGCCAGGCCGATGAGGTTGCCGTCGGCATCGAGCACCGGGCTGCCGGAGTTGCCTCCGGTGATGTCGTTGTTGGAGAGGAAGCAGGTGTGGAGCTGTCCGTCCTTGTCGGCATAGCGGCCGAAGTCTCTGGCGACGAGCAGATCGTGTACCTTGGCGGGCACGCGGAACTCGTAGTCATCGGGATTCTCTTTCTCGAGGATGCCATTGGCGGTGCACCAGTACCAGTAGCTCACGCCGTCCTTGGGGGAGTAGGGCTTCACGGTGCCATAGGTCAGGCGCATTGTGAAGTTGGCGTCCGGATAGCTGGCTTTGCCCTTGTTCCATTCGAGCAGGGCTGCGGCAAAGTCCTTGGTGGCCTTCTGGTATTCCTCGAGCCCGCCTTCGTCTTTCATTGCAACGGTTACCGTGTTGCGAACGGCTTCCATCAGGTCTGAAGGGCCCTGAGTGTTGCCCTCTTCGAACAGCCAGTCTATGTATTTGTCGGAATTCTCCTTGGTCAGATCCCAGCCGTTGACCTGGATCTTGTCTTCGGGGCGCACCTTGTCGAGGTAGAACGCCGTAACGGCCTTTGCGATCTTGCGGTCAACCTCCTTGTTGTAGTCTTTTTCGCGGAAGCCGCGGCTGCCGGCGGCCTTCTGAAGGAGTTCGATATTTCCGAGCGTTTCGGTAAGGAGGATGAGGTTACGGTACGATTCTTTCCTGTTCTGGATGTATTTGTCGATGTTTCCTATGGCGTCACCCCAGGCCTCGCGGCGGGATTTCTTCTTGTCTATCCACTTGGTGAGGGCCTCTTCCTTGGCGGTCTCGCGGCCGATGATGTTCAATTTCTTGAAGGCCAGGTCTTCTCCCTGCCACTTCTTCCAGCCGTTGGCGCTGCCGGCGAACTTGTCGGCATACTGCAGGCGCACCACCGGGTCAGCCATCATCTCATCCCACATAACCTTCTGGCGCACTGTGCGGGCTTCCACGCGGAGGTTGTTGATCTCCACCATATCCTGCAGCTGTGCCGCGGTCTGGAAGCGCTGGGTGCGCCCCGGATAACCCATGATGAAGGTGAAATCCCCTTCCCGGGTACCCTTGAGGGATATCTTAAGGGACTTGGCCGGGGTGTAGGGCTTGTTGTCTTTGGAGTATTCCGCCGGCTGATTGTCTGCGCCCGCGTAGATGCGGAAGAGCGAGAAGTCGCAGGTGTGACGGGGCCACATCCAGTTGTCGGTCTCTCCGCCGAACTTGCCCATCGATGCCGGGGGCGCGCCTACGAAGCGGATATCCTTGAAAGTCTGATAGACTATGAGATACCAGACATTGTTGTTGTAGAAAGAAGTAACTTTGGCAGTGCAGCCGGGATTGGCCAGGATGGCGGCTTCCTCGAGTTCTTTCTTCGCATTGTTGAACGCTTCCCCATCGAGCTTTTCCAGCTTGTCGGTCACGTCCTCCATGCTTTTCATGAACTTCACCGTGAGGCCCGGAACGGGGATTTCCTCGTCCAGGCTCTTGGCAAAGAAACCATCCTCCAGATAGTTCTTTTCGGGGGTGGAGAGACGCTGGATGCTGCTGTAGCCGCAGTGGTGGTTGGTGGAAACCAGGCCCTGCTGCGAGATGACCTCGCCGGTGCAACCGCCTCCGAACTGCACTATGGCATCCTTTAGGGAGGCATGATTGATATTGTAGATGTCTTCGGCGGTCAGGCGGCAGCCGATGTTGCGCATGGCGTCTTCGTTGAACTTCTGCAGCATGGGCAGGAGCCACATGCCCTCGTCGGCTATTGCGGAAAGCGATATTCCCGCAGCAAGAATAGCTATAAGAAAGCGTTTCATACGGTTCTTTATTTAAAATCTTACAAATATAATAAAAAGGCCGGTTTTGAGCAATTCACCACATTTTCATCGGATTCTGCCACATTTTGCGACACGCCGAAAGTTTGCTTTATAATTTTGCCGGCATGAAAATTCAAGGAAACACCGTGCTGATCACCGGGGCATGCTCCGGAATCGGCAAAATCATGGCCCGCATGTGCCTAGAAAAGGGCGCCCGCAGGGTTATCGTATGGGATATCAATGAAAAAGCAATAGATGCCACGGTAGCCGAACTGTCATTCTTTGGACAGGCGGACGGCTTTCGGGCCGACATCTCGGATCCGGATTCTGTCGAGGCTGCATACCGGGCGACCAAGGCGGCCTGCGGAGAGGTGGATATACTCATCAACAATGCAGGAATCATTACCAACAACCTGACCTTTGCCGAGCAGAGCGACCTCGACATCATCCGCAGTATCGACATAAATACCAAGGGAGCGATGTTCGTGGCATTGCGTTACCTCCGAGACATGAAGGCAAGGGGCCGCGGCCATATTTGCAACGTGACGTCTTCTGCCGGCATGCTGGCCTTGCCCAGGATGTCGTTGTACTGCGCATCGAAATGGGCGGCGATAGGCTGGTCGCAATCTGTGCGAATCGAACTGACACGCGAAAAGAGCCCTGTGAATATCACTACCATATGCCCCTATTTCATAAATACCGGGATGTTCGATGGCATCAAGTCGTTCTTCAGGATACAGAAACCCGAAGTGGTTGCCAGAAAGACGCTCCGCGCCATAGAGAAAAACAGGTGGTATAAGGGTATTCCCTTCGCACAGCATTTTATCCGCCTGATGCAGGGTATCTTCCCCCAGACCTGGTTCGATTTCATTTTCGGAGATATCTGCGGACTTTATACCGTCATGGATCATTTTACCGGCCGGAGGCCACAAGCAAGATAAGATATGGAAAACACGAAAACTGAACGGATAAGCGAACTGCATGCCTTGCAGCACGAATTTTTTGCCAGCGGAGCCACGCTCGACCTGCGCTTCCGCGCCAGGATGCTCCGCACCCTGCTCGATGCCATAAAGAAATGGGAAAAGCCACTTTACGATGCCCTGTGGCAGGATTTACACAAATCCGAACAGGAGGCCTTCCTCACGGAAATCAGCCTTGTGACGGGCGAAATCCGCAACCACCTCAGGCATCTTTCGCGATGGGCCCGCACCAGTTGCAGGCCGACTCCGCTGCAGATGCTTCCGTCCCGCAGCCGCATAGTAAAGGAGCCGCTCGGGTCGGCGCTTATCATCGCTCCGTGGAACTATCCCTTCCAGTTGCTGCTGAACCCGCTCGTGGGCGCAATCTCCGCCGGGTGCACCGCAATGCTGAAGCCTTCTCCCTACGTGCCAAACGTCTCCAGGGTTATTGAGAAGATGATTTCAGACAACTTTGACGAGCGCTATGTCGCGGTTGTCCAGGGTAACCGGGAGGTGAACACGCAGCTGCTGGATATGCGATGGGACATCATCTTCTTTACCGGCAGTCCTGCTCTCGGACGCACAGTAATGGCAGCTGCCGCAAAAAACCTTACCCCCGTGGTGCTCGAACTGGGCGGCAAGAGCCCCTGCATCATCACCCGCGACGCCAATATCGCGCTGGCTGCCAAGCGCATAGCTTGGGGCAAGGCCCTCAATGCCGGACAGACCTGCATCGCTCCGGACTACGTGTTGGTCGACAGGGCTGTCCGCGACGACTTCGTTAAGGAATACCAGCGTCGGGTGCACGAACTGCTCGGCGACGACCCGCAGCGTTCGCCACACTTTGTTCGGATGGTGAGCGATAAGGCGTTCGACAGGGTATCTTCCTATATAACAGGCGATTACCGCGGCGGTAAGACGGATGCTTCCGAGCGTTATATCGAGCCTTCGCTCGTGCTGGATCCGGCTCCGGATTCTCCGGTGATGACCACCGAGATCTTCGGCCCCGTACTGCCGGTCTGCACCTTCGACTCTCTCGACGAGGCTGTCGGATTTGTAAACGGACGCGAGAAGCCGCTGGCCCTGTACGTTTTCGGTAAACTGAAAGACGGAAAGGCCGTGGTGCGCCGCACCTCGTCGGGAGGCGCCTGCATCAACGATACCATAATGCACATAGTGAACGACAGGGTTCCGTTCGGAGGTGTGGGCAATTCCGGGATGGGCCGGTATCACGGAAAGCTGAGCTTCGACGCCTTCACCCATGAGCGGGCGCTGATAATTACTCCGCGCAACCTTGACCTTCCGTTCCGCTACATGCCTTATCGGCTCTATAAACTGTTCCGCCTGATTCTGGGATAGTCAAAAAAGCGTCGGCTCCAGAGCTGCCGGGTGGAAAGAACGCCGGTGCTCGGGAGTGTAGCCCAGGCGGCGTATGGCTTCGATGTGCTCCGGGGTGGGGTAGCCGAAGTTGCGCTCCCAGCCATAGCCAGGATACTCCAGCGCCAGGGCCTTCATGCGGTCGTCTCTATAGGTTTTTGCGAGCACGGATGCCGCCGCGATGGATGCGTAAGTCGCATCCCCGTGGACGATGGTTTTATAAGCCTCCCGGCCGAAGCCCTCGAAGGGTCTGAACTTGTTTCCGTCGATGAGCAGGAAGTCCGGTTTTACGGATAGTCCCAGCACCGCCCGCTGCATGCCGGTGACGCTTGCCCAGAGGATGTTGAGGCGGTCGATTTCTTCTGCTTCCACGGCCACTACTTTCCATGCAACCGCCTCACGCTCAATTACTTCGCGAAGCTCATAGCGCGCCTTTTCGCTCATCTGTTTGGAGTCGTTCAGGAGGGGATGCCGAAAGTCTGGAGGGAGGATGACGGCCGCCGCATAGACCGGCCCTGCGAGGGGCCCGCGGCCTGCTTCATCGCAGCCCGCCTCGAGGCGTCCTTCCTGCATGAAAGGGAGTAAGTGAGGAACCTGTGGCATCAGCCACAAAGTTAATCTTTTTTGACGGATTGCCGCTCGTACATGCCGAGCATCTGCTTCTGCACGTCGAAGGCTTGCTGCAGGGCCTTGTTTAACTCTTTTTGACGCTCGATCTCCTGGTTTTTCTCTGCGAGCCGGGCTTCATATTCATCTATGGTCTGGCGGAGTATTTCCCGGTGCTGCGTCTCTTCCTTCAGAAGGTCGCCGCAGTACTCCGGAAACAGGGCCTCCATCACTTCCAGAAGGGAAATGCCGGTCGCCCGGCAGAATTTGAGCACGCTGGCGGTGACAATTTCGGTTTTGCCGTCTTCAAGGTTTACGAGGGTGCCTCTTGCCACGCCCATCCTGTCTGCCATTTCAACCTGCGGAAGATGCATTTCCTTCCGCACTTTCTTGAAATAAGAATCTTCTGTCATGGTGCCAAAATCTTGGTTTCAGACAAAAGTATCTTTCAAAACGATGTGCTAAAATACAGCGATACGCGACAAATGTATATTACCACTACACAAAATACCCCCGCAAACATAAATTTTTGTTTTTACCCACGCTTCTTACCTACTGAACTGTTGCAAATGCTGCACAAGGATGTTATGTTTGCCGAACAAAAATGAACGCTTATGAAGACAATTGAAACCACTTACTCGGAGTTTTCCCGGATGCTGCTCGACGACCGCATCTACGAGGATCCCACCATCAGTTTTACCGACATCTGCGCATCTTTGCGCGTCTCTCCCTCCGACCTGGACGAAATACTTATAAAAGAAATCGGAATGAATGGCCCGGAAATTTTGCAATCCTTTCAAAAGTTATTAACTTTGCAGGCTCTCCCGCATACGCGCGAAAATTTTAATAACTAGATACACAATGAAAGATTACTCAACCAAAGACATCCGCAATGTGGTTCTCCTGGGCAGCTCCAAGTCCGGCAAGACCACACTCTCCGAAGCCATGCTCTTCGAAGGCAAGGTCATCGACCGCCGTGGCACCGTGGAAGACAAGAACACCGTCTCCGACAACACCGAGTTCGAGCAGACCAACCAGAAGTCCGTTTTCGCTTCCGCTCTCTATGCAGAGTTCAAGAACACCAAGTTCAACATCATCGACGCTCCCGGCTCCGACGATTTCATCGGCGGCGCAGTAGAGGCATTCAAGGTCTGCGAGACCGGAATCCTCCTCGTGAACGGCACTCAGGGCGTTGAGGTGGGCACTGAGATCTTCGCCCGCCAGGCAGCGAAATACAACGTTCCGCTCCTTCTCGCAGTCAACCAGCTCGACCACGAGAAAGCCAACTGGGACCAGACCCACGACAGCATCAAGTCCGCATTCGGAAGCAAGGCAGCGTTCGTGCAGTTCCCTGTGAACCCCGGCGCAGGCTTCGAGGGCTTCATCGACGTGGTGGACATGAAATACTATCACGCACAGGATGCCAATGGCAAGTTCGAGGTCGTCGATATCCCCGCACAGTATGCCGACGAGGCCGAGGAACTCCGCATGGCCCTCATGGAGAAGGCTGCAGAGTCCGACGATGAACTCATGATGAAGTATCTGGACGAGCTCACCCTCAGCGAGGAAGAGTTCGCCACCGGTCTCAAGCTCGGCATCGCCAAGGGAGAGATCATGCCCGTCTTCTGCCTCTCCGCAAAGAAGGATATCGGTGTCAACAAGCTGATGGACTTCTGCGTCAAGGCAACCCATAGCCCCGAAGGCACCTCCAACAAGACCATCTCCGGCAAGGAAGTTGCCTGCAAGGAGGCCGCTCCCACCAGCATCTTCATCTTCAAGACCAGCGTCGAGCAGCACCTCGGTGATGTGTCTTACTTCAAGGTGATGAGCGGTGTGCTCAAGGAAGGCGCAGACCTTACCAACCCCGAGAACGGCAACGGCGAGCGTCTTTCCGCCATATATGCCGTGGCAGGTTCCAAGAAAGAGAAGGTTCCCGTGCTCCGCGCAGGCGACATCGGCTGCGTCATGAAGCTGAAGGCCGGCAAGACCGACGTTACCCTGGCAGAGAGCGGATGCGAGGCTTACGAGCACATCCAGTTCCCCGAGCCCAAGTACCGCTGCGCCATCAAGCCCGTCGACAAGAACGACGAGGCCAAGATGGGCGACGCCCTCAACAAGATTGCAGCACAGGATCCTACCGCAATCGTGGAGTACTCCAAGGAACTCCGCCAGACCATTCTCAGCGGCCAGGGCGAGCAGCACATCAACTTTATTAAGTGGCGCCTGAACAACGAGTTCAAGCTCAACGTCGAGCTCTACGCTCCGAAGGTTCCTTACCGCGAGACCATCACCAAGATCGCTTGCGCACAGTACCGTCACAAGAAGCAGTCCGGTGGTGCCGGCCAGTTCGGTGAGGTTCACCTCCTCGTATGCCCTGCAGAGGGAGATCTCAACACCAAGTTCGTCATCAACGGCAAGGAGCAGCAGCTCAACATCAAGACTCAGGATATCACTGAGCTCGAGTGGGGCGGCAAGCTGGAATTCTACAACTGCGTCGTCGGCGGCGCCATCGACCTCGGCTTCATGCCCGCTATCCTCAAGGGTATCAAGGAGCGCATGGTCGAAGGCCCTCTCACCGGTTCCTACGCCCGCGACATCCGCGTCTTCGTATACGACGGTAAGATGCACCCCGTGGACTCCAAGGAAATCGCCTTCATCATTGCAGGACGCAACGCTTTCCGCGAGGCATTCCGCAACGCAGGCCCGAAGATCCTCGAACCCATCTACAACGTGGACATCTTCACTCCCAGCGATTATGTAGGCCCTTGCATGAGCGACCTCAACACCCGTCGCGGCATGATCATGAACCAGGATGTGGAAGGCAACTTCACCGTTCTCCACGCCCGCGTTCCTCTCGCAGAGCTCTATCGCTACTCCACCACCCTCAGCTCGCTGACCGGCGGTTCCGCAACCTTCACCATGAAGTTCGCGGAATATGTGCCCGTGCCTGCCGAAGTGCAGACCAAGCTTCTTGCCGACTACGCAGCTCAGGAGCAGGAGGAAGACTAATCCGCTTTGGATAGTTACAACGCATTTTATTCCAACCCATCGGACGCAAGCCATCTTAAAGGTTTTCGTCCGATGGTTGTTGATGAGAGTTATCTCAACGCCCTGGGGGTTGGCATTAAGCCCTCTCCCGAGACCCTTGCAGCCTTGGAAAACGGCTCGCGGCTTTTTGCCGCAAGACTTGAGGCAGGTTTGCTGCTGCCCCGGACAAGATATCATATCCGGACTATGGATATAGAATCAGAAGAGCCGGAAATCCATAATTATACCGGACGTTGTCCTACTCTGACTTACGAAATCAATCCTGTAAAAGGTTGTGGCGTGGGATGCCAGTATTGCCTTGTTTCGGATGGCCTTCATGAACAGGAACTGACCGTCCACGAAAACTACCATCTGTTTGTACGCCGCCTTCTGGAAGAGAAGAACGGACGTGGAAGCGAAAACTCCAATCACTATTATTATTTTTCCCCAAAAACAGAAGCATTTCAGGAAGCGTCGTTGCTGACAGGGGTTGCGCACAAGGTGCTGAAAGAGTTTATCCGGCATTTTGAGCGGAATCCGGAATCCAAAGCAAGGCTTTTTATCGCTTCCAAGGCAGGGGCAAAGCATCTTCTTTGCAAATACGACGGCGAGAGCATCCTGGATCTTTTCGAACAATTGAAGGACAGGATGCAGTTCAATACCAGTGTGTCGATTATGCCAGCCGCGTTCCGAAGCTTGCTGGAACCTTATGCTGCGCCGCTGGAAGAGCGCATGGAGTCTGTGCGTTTCTGCCGGGAGAGGGGCGTTCTCGCGAATTCAGCCCTTGTACAGCCCATCCTGACACCGTACCTGACGGATGAGCACATCAAAAGCTTCTTCGACACGCTTCATTCTGTCGGGATAGTCAACTACAAGCCGGAATTTCTGACAGTCTGCATGGAAAACCTTGCCATGCTTGGGCAGTATCTGGGTTATTTCGACAAAGAGATGGAGCGCCGCCTTTATGAAGATTATCTGTTGCCGGGCAATGCAGATCACAGGAAACAGCGCGGCAGGACAGCTCCGGACAGGAATACATGCATACGGCACCTGCAAAAAATGATTGACCATACCGACACCCTCGGCATGAGTGTCAGCATCTGTTATTGGGTACGTATGCAGTTGGGCATATCGCAGGAGATGATTCCGCTCATCAACAGAAACGGCTTCCAATGCCTTGGTTACCAGTCGAAACTCTTCGGGGATGTTCGCTGACATCATAGATTATTATCTAAGGTGGTATCACTCAAAGCCGGTTGCGATAACTCCCGGCCGCAGGGATGAATTGCGACGTCTGCACGCCTGTCTGTATAAGTGCGCGGAGCATATCGCTGCTCACTACATGGATTATGTGCCCCGGTGGATACCGTTGAGCGACAAAGAGTTATCCCTACTTGAATATCAAAGCAAATATCCGTTCCGGGCGGGCACATGGCGGCCGGATTATATTATTTGCCGGGACGGGACCCTTAAAATCTGCGAGATTACTTCCAGGTTCTTCGGGCATGGAATATTCCTGAGTTGGTTTGCCGAAAGGGCGGCCGACCGTTTTATGGAACGCTTTCCGGACAAAAAACGGGAGACGCATTACGATGAACTGCTGGAGTATCTCCTGAAAATGGTGGAAGGGCACCGCCGCATCGTAGTCCTTAAAAGCGCAGACCGCACCAGCGCCATAAAGTTGTACAAGCGGTTTTTTGAACTCAACGGACACGAAGTAAGCGTTATCGAAAGCTATGAGACCGAAGCGCGAAGGCGGGAATGGGAGCAGGGGGCGTTCGTTATCAGCGCACTCAACCAGGCGGACATCCTTTCGTATTCAATGGATACCCTCCGAGCGATGGCAGATGCAGGTATCAGTGCCGATTTCAGGAACACTTTCCTCATCCACGATAAGCGTTTTATGCAACTGTGGTTTGAAGACAGCTTCACCGGAGCTTGTCTGGATGCGGACGAAACAGCATTCCTGCGTTCGCACGCTATTCCTACTTTCGATTGTTCTGCCCCCGGCAATGCGGATATCATGGAGGATGCCCGCAGGCACAAGGACAAATATATAGTCAAGCCATACCGTCTGGGAAAGAGCGAGGGAGTACATGCGGGGGTGCTGACATCGGAGGACGAATGGAATGCACTGGATCTTGAAGGGAGCATCCTTCAGCCGTTCCTTGAGCAGAAGACCTATCCTGTTGATTGGGAAGGGCATTGCTATGATGACTATCTGTGCGGGATGATGCTATGCGTCGATGACCGCTATTTTGATTCGGGCATGTTCCGGGCTTCCAGTTTGCCGGTTACCAACGTGGGCGACGACCGCAAGGCCTGTGCGATCCATACCGGCGATCCGGAAATCCTTTCACAATGTGATGTATTATGACCATAGCCGCCAATCAACCATATTTCCTTCCTTATCTGCCTTACTGGCAGCTGTTATCGGCGGCGGACGTTTTCCTGATAGCCGATGATTATTCCTTCCGGCGTTCAAGCTGGATAAACCGTAACATCATACAGATAGAAGGGAAGCCTTTGTGGATGTGTCTGGAATTGAAACATCAGAGCAGTTACAAATTGATAGGAGAAACGGAGATACTGCAGGATATATCCCCCAAAAAGATGGAGACTATCCGCAGGGCATACAAAAAAGCGCCTTTCTTTGAGGCTGGGTATGCCATTGCCGAAAAGATACTGTCTAATCCGGAACGGAATCTCAGCCTTTTCCTGGAGTGTTCGATCCGCATTATCTGCGACTATCTTGGCATCTCCACACGCATTATGCACACCAGCGATTTCCCGGGAAACGCCTTGCTCAAAAAGGAACAGAGGATATATGATTTTTGCCACAGGATGGAAGCGGACACATATGTGAACGCGATAGGAGGAATGTCCCTTTATGATTTCGATGCTTTCCGCCAGGAAGGCCTGCGCCTGCGTTTTATCCACTCCGGTTGCAGGGAACAGAGATCGATACTGGATACCATAATGAATCATTCGCAGGAGGAACTCCGTGATATGTTGAACAATTACAGTTTCATCGATGGATAACATTCTGGTCACGGTAATCTGCATGGCGTACAATCAGGAAGCATACATCCGGGATGCCCTGGATGGTTTTGTGTGTCAGCGGACCAACTTTGCTTTCGAGGTGTTGGTACATGACGATGCCTCCACCGATGGCACAGCCGGTATTATCAGGGAATATGCGGAAAGGTATCCAGACTTGATCCGCCCCGTTTTCCAGACAGAGAACCAGTATTCCAAGGGAGTCCCCATCTCCTCCTTCCTGTATCCTCTCATCCGCGGACGATATGTAGCTTTCTGCGAAGGGGATGACTATTGGTCCGACCCGTTGAAATTGCAGAGACAGGTGGATGCGATGGAGGCGCATCCGGAACTGGATAGTTGCGCATGTCGGGCACTCAGGCTGAACGGCGCGGAAGCTGCGGGTTTTATTGCTCCCAAACTGAAGGATTCTGTTTTGACCGCAGAAGAAGTTATCCTCGGCGGAGGCAATTACGTTGCCACGGCATCTCTTCTTTGCAGAAAGGAAGCATATATGGAACATACTCCCATGCGTGATGTCATGGTTAACGACAATGTGCTTCAGATTCAGTGTTCGCTCAGGGGAGGAATGCTTTATCTTCATGAATGCATGGCTGTCTATCGGGTAAACGTCCCCGGATCGTGGAGTTCGCGTCATCCTTCCCTGGATGAAGATCACGACAAACTTTTTCGTATGCTGGATACCCTGGACGACTATACCGAAGGGAAATATCATTCGCAGATAAACCTGCGCAAGCGCCTTTATCTTTCCAACGGTCTGATTCGTTCGCACAGGCAGTATAAAATGCTGTATCCTAAAGAATTATGGGTATCTTTGCACAGACTGTGCAGGCATGTGTCCAACAAATACAGAGCATGGAAATTAAGAACGTAACACGTACGACCCTCCCTCCGTTCGAAGAGTATTGTGAACAAATCCGCAAGATTTGGGACAGCCATATCATGACCAATATGGGAGAGGAGCATGAACGGTTTGAGAGAGAACTGAAATCTTTTCTCGGCTGCCGCGGATTAAGGCTTTTTGCAAACGGACATCTTGCCCTGGAAGCGGCCCTTCGGGTTATGAATCTTCCTGCAGGAAGCGAAATAATAACTACTCCTTTCACTTTCCCGTCCACGGTCCATGCTGTCGTCCGCTGCGGTTTCGTCCCTGTTTTCTGCGACGTGCTGGCCGAGGATGGCACCATGGATTCGTCCATGGCAGAGAAGCTTATCAACGGAAATACATCGGCAATCCTTCCGGTCCATGTGTATGGCAACCCATGCGATACGGATTCCTTTGAACAATTGGCTTCGAAGCATGGGCTTAAGTTGATTTTCGACGCTGCCCATACTTTCGGAGTGAAGTATAAAGGCAAATCTCTGGTATGCCGGGGAGATGCATCCATCCTGAGTTTTCATGCCACAAAGGTGTTCTCAACCATCGAGGGCGGTGCAGTGTGCTACTCCGATGAAGCCCTTTCCGAACCATTGGAAAACGAGAGGAACTTCGGAATAAGGGATTACGAAAGTTGCGTGGCAGCGGGTGGCAATGCCAAGATGAATGAATTCCAGGCGGCGATGGGTATATGCAATCTCAAGCATGTGAATGACGATATCGCTCGCAGACAGGAGCTGTCGGATTGTTATCATGCATGTCTTGACGGCAGGCCGGGTGTCCGCATCCTTTCCCCTCGCGCCGGCACGGAAACCAACGGCGCCTATCTTCCGGTGATACTTGAGCATGGAAGGGATGCCGTGTATGAGGCCTTGAGGAAGGAAGGCATAATGTGCAGGAAGTACTTCTATCCGCTTGTCAGTAGGATGGAGTGCTATACCGGCCGATTGCCCGAAGGTGATACTCCAGTCGCTGCGGCTCTCGCATCAGGCGTGCTTGCACTGCCGATTTATCCCGATCTCACGCCGAAAGAAGCGGAAATGATTTCCCGCAGATTATTGTTATATTTGTAATTCAATCATTTGAATTATGCAAGTCCTCAAATTCGGCGGCAGTTCGGTCGCGAACGCCACCAACATTTCGAGAGTTCTCGACATCGTATCCAAGGCTGCCCGGAGAGACCGGGTGGCCTTGGTTTGTTCTGCCATCTCTGGCTGTACCGATGCATTGCTGGACCTCGCTCGCACTGAACGTGGCAGCGCGGAGCGGCAGGTTATGCTGGAGAGCCTGAAAACCAGGCATGAAGACATCATCCGCCGACTCTTCACCGGAGCCGAGCGCGAGCTGGTTTCCGGCAAGGTCGCCGTACTCTTCGAAAAACTCGCCGCCGCCCCCGAGGATGAAATGGTAACCTACGGAGAACTCTTCTCCACCACCATCATCGCGGAAAAACTCCGCTGCGAGGGCTTCCGCACCAAGTGGCTGGACTCCCGGATCCTGGTCATCAAGGGCAACCAGACCCTCACCTACAATAACATCTCCACCGCCGTGGCCCTGGAGCCCGAGGTAGAGGTATTCGTGGCTCCCGGCTTCATCGCCAGCGAATACGAGGGCAAGGTGACCACGCTGGGGCGTGGGGGATCCGACTTCAGCGCGGCTCTTTATGCCGCTGCCCTCAAGGCCAATCGCTTGGAAATCTGGACGGACGTGCCCGGCATAATGACGGCCAACCCCAAAGTGGTCCCGGCCGCCCGCACCATCCCCGAAATGCCCTATCAGGCCGCCCTGGATATGGCTACCCACGGTGCCAAGGTGCTCTATGCTCCCACCGTGCAGCCCGCCATGGAGGCCGGCATCGCCATCCACATCCTCAACACCTTCGAGCCCGAGAACCCCGGCACGGTGGTATCCGCCATGCCCGAACCCGAGGCGGGAGAATGGATGGGTGTGACCAGCACCGATGACACCCTGCAGGGAGAGTCCCTCCTCTGCCTCGTGAGCAACGGCCGCATCAACGGCGAGGCCGCCTGCGCAAGGGTGGAAGACAGCCTAAAGAAGGCCGGGATCAAGACCCTCGGCTGCTCCTCCGACGGCACCAACATCTACACGACAGTACGTCTTGCAGTGGCCCGTGAGGCCCTGAACGCCATCCATCGCGAGTTCTTTGAGACAGCGCCGCGTACTACGCTAAACCTGTACATTGCAGGTAAAGGTGCGGTAGGTTCTGCCCTGGTGGATCTGATCCGCACTTCCGGGGACCGCATTGCAGAGCGTACGGGCAAGATCCTCCGTATCGAGGAAGCCAGCAGCGACCATGGCTTTGCCGCACGCGTCCGGAAAACCGCTCCCCGCGGCAGCATCTTCGTGGATGCCACCGATAGCGAGGATATCTGGAGGGAGTACGAAGGCCTGCTTCGCGAAGGCATCAACATAGTGAGTTCCAACCGCCGGGCGCTGGCAGTGCCGTTCGTGGAATATGCCGCCATGCACGCCGCCGCCCAGGAAAACGGGGTGTTCCTCCGCTACGAGACCACGGTCGGATCGGCCCTCCCCGCGGTGGAGAGCATCGCCGCCGGAGCCAATACGGGGGATGAACTCATCAGCATCGAGGCGGTGGTCAGCTGCACCCTCAACCGCATCCTCTCCGAATACACCCTCACCCCCTGCACGTTCGCGCAGATAGTGCGTAAGGCGCAGGCAGAAGGCCTCACCGAGCCGGATCCCCGCGTGGACCTAAGCGGCCGGGAAGCCCTCCGCAAACTGCTGATCCTGGCCCGCGAGGCCGGGGTGCCGCTGGAGGAGGAAGATGTTGAGATAGAGCCGGTTATCGGCCCGGAATATGCCGGTCTGACGCTGGAAGAATTCTACTCGAAACTGGAAGCCGACGAGCCTAAGTTTGCCGCTTTAGAGTCCGCTGCCGATGCCGCGCATCAGCGCCAGCGCTTCGTGGCCTCTCTGGTGAAGGACCCTTCCGGTCCTCACGGCTACAAGGCCGCCATCCGCGTGCAGAACGTGGATGCCAGCCATCCCGCCTACCGCATCAAAGGCACCGAGAACGCCATCATCGTTCGCAGCGCATACCATCCCTATCCGCTGCTGATCCAGGGCGCCGGCGAAGGAGCCATCCTCGCCGCCTCCAGCGTGCTGAATGATATTTTGAGGTAGGCCTCTCCTAGAACCTGATCCCTACGCCTGCATTGAGGTAGCTCGTGTGCGCGTAGGGGTTAATTGTATATGAGGCGGTCACTGGAACGGCTGCGCCGGCGATGTCGAGATCGCGGGTGTAGCGGAGTTCGAGGTGGATGGGATAGAAGTCTTCTTTGTAACCGGTGTAGGCCCCTTTGAACACACTGAATCCGGCGAAGAAAGAAAGTTTTCCCGCATTGGCAAATTTATGATATGCTTCCAGTTCCAGGTAGGATGAGAAGGCGTTTTCGCCCGTTGAGGGCAGCCAGCTGCCGAATACGAAGGTGAACCATTTGGCCGCGATGGGCAGGTTCTCCGGCTCATAACAGAAGATACCTTCCAGCACGTGCGTGGAGCTGGCCTTCTTGAAGTCGAAGTAATCCTCCGGGAGAGGGAATGCGAACCCGTGATAGAAATAATCCGCAAAGTGCAGGGAGAAGTCTTTGTACTTATAGGAAAGGTCCCAGTCGATCTCCTTATATGAATTGTCGATTGCGAGGAATCCGAAACTCTGCAGGGTCCAGGCTCCATAGTGGAAATTGATAAAAGGGGATATTTGCGCGCCGCAGACTTTGTCTCCGCGCCAGATATAGGCGGAATAGAGTTCCACCGAGCCGTCCACGGTGAATTTCTGCGCCCGCCCCGGCAGTATCGCTGCAACACTTAAAATACTGACTATCAATAGTTTCCTCATAACAAAATCGGCAAAAATCAGTGATTCTCTTTCCAGTAATCAATTAATACACAACACATTGACTGCTGCACAAATACAAAGGTAGCAATAAAACAGCAATTTACTATCTTTGCAAAAAAGAGAATCCGAAAATGAAAGTTGCTTTAGTCGGTGCCACGGGTCTGGTGGGCACAAGAATGCTCCAGGTGCTGGAGGAAAGGAATTTTCCGGTAGATGAACTCATCCCCGTCGCGTCCGAAAAATCCATTGGCCGGAAGGTGGCCCTCAAGGGCCGCGAGTGGACGGTGGTGAGCGCCGACGAGGCCATCGCCGCGATGCCGCAGCTGGCGCTTTTCAGCGCCGGGGGCGAGACCTCGCATCAGCTTGCACCCCGCTTCGCCGAGGTCGGATGCCGCGTTGTGGACAACTCCTCCTACTGGCGCATGGACCCCACCAAGAAGCTGGTCGTGCCCGAGATCAACGGCGACGTTCTCACCGCCGACGACTACATAATCGCCAACCCCAACTGTTCTACAATCCAGATGGTCCTGCCTCTCGCTCCCATACATAAAGAGCTGGGTATCAAGAGGATAGTGGTGTCTACCTACCAGAGTGTCACGGGCACGGGCTATAAGGCCATCGCCCAGATGAATACCGAACGCCACATCGCGGAAGAGAGAAGGCAGATAGCCGGCCTCGGCCCTACCGAATCTGCCACCGCCATGGAATTCTGGGGCGACTATCCCGCCGTCTACCCCTATCCCATCGACCAGAACATCCTCCCTCACATCGACTCCTTCCTGGAGAACGGCTACACGAAGGAAGAGATGAAGATGGTGAACGAGACGAAGAAGATTCTCCGGGACGAAAGCATCGCCGTTACCGCCACCACCGTCCGCGTGCCGGTGCAGGGCGGGCATTCCGAGAGCATCAACATCGAAACCCTTAGGCCCTTCACCCTGGAGCAGGTGCGCGAGCTGATGGCCTCCGAGCCCGGGGTGACCGTGCAGGATGATCCCGCGCACAACGTCTATCCCATGCCGCTCTTCGCCTGGGGGAAGGACGATGTGTTCGTGGGGCGCATCCGCCGGGACTTCAGCGTGGAGAACGGCTTCAACTTCTGGTGCGTGAGCGACAATATCCGCAAGGGCGCTGCCACCAACGCCGTCCAGATCGCCCAGCTCCTGCTGGACCTCCACCTCCTCTAAGCGCCCTGCTGAAAATCAGCAAGTTACTAAAAATCGTCTGGTGAAAAAGCACCAGACGATTTTAGGTAAGTTGTTGATAATCAATGGTAGGCTATGCCAGGTGGAAGAAACGGACGTAATTGCGGACGGCGGTTTCCAGATCGGCCGTCAACACGTGTTCGTCGTCGCGATGGGCGTGGCGTATGCTGCCGGGGCCGCAGATTATCTTGCGGTGGAAGTTGGTAAGGTGCGGGGCATCGGTGCCGAAGGATGCGGGCCCGGCGGGGAAGCCCTCGAAAACGGTGTAGGATGCGGGGATGTCCCCGCCGATGAAACGCACATCGGCAACCTTGGAGGCCTCCGTCATCATGTACTCGTGAACCGGGCCGTCCGATGCGAAGGTCGTGCGCCAATACACCCGGCAGCTGAGTTCCGGACTAAGCACGTTTTGTGGATTGTCGCTCACCAGGCGGCCGATGTTGAAGGTCGTCTCGCCTAAAACGTCGTCGAAGGGGAAGCGCCTGGCCCTCAGCTCATTAACGAAATCCACGAACATATCCACCGCGCTGTGTCCGAATTGGGGATATCCGGAATGGAAAGGCTCTCCCTTGAACACCAGCTCATAGGCCTTGGTGCCCTTGGAGGCGGATATCATCTTGTTCTCGGTGGGCTCGCCTATTACGAGCAAATCCGCTTTAAAAGGAAGCTTCGCGAAAGCCTTCGCGCCCCAGGATCCGGTCTCCTCTCCGCTCAGAAGAAGCAGCCCGAAACCGTCGTGCCCGGCCGCAGCCAGTTCGCAACATGCTGTATATAAGGCTATTATCTGCCCTTTGGCATCGCAGCTGCCGCGCCCGTGGACTACGGATTCACCAACGGTGGGCGCGATATACGGGGGGACGGTGTCCATGTGGGTGCAGTACACTACACGTGGTACGCCCCAGCTGAACAGCAGGTTCAGCGTGCCGTCACCCACTTCGAAAGACTCCACCTTAGGCGCTTTGAGCCTCTTTGCCAGATACTCCGCCAACGGGCGTTCCTTCCCTGAAGTGGAATCGAAACCCAGTATATCCTCGAACAGTCCGTAATCTATCATATACTTCCTATTTATATTCACTGTATTCCGGCAGGGCGAGTTCCGAGAGCATCTCCTGGAACTTGCGGTCGTCGCGCGGGCAGACAAGCAGCACCTTGTCGGTGTCGATTACCATGAAGTCATGCAGGTTGCTGACTGCCAGGAGTTTGCCCGAGTCTGTGCCGGCCAGGATCGTGCCGGACACATCCTTCGCCAGAACCTTTCCGTCCATCGAGATGGCGTTGCCGCCTGCGGATTTGTCGGCGGCGGCCTCGTACAGTGTACTCCAGCTCCCGATATCGCTCCAGACGAACTTGGCGGGCAGCACCCAGACGTTCTCGGATTTCTCCATCAGCGCATAGTCGATGGAAATCCTGGTGCTGTCGGAGTAGGCCCGCGCCACGAAGGCGTCTCGCTCAGCGGCAGGCAAGTTGCTCCATCCTTCCCATAATCTGGTTATTTCGGGGCAGCACTTGCGCATCTCTGAAAGTACAACGGAAACCTTCCAGAGGAAGATACCGCTGTTCCAAAGGAATTCGCCGCTATCGACAAAAACCTTTGCCAATTCCTCATCCGGTTTCTCGGTGAAGGTCTTCGCCGGCACGGGATCCCCGGGAGTCCAGGCATCCTTGCCGCCGGCCACCTGCACATATCCGAAGTTAGTGTCCGGTCGCGTTGGGACTATACCGAGAGTGAGCAGCACATCGTTGGAAGCGGCATATTCTATCGCCCGCACTATGTTGCGGTCGAACATTGCGTTGTCGGAGATGTCGTGGTCTGAAGGGACCGCTACCATCACGGCCTCGGGGTCGCGCTCCTGCAGGATGAGGGCCGAATATGCTATGGTGACCGCGGTATTCCGCCCGTAGGGCTCCAGGATTATGTTTTCTTCCGGCACTTCGGGAAGATGCTCCCGCACCAGATCTTTGTAGCCTGCGAGGGTGGCCACCAGGATGTTCTGCACCGGCACGGTGCGCGCCATACGCTCGAACGTGTAGCGGATGAAACTCTTCTCCTGGTTCCAGACTTTGAGGAACTGTTTCGGTTTGTACTCGCGGCTGAGGGGCCAGAATCGTGTGCCTATGCCTCCGGCGAGAATAACGCAATATCTATGGTCAGTCATATATTGGTATAAAAGCTTGTGGGTAATATTGAATGTATGTGGTATCCTTGTCCAAAATTACTGTTACTATGTCAAAGTACACTTCCGCATCTGCGAAGCGCCGGCCACCGGAATGCAGATACTGCAGGGCCGCCTGCACCAGGTGCTTCTGCTTGGCCGCCGTCACGTTCACCAGCGGGTCCGCCGTCGTGGGCGCCTTCCGCGTTTTCACCTCCACAAAATGCAGGCCCGCTCCATCGGCGCTTATGATGTCTATCTCGCACCTTCCGCCCCTCCAGTTCCGCTCGAGCACCGTATGCCCCTTCGAGGCCAGCCAGACGCATGCCGCATCCTCTCCCTTCTTGCCAACAGCATCCATCACTCGAACTCCACTATCGTTACTCCTGTGCCGCCGTGGCGTATGTCTTCATCGGCCACCGAGGCCACCCCGGGCACGGTCCGGAGATATTTCTGTATCTCTTCGCGCAGCACCCCGGTGCCTTTGCCGTGGATTATGCGCACGCTGCGAACCCCAAGCATCTGGGCGTCATCGCAGTAGTGCATCACAGCCTCCAGGGCCTCCTGCAGGCGTTCTCCCCTCAGGTCTATCTCCGGCTTGAAGGACAACTTCCGGCTGGTGATGTTGGCGTCCACCTTCTGTATCGGCTTGCTGAACACCTTGCGGGATATCTCCCGGAACTCATTGGAGGATATGCGCTCCAGCGTGTCCGGGGCCATGGTGCTGCTGATGCTGCCGATTATCACGGTCACGGCCTTGGAAGATACGCGGGAGACTTCTCCAACCATGCCGGATGCCTTCACTTTCACTTTCTCCCCGACTTTCAGCGGGCCTTCCTTCTGCACCGGAGCGGCAGCGGCGGGGGTGTCCCCGTGCCCCTGCTTCTTCTGGAGTTTCTCCAGCTTGCGTTCTATGTATTCGTCCTTGGTTTTCTTCTGTTCGAGTGCGCCCAGGAAGCCCTGCAGGTTGGCTCGGGCGGCCTTGGTGCGCTCCTTGTCGGCCTGGCTCTCCTTGATCTCCCGTATCGTGCGCTCCACCTGCTTGCCGGCGCCCTTCACTATGTCTTCCGCTTCCTTCTTGGCGCTCTCAAGTATCTGCTTCTTCTGCTCGCGTATGTCTTCGAGTTCCTTCTGGTACTTGGCGGTCAGACCCTCAAGAGCCTTGTCGGTGCTCTTCACTTTTTGGAGTTTCTCGTCCAGGGCCTTGCGGCGGCGTACGATCTTGCGCAGATTGCGCTCTATGCCCACGTATTCCTCACCGGCACGCGTTTCTGCGTCGTGCACGATTGCTTCGGGAAGCCCCATCTTGCGCGCCAGCTCGAACGCGAAAGAGTTGCCGGGGAGGCCTGTTTCCAGCACGAACAGCGGCTCTATCTTGGCAGCATCGAAGAGCATGGCCCCGTTAATCACTCCCGAGCCGGCCCCGGAAGCGTAAAGCTTAAGGTTGGTGTAGTGGGTGGTGATGACGCCGTATGTGCCGCGCCTGTCCAGTTCCGCCAGTATCGATTCTGCGATGGCGCCGCCGGCCGCGGGTTCAGTGCCCGAGCCGAACTCATCTATTAATATTAATGTGCGCGCGTCCGCATACGAAAGCATCTCCTTCATGTCCGCAAGGAACGAGGAGTAGGTGGAGAGGTCGTTCTCGAGGGACTGGTCGTCCCCGATACTTACCGCAATGCGCTCGAACACAGGCATTTCCGAGCTTTCGGAGGTGGGAATCAGCATGCCCCACTGGAACATGTACTGGAGGAGTCCCACGGTCTTGAGGCAGACGGATTTGCCTCCGGCGTTGGGCCCGGAAATAAGCAGGATATGCTTCTCGGGCGTGAGCGTGACCGACTGCGGCACTATGCTGCGCCCTTCCTTCTCCAGCGCTTTCTCCAGCAGGGGATGGCGGGCCTTCCGAAGATTCAGAGTGCCGTCGTCCGCGATCACCGGCATGCCGGCGCGGAGATCCAGGGCCGTGCGCGCCTTTGCCATCAAGAAATCTATCTCCCCGATGAAGGCGGCGCTGCCCAGAAGTTCCGGCACGTAGGGGCGGAGGAACTCAGTGAATTCCAGGAGGATACGTTCGATTTCCCTGGTCTCGGCGAAGCGCAGCTCGGCTATCTCGTTCTCCAGCTCGATCAGCTCCGCCGGCTCGATGAAGGAGGTCTTGCCGCTGGCGGATTCCCCATACACGAAACCGCTCAGCTTGCGCTTGGCGGATGTGGCCACGGGGATAAGATACTTCCCTTCGCGCACGGTCACTCCGGCGTCGGAATCCGTGAGCCCGGCGGCCTGCGCCTGCGAAAGGATGGTCGCGGCCTTCTTGGAGATGGCGCCCTCCTTGTTCCTGAGGTTCTTGCGTATGTCGAAGAGGGTGTCCGATGCGGAATCCTTGATATCCCCGTACTTGTCGAGAATCTGCTCGATGCGGCGCTGCACTTCCGGAAAGACGCTTACGCTGCGTGCCAATCCCTTCAGGTTGGGGTAGATGCCGTCCTTGACGCTCGAGAAGAAGTGTACGATGCGGCGGGTGGTGTCCAGCATGGTCTTCAGTTTGCCCAGGCTGAGCACGTCGATGCGCGTACCTTCTTTCTTCAGGGGTTCGAGGAAGTGGATGGCGTCGATGTAGCCGGTGGTCGGGAAGCTTTCCTCGAACATCAGCACCAGGCGCATCTCGTCTGTGAGAAGCAGCCTCTGGCGGATGATGTCGGCCTTGGTGCAGAACTGCTCCTCCATCACCTTGGTGCTGGCGTAGTCTGTGCTGCAACGGTCTGCTATCATCGACCGGATCCGGTCGAATCCCAGTTTGGCTTCCAGTTTATGAACGCTGTCTTCCACGGCCTAATTGTCTTTCTTGGGAGGCTCGAGCAGGAGTTTAAGCCTGTTGCGGCTATCCACCTGGGTTATGATGCCGTCCCGCACAAAAGAGACGGTGCCGCGCTGCTCGCTCACCACTATCACATCCGCATCGCTCCGCTCGCTGATGCCTACGGCCGCCTTATGGCGCATGCCGTACTTGGAGGGGATGTCCGTGCGGTCGGTGATGGGGAGGGTGCAGCGGGCTGCCAGGATGCGGTTGCCGCCTATGACCATGGCCCCGTCGTGCAGGGGAGAGTTCTTGAAGAAAATGTTTTCTATTAGGCCGCTGCCGACCATGGCATCGAGGCTGGTGCCGGAATCTATTATATCCTGAAGGCTGTTGCGGTGCCGGAGCACGATCAGGGCGCCGGTCTTCTGCTCCGCCATCTCGAAGCACGCGATGGCAAGCTCCTTGGCGGACTCGTCGTCCAGCGCATTCTGGTTCCTGCCGAAGAGGCGGTCCATGACGCCCCGGCGCTCGCCGGTGATGCCCGTGGAGCGGCCCATACGGCTGAGGAACTGGCGGATTTCCGGCTGGAAGATGACGATCAGCGCTATGGCTCCCACGTCGATTATGGTGTCCAGGAGGGCGGACAGGAGTTTCATGTTCATTGCCACCGCAACGATGCGGATTACGAAGAGCATCAGGATGGCTATGAAGATGTTCACTGCGCTCGATCCCCTTAGCCAGCGGAAGGCCACATAAAGGATAAGCGCGACGACTATTATGTCTATTATATCTGCGAAACCCAGGTGTAAAAACCCGAGAATATCCAAAATCATCATGTCAGCACAAAGATAGCAAAAAACTTTAATCCTTTGTTATTTGGAAAATAAATCGTATATTTGCAGCCCCCAAAAATGGGGTTACTTTGTTAAAGTATTAGTAAACAATTAGTTAACAAACCAATGCCTGGATTAATTGGAAAGAAAATCGGAATGACTTCCGTTTTCGGTGCTGATGGAAAGAACCTTCCATGCACCGTCATCGAGGCTGGTCCGTGCGTTGTCACGCAAATCCGCACTGTTGAAAAAGACGGCTACGCCGCAGTGCAGCTTGCCTATGACGAAACAACAGAAAAGCACGCCAGCAAGGCCCTCCAGGGTCACTTTGCAAAGGCAGGGGTTGCTCCTATGCGCAAGCTCGTCGAATTCGAGGCGGACTTCCAGGGAGAGCTCAAGCTTGGCGACACGCTCACCGTTTCCGACGTCTTCACCGAAGATGTTGCATTCGTGGACGTAGTCGGTACTTCCAAAGGTAAGGGTTTCCAGGGTGTTGTGCACCGCCACGGCTTTGCCGGTGTAGGCGGAAAGACCCACGGTCAGCACAACCGTCTGCGTCACCCCGGTTCCATGGGTGCATCCTCATGGCCTTCCCGCGTATTCCCCGGAATGCGTATGGCAGGTCACATGGGACAGGATCGCGTTAAGGTGTTCAACCTTCAGGTCCTCAAGGTCATCCCTGAGAACAATCTCTTAGTTGTCAAAGGTTCCGTACCCGGGGCCAAGGGTTCTTACTTAATTTTGGAGGCGTAATTATGAAACTTCCTGTTTATAAAATCGACGGAACAGAGTCCGGAAAGAAGGTCGACCTCGCAGAGGACGTCTTCGGCATCCAGCCCAATGATCACGCCATCTATCTCGACGTAGTGCAGTATCTCGCAAACCAGCGTCATGGCAACGCCAAGACCAAGGACCGCAGCGAGATTGCCCATAGCACCAAGAAACTCGGACGCCAGAAAGGCGGCGGCGGTGCACGTCACGGTTCACTCAAGGCCAACATCTTCGTAGGTGGCGGTCGCGTATTCGGTCCCGTGCCCCGTTTCTATCACAGCAAGCTCAACAAGAAGGTCAAGTCCCTCGCACGTTGCTCCGCCCTCAGCTACAAGGCTCAGGACAAGGCTATCGTGGTTGTAGAGCCCTTCGTGATGGACGCCCCGAAGACCAAGGAATTCGCACAGATCCTCACCACCCTCAAGGCCGGTGACCGGGGCGTGCTCTTTGTTCTTCCCGCGAACTCCGACAATATCTTCCTTTCATCCCGTAACCTTCCTTATGCAGATGTCATCACTGTTGACGAAATCAACACCTACGCCATCGTCAAGGCCAACACTCTCGTGATGGTGGACGGCGTGCAGGACATCCTCGCAGAAAGGAAAAAATAATTTGAGCGATGGGAATCATTATTAAGCCAATAGTAACAGAGAAGCTGACGGCTCAGGGCGAAAAATTGAACCGTTACGGCTTTGTGGTAGACCGCAAGGCGAACAAGCTTCAGATCAAGGACGCAGTGGAGAAGCTCTATGGCGTATCCGTTGCCGATGTCAATACCGTCAATTATCACGGCAAGCGTAAGAGCCGCTACACCAAGGCTGGCCTTCTTACCGGCCGTATGAATCACTTCAAGAAGGCTTATGTCACTCTTGCAGGTGAGGATAAGATTGACTTCTACGCTAACATTTAAGGAGGGAAAGAATTATGGCAGTAAGAAAATTCAAGCCGGTAACCCCCGGTCAGAGGAACAAGGTCATCAGCACTTATGCTGAGATCACTACCAAGAAGCCTTGCAAGGCCCTTCTGGAACCCCTTAAGAGCACTGGCGGCCGTAACAACACGGGCCAGATGACAGTTCGCTACATCGGTGGCGGTCACAAGAGAATGTACCGCGTCATCGACTTCTTCCGTACCAAGGACGAATGCACCGCAACCGTTAAGACCATCGAGTACGATCCTAACCGCAGCGCACGCATCGCTCTCGTCGAGTACGAAGACGGAGTCAAGAAATACATCATCGCTCCGGACGGCATCAAGGTCGGTCAGGTCATCGCATCGGGTAGCGGTATCGCCCCCGAGGTCGGTAACTGCCTGCCTCTCTCAGAGATTCCTGTTGGTACCCTCGTGCACAACATCGAGCTCCGTCCCGGTCAGGGCGCCGCAATGGCCCGCTCCGCCGGTGCATCCGCACAGCTCGCTGCCCGCGAAGGCAACCACGCTATCCTCCGCCTGCCTTCGGGTGAGACCCGTATGGTGCTCGTTTCCTGCCGCGCAACGGTCGGAACCGTCTCCAATACCGATCACAACCTGGAGAGCCACGGCAAGGCCGGACGCCGTCGCTGGATGGGCAAGCGCCCTCACAACCGCGGTGTTGTCATGAACCCTCACGATCACCCTATGGGAGGTGGTGAAGGCCGTGCATCCGGTGGACATCCGCGTTCCCGTAAGGGTCTGCCTGCAAAGGGCTACAAGACCCGCAACCCGAAGGCTGTGTCCAATAAGTTCATCATTGAAAGAAGAAAGAAGTAACAGGTAAAACTTAGAGAATATGAGTCGTTCATTAAGAAAAGGTCCATACATTCAGGAAGCCCTCGAGAAGAGGATCCTTGCTATGAATGATGGCAGCAAAAAGAAAGAGGTGGTCAAGACCTGGTCCCGTGCCAGCATGATCTCCCCGGACTTCATCGGCCATACTATCGCCGTTCACAACGGAAACAAGTTCATACCTGTTTACGTCACTGAACAGATGGTGGGACACAAACTCGGTGAGTTCGCACCTACTCGTACATTCAAGGGACACTCCGGTAACAATAAGTAATTATGGGAAATCGTAAACATCTTATGGCCGAAAAGCTCAAGGAAGCAAAGAAGGCCACCGCAGTAGCCAAATTGAATGATGTTCCTACTTCTCCCCGCAAGATGCGTCTTGTGGCCGACACCGTCCGCGGAGTCGAGGTCAACCGCGCCATCGATCTGCTTCACTTCTCCAAGAGGGAAGCCAGCATCAGGCTCGAGAAACTTCTCCGCAGCGCAGTCGCCAACTGGGAGGCCAAGAATCCGGATCAGGCCAAAGAGCTTGACAACGGTAATGTTTATGTAAAGACCATTATGGTTGACGAAGGACGCACGCTCAAGCGCATCCGTCCCTGCCCTCAGGGCCGTGCCGGTCGCATCCGCAAGCGTTCCAACCATGTTACCGTGGTTCTTGATGTCAAAAAAGCTCAGGAGGAGAAATAATTATGGGACAGAAAACTAATCCTATCAGCAACAGAATCGGTATCACCCGCGGTTGGGATTCCAACTGGTGTGGTGGCAACTACGCAGAGAAGATCGCAGAGGACTTCGAGATTCGCAAGTACTTGGGCAACCGTCTTGCAAAGGCAGGCCTCAGCAGGATCGTCATCGAGCGTACCCTCAAGCTCATCACCGTCACCATCTATGCAGCCCGTCCCGGTTTCATCATCGGCAAGGGAGGCACCGAGGTCGACAAACTCAAGGAAGAGCTTAAGAAAGTCACCAGCAAAGAGGTGCAGATCAACATCTACGAGGTGAAGCGCCCCGAGGTTGATGCCCGTATCGTTTCCGACTCCATCGCCCGTCAGATCGAGGGCCGCGTGTCTTACAGGCGCGCTATCAAGATGGCCATCGCCAACGCAATGCGCGTTGGTGCCGAGGGCATCAAGGTCCAGATCGCAGGCCGTGTAGGCGGAGCTGAAATCGCCCGCAGCGAGATGTTCAAAGAGGGTCGTACCCCTCTGCACACTTTCCGTGCAGACATCGACTACGCTCTTGCAGTTGCACGCACCCAGATGGGTACCATGGGTATCAAGGTCTGGATCTGCAACGGTGAGAAGTATGGCAGGCAGGATCTTACTCCCGCCGCTCTCGCAGCCGCCAACGCGCAGGCCGCCGGCCAGCGTGGTGGAAACGGTCGCGGTGAGCGCCGTGGCGGACGCCGTGACGGAGACCGTCGTGGTGGACGCAGGGATGCGAAGTAATCCCCGAGCTAGTAACGAAAGGCCCGATGCAGTGCGTCGGGCCTTTTTTTTGCGCGACCTGTAGAGGTTTTGCCCGTTTTTCTCTACAGGTGGCTATTGATTCAGGGTTTCCAGTATTCTGGCGGCCAGGGCCGGGCCGACGAAGGAGGCCAAATCTTCGGGATCCGCGGCGGCGATGCGGGCGACGGAGCCGTAGTGCAGCAGGAGCCGCTCTTCGGTGACCTTGCCGACGCCCTTGATCGAACTCAGGGCGGACTGGATGGCAGCCTTGCTGCGCAGGTTGCGGTGGAAGGTGATGCCGAAGCGGTGCGCCTCGTCCCGGATGTGCTGCAGCACTTTCAAGGCCTGGGAGTTGCGGTCTATAAAAAGCGGATAGGGATCTCCCACGCGTATGACCTCTTCCAGCCTCTTGGCAAGGCCGATTACGGTCAGCTTGTCAGACAAACCCAGCTCGCACAAAGCCTGCCAGGCGAACTCCAACTGGCCCTTGCCGCCGTCTATCACTACCAGCTGCGGCAGGTCGTCGGGTGCCTCTGCCAGCATGCGGGAGTAGCGGCGGTTCACCACTTCCTTCATGGAGGCATAGTCGTTCGCGCCCACGACGGTCTTTATCTTGAACTTGCGATAGTCCTTCTTGGACGGCACGGCATTGCGGAACACCACGCAGCTGGCCACCGGGTTGGTGCCCTGGATATTGGAGTTGTCGAAGCACTCCATGTGCACGGGCAACTCTTTCATTCCCAGAGCCTTGCGGAGGTCTTCCAGCACGCTGCGGCGGAACTCGTCCGGGTCGGTATGTTCACGCTGTTTGAGGGTGTTGAAGTGGTATTCGCGGGCGTTCTTGGCGGCCAGTTCCAAAAGGGAAAGCTTATCTCCCTTCACCGGCACAACGTAGCTCACGCCCGGCATTTCCACATCCGGCTTGAACGGCACTATGACCTCTTTGGAAAGGCTGCCGAACTTGCTCTCTATCTCGGCTATGAACTCGCTCAACACCGCATCCTGCTCCTCCTCGATGTTCATCCGGAAGCCAAGGTTGAGGCTCTGGACGATGGCTCCGCCGCGCAGGCGCAGGAAGGAACCGAAGGCCTCGGGGCCGTCGAACACCAGGGCGAACACGTCAGCTTCGAGGTCGCGGACGGAGGTCACTATGCTGCGGGAGTAGTGCTGCTGGAGGGCGTCTATGCGGTCTTTCCACACCTGGGCCTGCTCGAAATCGAGGGCCTCCGAGGCCGCCAGCATGCGGGCTTCATACTCCTTGGTGATAGCGCCCACGCCGCCCTTCAAGAAGGTCACTATCTCCTCTATCCATCCGCCGTATTCCTCCGTGGACACCTCGCCCACACAGCAGCCCCTGCACTTGCCGATGTGGAAATCCAGGCATGGGCGTATCTTCCGGCGGAGGATGGTATCAGCATCTATCTTGTGCCTGCAGCTGCGCAGGGGGTAGTTCTTTTCGAAGAATTCCAGCAGGTAGCGGGCATGCATCACGGTGCTGTAGGGCCCGAAGTAGCGAGATCCGTTTTTCTCCACGCGCCGCGTGAGGAACACCCGAGGGTAGGGTTCGGAGGTTACGCAGATCCAGGGGTAGGTCTTGCTGTCCTTGAGGAGGATGTTGTAGCGGGGCTTATACTGCTTGATGAGGTTGTTCTCCAGCAGGAGGGCGTCTGATTCAGAATCCACCACGCTGTACTGCACGTCCGCGATCCTGCTGACCAGGATGCGCGTCTTGGTGTTCAGCCTCTCCGGCGGCACGAAGTACTGCGCCACCCGCTTGTGAAGGTCCTTGGCCTTGCCCACGTATATGACCTCCCCGTCGGCATTGTAGTACCGATACACTCCGGGGCTGTGCGGCAGCAGGGCTATCTTCGAGCGGATGTCCATACGGATGCAAAGATAGCATTGTTTTTTGTTATATTTGCAGTCCTTATCAGGCTGGATTATGAACGAAAAGACATTCAATAAGGTTTTCAATGCCTTCCTGCTCACGGGGATGATAATCTGCGTGACGGTGGCGTGCATACTCAACCTCCAGAAACCCGACGCCAGGGTGGCGCTGACCATCCTTTCGGCGGTGGGTGCCATCATGGGGGTGATCAGCGTGGTGCTGAGTGCCAACGGCAACATACTCACCTTCGTGTTCGGATTGGTGGACGTGCTAATCTATTCATATACGCTTCTGGACCAGAATGTGCCTATGACCCTCGGGCTGCACGTTTTCTATTTCCTGCCCATGGAGTTCATAGGTTTCTACCAGTGGCGCAGGCGCGGAGCCACGGCCAAGCAGGCCGTAAAGGCCCGCAGGCTGCCTGCCAGAGGATGGCTCAACGTGGCGGTCCTCTTCGCGGCAGTGTACGCTGCGGTGCTTGCCATCGCATGGCTGATCGCCCGTTATCAGGGCGACATAGTCTGGGCTAAGATGGCTTTCGACAGCGCCGTGACCACCGCAAACATAGTGGCGCTTGTGCTGATGACGATGGCTTATCTGGACCAGTGGTACCTGTGGACTCTGGTCAATATCACATCCATTATCCTGTGGATCATAGTGCTCGGTTCCGGAGAGGGTTCCAGCTACACCGTGGTGCAGCTGATCAAGTACAGCTTCTACCTTCTGAACGGCATCAACGCCATACGTATCTGGTTGAAACTCAGCCAGAAAGAGCCGGTTTTGCAAGAATAAAAAAAATTAGTAACTTTGCAATCACT
>R23__coassemble_292_pt1 | contig 36454 bp, 32 predicted proteins | sample R23__metabat2_low_PE_050 | metagenome-assembled genome bin R23 | reverse complement strand
CCACTACGGAGTCTACACCGAGAATCCCACTTTCAAGTATGAAGAAATCGTGGCCCGTAAGAACAAGGTCGTCAAGAAACTCGTCGCAGGCGTGAAGGCCGCAATGAAGGCCTACAAGGTGACAGTGGTCGAGCAGGAAGCCTTCATCGAAGGCCGCGGCAAGGAAGGCATCACCCTGAAAGCCGGTGAGGAATCCTACACCGCGAAGAACCTGCTCATCTGCACCGGTTCCGAGGCGGCGGTTCCTCCGTTCCCGGGCCTCAAGGAAGCGGGCGACGTCATCGTCACCAACCGCGAGATCCTCGCCCTCGAAGAGCAGCCCAAGGAGCTGGTCGTCATCGGCGGCGGCGTCATCGGAATGGAATTCGCCGCATTCTACAGCACCCTCGGCACCAAGGTCACCGTGGTGGAGATGCTCCCCAAGATTCTCGGTCCCCTGGACGATGAAATCAGTTCCATGCTCCAGAAGCAGTACGAGAAACGCGGCATCACCTTCTGCCTCAAGTGCAAGGTCACCGGAATCGAAGGCAACACGGTTGTCTATGAAGATCCCGAAGGCAAAGTGCAGCGTGTCAGCGGGGACAAGATCCTTGTTTCCGTCGGACGCAGGGCCAATCTCCAGGGCTTCGGCCTCGAGAATCTCGGCGTGGAACTCGCACTCAACCCCGCAGGCCGTCCTTACGGCATCAAGGTAGATGAGCACATGCGCACGAACGTTCCCGGCGTCTACGCCGCAGGCGACGTGACCGGATTCTCGATGCTCGCTCACACCGCATCCCGCGAAGGCGAGGTTGCCGTGAACAACATCCTCGGCAAGAAAGACCATATGCGCTACAACGCCATCCCCGGCGTGGTTTACACCAATCCCGAAGTTGCGGGCGCCGGTATCACCGAAGAGGAAGCCAAGAAGCAGGGAATAGACTATAAGGTCGTCAAACTCCCTATGGCCTATTCCGGCCGCTTTGTGGCTGAGAACGAGCGCGGCGAGGGCATCTGCAAGATCATCGTGGGCGCCAAGTACCACGAGGTGCTGGGAGTCCACATGCTCGGCAACCCCTGCTCCGAGATCATCAATGCAGCATGCATCGCCATCGAGCAGGAAATGACACTCGAGCAGCTCAAGGAAGTGGTATTTCCCCATCCTACCATATCTGAAATCATCAAAGAAACCGCATTTACAATAAGATAAGCCATGCCTAAATCACTTTATATCGATCCCGAGATCACCCTCCGCCCGAAAGAGCACAAGATCAAGTTCCCCGAAATCCCCGTAATGCAGTATAAAAAGACTGTAAAGGACGAACTTAAAGAGGGCAACTTCACCAAGGAGGACCTCCTCCGCATCTACCGCGACATGTTTACCATCCGCGAGTTCGAGACCATGCTCAACCTGGTCAAGACCACAGGCGGATACAATGGCGTGGAGTACAACAACCCCGGTCCCGCCCACCTTTCCGCAGGGCAGGAGGCCGCGGCCGTAGGTATGGCCTATAACCTCGACACCGACGACTTCATCTTCGGCAGCCACCGCAGCCACGGCGAAATCCTCGCCAAGGGCCTGCGCAGCATCGAAATCCTCCCCGAGAAGGAACTCGAGAAGATCATGAACGAGTTCTGGGGCGGCGCCACCGTGAACGTGGCCAAGAAAGGATTCAAGGGCAGCACCAAGGAACTCGGCGTGCGCTTCCTCATCTACGGCGCCATCGCCGAGATCTTCGCCCGCACCACCGGCTTCAACAAGGGCCTGGGCGGAAGCATGCACACCTTCTTCACCCCCTTCGGCATCTATCCCAACAACGCCATCGTGGGCGGCAGCGGATCCATCGCCGTTGGTGCAGCACTCTATAAAAAGGTCAACCGCAAGAAGGGTATCGTTGTCGCCAATCTCGGCGACGGCGCAATGGCCCGCGGCCCTGTCCTCGAAGGCATGACCTTCGCATCCATGGACCAGTTCCACACCCTCTGGGAGGGCGACATGAAGGGCGGCCTGCCGGTGCTCATCAACGTGATGGACAACCAGTACGCCATGGGCGGCCAGACCAAGGGCGAGACCATGGGATACTCCTTCCCCGCCCGTCTGGGTGCAGGATTCAACCCCGAGGCCTGGCACGCTGAGCGCGTGAACGGCTACGATCCCCTCGCAGTCATCGATGCATTCCGCCGCAAGAAGGCCCTCCTCGAAAAGAAGGAAGGCCCGGCCCTGCTCGATGTCGTGACCTACCGCTACAGCGGCCATTCCCCGTCGGACCAGAGCTCTTACCGCACCAAGGAAGAGATCGCAGCATGGGAGGCAGAAGACTGCATCATCGCATTCGGAAAGAAGCTGATCGAGGCCGGCGTTGCTACCCAGAAGGATCTGGACGCCATCCAGGCCAAGATGAAGGAGACCATCTTCGAGATGTACAAGCTCGCCATCGACCCCGAGGTTTCCCCTCGTATGGACCTCGTGAAGGACAACGAGCTCCTGGGCGACATGATGTATTCCAACGGCAGCGTGGATTCCTTCGGCGATGCAAAGCCCGAGGTGCTGATGCCTCTGGAGGAGAATCCCCGCGTCAAACAGATAGCCGGCAAGGAGCGCTTCTGGCTTGACAAGGACGGCAAACCAGTCAGCAGCATGAAGAGCTACAACTTCCGCGACGGCGTGTTCGAGGCCATCGTGGACCGTTTCTACAAGGATTCCAGCCTCATCGCATACGGCGAGGAGAACCGCGAGTGGGGCGGAGCGTTCGCAGTCTATCGCGGACTCACCGTGGCACTCCCCTACCACCGCCTGTTCAACAGCCCCATCGCTGAGGCGGCCATCATCGGCACCGCCATCGGTTACGCCATGTGCGGCGGCCGCGTGATTCCCGAGATCATGTACTGCGACTTCCTCGGCTGCTGCGGCGACGAGATCTTCAACCAGCTCCCGAAGTGGCAGGCCATGAGCGGTAATATCCTCAAGATGCCCGTGGTTGTGCGCGTATCCGTCGGCAGCAAGTACGGCGCCCAGCACTCCCAGGACTGGACATCCCTCTGCACCCACATCCCTGGCCTGAAGGTTGTCTTCCCCGTCACTCCTTACGATGCCAAGGGCCTGATGAACAGCGCCCTGCAGGGCACCGACCCCGTCATCTTCTTCGAGAGCCAGCGCCTCTACGGTATAGGCGAGCAGTTCCACGAGGGCGGCGTGCCTGAAGGATACTACGAGATTCCTCTCGGCGAGCCCGATGTCAAGCGCGCCGGCAAGGACGTCACCTTCCTCACCATCGGTGCAACGCTCTACCGTGCCCTCAAGGCAGCCGACATGCTGAAAGAGAAGTACGGCCTCGAGGCGGAAGTAATCGATGCCCGCACCCTGGTGCCGTTCAACTACGAGAAGGTTATCGAGAGCGTGAAGAAGACCGGCCGCATCATCATTGCGGGAGATGCTTCCGCGCGCGGATCCTTCCTGAACGACCTGGCGGCCAACATCGCGGACCTCTGCTTCGACTACCTCGACGCAGCCCCCGTGGTGCTCGGTTCCCGCAACTGGATCACCCCTTGCCACGAGCTCGAGGAGGCATTCTTCCCTCAGCCCGAATGGTTCCTGGACGTGATCAACGAAAAGATGGTTCCACTTCCGGGATACGTTCCCACCGGCAACTTTACCAACGCACAGCAGATCCTGCGTGCCAAGAAAGGTGTGTAATATGATAGATGTAAACGCCCATCTGCATACCCCCTATTCCTTCAGCGCCTTCACCGACGTGAAGCAGGCCCTCGACATGGCCGCCGCTGAAGGTGTCGGAGTCGTGGGTATCAACGATTTCTATTCCACAGACGGATACAAAGACTGGAAGGAAGGCTGCGCCGAGCGCGGCCTCTTCCCTCTCTTTGGCATCGAGTTTATCTCCCTGAACGCCGAGGACCAGGCCGCCGGCCTGAGGGTGAACGACCCCAACAATCCGGGGCGCACCTACATCAGCGGCAAGGGCCTGGCATATCCGGTCGTGCTGAGCGGCGAGCCCCTGCGACAGCTTCAGGCAGTCCGCGCCGAATCAAATGCACAGGTGGAAAAGATGTGTGCCAGGCTGAACGAGTGGCTCAAGGCCGAAGGCAAGGATATCGTGCTGGATTTCAACGAGATACGGGAGAAGCTCACGCGCGGATCCATACGCGAGAGGCATCTCGCCAAGGCACTCCGCATGGCCCTCTATCCCAACGACGAGAACCCTGCCAAGACCGAGAATGAGCTCCGTTCCAAGCTGCTGAAAGCCGGCGGTGCGGCCTTCGTGCCCGAGGATCCCAAGGCGTTCCTCCCCATGGAGACCGTGCAGCACATAATCGAAGCGGCCGGAGGCATCCCCACCTATCCTTTCCTGGCAGACGATGCCAAGGGGAACTTTACGGATTTCGAAGGAGATCTGCAGAAAGCGGCGGATACACTGAAGAAGCGCGGATTCAAGTCCGTGGAATTCATCACCACCCGCAATACCACCGCGGTGCTGGAGAGCTATGCCGGATATCTGGAAGATGAAGGATTCATCGTCACTTTCGGTTCCGAGCACAATACTCCCGCAATGGAGCCCATCAAGCTCCGTACCCGCGATGCCGCAGACCTCAGCGACAAGCTGAAAGCAATCAACTACCGCGGCGCATGCGCTGTTGCGGCACATCAGAAGCTCTTCGCCGAAGACGGGAAGTCCTTCCGTGAACGGAAAGCATCCCTTTCCGCCCTTCAGGACGAGGGGAATACTGAGATTTTGGGGAAGGTGGCATTTTAGGGGTCAGACCTTCCCCGTCAATATTGGCATAGAGGTTATTGAAATGCATTTTTACTGGGGAAGGTCCCGGGCTTATAATTCCACCTTCCCCACCAGATGAGAGAATATGAAAGAAATTGAACAACTGATTGAGGTATCCCGCAGGTACGGGTCGGATTCCAGGTTCGTGATTGCCGGAGGCGGCAACACTTCGTTCAAGACTGCAGACAAACTGTGGGTCAAAGCCAGCGGCCACGCCCTCGCCACCATAGGCGAAGACGGATTTGCCGTTCTGGACCGCGCCAAGCTGAACCCTATGGGCACCAAGGCATACAGTGCCGACACCGCCGAGCGCGAGGCACAGGTGAAGGAAGACCTGGCCGCGGCATGCATTACCAAGGACCGCCGCCCTTCGGTGGAGACTTCCATGCACAATGCCATAGGTTTCGCCTTCGTAGTGCATCTGCATCCCACCCTGGTGAATGCCCTCATGTGTTCGGTGCAGGCCGAGGCAAAGTGCAAGGAGTTGTTCCCCGATGCACTTTATATTCCCTACTGCGATCCCGGCTATACCCTTTTCAAGAAGGTCTATGACGAGATCGAGGCATACAAGGCATCCCGTGGCGCTGAACCGCATGTCATTTTCCTGCAGAATCATGGCATCTTCGTCGGCGCCGACTCAGTCGCCGAAATCGACGCCCTATATGACAGTATTATTACTGTGTTGGGCGCTGCGATAGCGGTTTCAGAGGGACAACCTGCCGACAGCGCACCTGAAAATGTCATGGTAGAGACCATTCCGGCAATACGGCAGATACTGAGCCGCGGAAGCCGCGGGCTGAAGACGCTTAAGGTCACAAAGAATGAACTGACCGACCAGTTTACTGAAAGCGAGGCAGGATTCAAGAAAGTGGCGACTCCGTTCACCCCGGACATAATAGTCTATTGCAAGAGCCACTACATCTGGCTTGAAGATGCAGATATCGCCAAGGCGGAAAAAGCCATCGAGGCCTACATCTCCAAATACGGCCACACCCCCAAGGTGATGCTTATCAAGGGCATAGGCCTGGTGGCCGTGGGCGACAATGCCAAGAACGCAGGAATCATCACCGAGGTGTTCCTCGACGCGATGAAGGTCGCGGCCGGGGCTCAGGCCTTCGGCGGAGAGCATCCCATGGAGCCCAAGTGGATCGATTTCATCGATAACTGGGAGGTGGAGAACTACCGCCGCAAGGTGTCCGCAGGGGCATCTGCAGGGCGTGCAGAAGGCAAGACCATCATCGTCACCGGAGCCGCACAGGGCTTCGGCGAGGGCATCGCCCGCGAGCTGGTAAAGGAAGGCGCCAACATTGTGGTAGCAGACCTCAACGAAGTCACCGGCGAGGCGACAGCGACATCCTTCAACGCAATCTGCAAGAACAACCGAGTCATCTTTGTCAAGACGAACGTGGCCGACATGGACAGTCTGAACAACCTGATAGCCACCACCATAGCAAACTTCGGAGCTCTCGATGCATTCGTCAGCAACGCAGGCGTGGTGCGCGCAGGAGACCTCGAGGCGATGACTCCCGAGAACATGGAATTCGTCACCAAGATAAACTACAGCGCATATTTCTACTGCGCCAAGGTTGCCCAGCACGTGATGAAACTCCAGACTGCGGTGGATCCGGAGTATTTCGCAGACATCATCCAGGTAAACAGCAAGAGCGGCCTGGAAGGCAGCAAGGCCAACTTCGCATATGCCGGAAGCAAGTTTGGCGGCATAGGTCTCACACAGTCCTTCGCCCTCGAACTGGCCCCCTACCGCATCAAGGTGAACAGCATCTGCCCTGGCAACTATCTGGACGGACCTCTGTGGAGCGATCCCGAAAAGGGCCTCTACATTCAGTACCTCAAGGCCGGCAAGGTGCCGGGCGCAAAGACGGTGGCGGATGTGAAGGAGTATTATCTGAGCAAGGTGCCCATGCACAAGGGATGCAATCCCGTTGATGTGACCAAGGCCATCCTCTATGCAATGGAGCAGACAGGCGAAACCGGCCAGGCAATCCCTGTTACCGGAGGTCAGGTCATGCTCAACTAGCCAGTCACTACAAGCCAAGAAAACTAAAAAAGATATATGAAAACAAAAGCAGTACGTCTTCACGGAAAAGACGATTTGAGACTCGAGGAGTTCGAACTCCCGGCAATCAAGGAAAACGAGATTCTCGCCAAGGTGGTGAGCGACAGCATCTGCATGTCGACCTACAAGGCGGCGCATCAGGCGGATACCCACAAGAGGGTGCCCCGCAACATTGCGGAGAAACCGACCATAGTCGGTCATGAGTTCGCCGGCGAGATAGTGGAAGTCGGCAAGAAGTGGCAGGGCCAGTTCAAGGCCGGGGACAAGTTCTCCATCCAGCCCGCCCTGTTCTACGAGGGCGGCCCGATCGGCGTCCTCAGCGCACCCGGCTATTCCTACCAGTATATCGGCGGCGACGCCACCTACATCGTCATCCCCAACGAGGTGATGGAAAAAGGATGCCTCCTCCCCTACAGCGGCGAGGCGTTCTACCCCGCATCCCTCAGCGAACCTCTTTCCTGCGTGATCGGCGCCATGCACGCCTGCTATCACACCACTCCGGGCTCCTATGAGCATCAGATGGAGATAAAGGACGGCGGCAAACTCGCTCTCCTCGCCGGAGTAGGGCCGATGGGCCTCGCCTGCATCAACTACGTGCTGCACCGCGAAGACCGCAAGCCATCGCTTTTCGTTGTCACCGATATCGACCAGACCCGTCTGGACCGTGCTGCGAGCCTCTACACCGCCGAATTCGCTAAATCCCGTGGCATCGAACTCAAGTATGTGAACACCGGCGCGGTGGAAGATCCCGTGGCTACGCTCAGGGAAATCTCCGGAGGCGACGGATACGACGAGGTCGTGGTAATGGCCCCCGTGCCCGCGGTAGTGGAGCAGGCCGACGACATCCTCGCATTCGACGGATGCCTGAACTTTTTCTCCGGTCCTTCGAAGGCACCCTTCAAGGCACCCTTCAACTTCTATAACGTCCACTACGCCTCCACCCACGTGGTAGGCACCAGCGGCGGCAACACCGAAGACATGAAGGAGGCCCTCATGCTGATGGGCAAGGGTATGGATCCCGCTGGCCTCGTCACCCACATCGGCGGCCTGAACGCGGTTATCGACACCACCCTCAACCTCACCTCCATCCCCGGAGGCAAGAAGCTGATTTACACACATATAGACATGCCTCTCACCGCCATCGCCGACTTCGGCAAGGTAGGCAAGCCCGTTTTCGACGAGCTCGACCGCATCTGCAAGGCCCACAACGGGCTTTGGTGCGTGGAGGCGGAGAAATACCTGTTGGCGAACGCAGACAAACTATGAAGCAACTTGATGTAGCACTGATGCATCCCGCCGAGCAGATCACTCTGATCATCGGGATGATTTACCGGAGCGGGATGACCACCACATCGGGCGGCAACCTCTCCATTCTTGATGACAACGGGGATATCTGGATCACCCCTGCCGGAATCGACAAGGGCAGCCTCACCCCCAAGGATATAATGTGTGTGAAGGCGGACGGAACGATCATCGGCCCGCACAAGCCTTCATCGGAGTATCCCTTCCACAGGGCTCTCTACAAGATGCGCCCGGGGCTTCACAGCGTCATCCACGCCCATCCTCCGGGGCTGGTGACCTTCAGCATCACCCATCAGGTGCCGGACACCTCAATCCTGCCGCAGGCCCTCGGGGTATGCGGGCCGGTGGGATTCGCTCCCTACGCCCTCCCCGGCAGCGAGCTGCTGGGAGAGAAGATTGCCGGCGAGTTCGCCAAGAACCCTGATTACAAGGCAGTTATTATGGAGAACCACGGCGTGGTTCTGATGGGAGAAGACATCGCGGATGCCTACCAGCGCTTTGAGACTCTCGAGCTCTGCGCCCGCACCATCCTGAACGCAAACACCCTTGGCACACCCCGCTATCTGACCGAAAAGCAGATCCAGCACCATACCCAGGCCATCCACAACAGCTTCCAGCACTTTATGAACGTGGAGCACCCTTCGGACGAGCGCGCAATCCGCACGGAAATCTGCGAAGTGGTGCGCCGTGCCTGCCGCCAGGGGCTGATGAGTTCTTCCTACGGAACAGCCTCCATCCGCTGGCGTGGGGATGACTTCCTCATCACTCCAGCGAACGTGCAGCGCTGGGATCTGGAGCCCAACGACATCGTTCAGGTGAAGGACGGGATGATCGAGGCCGGCAAGACCGCCAGCCGCAGCGTCGCCCTCCATTACGAGATCTACAAGCGCAACCCTAAGATCAACTCCATCATCCTCACCCAGACTCCTTCGCTGATGGGATACTGCTGCACCAACGAAAAGTTCGACGTGCGCACCATCCCCGAGAGCTGGATATTCCTGCAGGATGTGCCCAAGTTCCCCTTCGGCAGCCAGTACGACAATCTCAACGCCCTGGCAGAAGAGTTCAAGGTGCGCCCCTGCGTGATGCTGGAGAACGATTCCGTGATAGTGACAGGAGATAAACTGATCAACACCTTCGACCGTCTGGAAGTTGCTGACTTCAGCGCCCGTTCACTGATTATGGCAGCCCCCGTCGGCAAACTCAACCCCATCACCGACTCTGAAATCGACGAGCTCCGCGTGGCTTTCCACGTAGGAGAGTAGCTACTTCGTTATTCTAAGGAATTCCGCACGGGCCTTTGCGACCTGCCTGCGGAATTCTTTGCTTGTCTGGATCTTGGCGTAGGCTATGCTGGCGGCAGCGCGGCTGTTGTCCACATCGCTCTGCCAGTGGGCTCCGGCAATCACGCGGCTCTCGCCGTATTCCCATCCTTTTGCATATAGGGCCTCGGCGGCATCCGGATTGATTTCCGAAAGCATCAGGGCCATGACCCAGCCACGGATTGTATGCCCGGAGGGATAGGAGCCCTCGCCGCGGAGTTCATCCTCCTCCCAGAGTGTGAGCACGTGGTCGTTGAAATACTCGAACGGGCGCAGGCGGTGGAAGTATGCCTTGGGGCGTACGCGTATCTGCTCCATGGTCAGTATGCCGCTGTAGAGAAGGTTCCAGATCTGCGGAGTCTTCTCGGGAGAGAGTTTCATGCCGAAAGGCTCGCTGAAGACCGCGATGATGGTGTCGATCTGCCATCCGGCATCCCTGTCGGCTATGGCCGCGCGAACCGGGTCCTTGCGCTGTTCCTTGCCCCAGAAATAGCGGAGGGAATCGTACTTGAATTCCTCGCTGCCGAATGCGGGCGGGGCCGGAAGGCACTTGACAAGATCCGGCATCTCGTCCATAGTGAAATACTTCTGCGGCTTAACCGTCGCGCATGAGGCCAGAAGGATGATAGCGAATAACAGTACAGATCTTTTCATATACAACATTCTAAATAATCTTTTGATAAGCCAGGCGCTCGTCGCCCGAGGCAAGATAAATGATGCCGCAATAGCTGAATCCGGCTTTCTGGATGCAGTGCTGCATGATATGATTGTCCCGATGGGTATCTATTCGAATGTTCGGGTCGCCGGAAAAACAGAAGGACATTATCGCCTCGAACACACCATGCGACCCGGGTGTGCTGCCGATGCGGTGAACTACATGATAGGGCTTCTCATCATCCAGCCAGGCACCATCGTAAATCCTGGAATAAGTCGATTCCGGGGAAGGGATATACGCGAAGTAGCCATCCAGGGCCCCACCATCCTCCACAACAAAGCCATAGCCATGGGAAATGTCGTCCGCAATCACATCTTCCGAAGGATATCCGTCCACCCACTGGTTCATGTTCCCGGACGCACGCATGATTCCTTTGGCCGCCTCGAGGACGGTCATGATCGAGGGTATGTCTGCATTGCCTGCAGGGCGGACTGTCTTTCTCATCTTTACAAATATAGACATTCTTTGTATATTTGCAGACGCAGTAAAGCTTCAAAAAATGAAAAGAGTAGCATTATCCATATTGATCGCCCTTGCGGGCGTCTTCTCCGCCAAGGCCCAGGACATTATCACCTGCGTGGACGGCAGCGACATCATAGCCACCGTGCTGAACATAGATTCGGACGGCGTGCATTTCAAGTATTTTGCTGATCCAGAAGGCCAGACCTACATGCTTCCCGAGAACGCAATCCTGATGATTCGCTATGCAAACGGCCAGACCGGCATATTCCCCGAAGGCTACAAGGTGCTGGAAGAGCTTGCCCGCCGGGAGCAGGAGGCGCTGGCACAGCAGCAGGCACAGAAACAGAAACGTAGATGCTGCCTGTTCCGCTGCAAGCGCAAGAACAGATAAAGAAAGAGGTCGCCGCGGCGACCTCTTTCTTTATCTAACCAACTAATAACCCTTACTTCTTGCAAACCAGCTTGCCGCAGAGATAGCAAACTGCTGCGACTGCCATGCCGTTGATTGCGGGGAAACCCCACTTCACAAGGTTGGCAACAACAGCACCAAGCACCACGCCGGCAACCGCGAACCAGTTGACGGTCTTAACGGGAACGGTATCCTCGAGATATGCCTTACGGTTCAGGAAGTAGCTGAGGATGAGGATGATGCCAACGGGAGGCAGGGTGCAGTTGAGCACGTTCAGCCAGCCGCAGAAGTTCCAGTAGAGCCACACTGCAGCGACGGTGCCGATGAGTCCGGAGATGAGGACCATAGCCTTCTTGCTGAGTCCGAAGATGTTGCTGAGTCCGAGACCGCCGGTGTAGAGAGCGTTGTCGTTCGTGGTCCAGATGTTGAGGCCGAGCACCAGAACTGCAAGGTAGAAGAGGTTCAGGTTGAGCATAACCTCGAAGATATCGTTGCCACCCACATAGATGCTGGAAACAGCACCGAAACAGAACATGAGGCTGTTGCCGATGAAGAAAGCGACGACCGTTGTCCAAAGGCCCACCTTGCCGCTCTTTGCAAAACGTGTGAAGTTCGGTGTGGCCGTGCCGCCTGAAACGAAGCTTCCTACCACGAGACCTGCACCGGCAATGATGCCGAGGCTCTTAGTGCCCTGGTTGAACTGCTCCACGAGACCGAGGTCACCCTTGTTGACTGCCATGATCATGGCCACTGTGCCGAGGATTGCGACTGCAGGAACAGCTATGTAGCTTATGATGGTCAGGCTCTTGATTCCGTAGTATGCGCTACCGGTCATCAGAATACCTGCAATCAGCACAAGCAGATAACCCTGCCAGGGCATGTGGTCGGGAGTAACTTCAAGTCCGAGGAGTTCCTTTGCTACAGGAATTGCGAACATCGCAAGACCTACGCCGAACCAGCCGATCTGGGTGAAGCTGATCATTGCGCTGGGAAGCCAGCTGCCCTTCTGGCCGAAGCTGCGGCGGGCGAGCATGTCGAGAGAAAGGCCGCTTTCCGCACCGATCCAGCCAAGTGCGCCGGTGTAAGCTGCCAGGATGAGACCGCCGAGAAGCAGTGCCCATACGAATCCGCTGAAATTCAAGCCTGCGGCGAGATTCTGTCCCACCCACATACTTGCGCTGAAGAAGGTGAAGCCAAGCATCACCATGAACATACTGAGGGTGCTTTTGCGCCCTGCCCGGTCTACCGCCTTGGAGGTGTAGTCCACGTCGAACTTTTGTTTACTCATAATTTTTGGATATAAAGGTAATTTCTTTGATTCTGCGTTCGGCTATTTCCCTGAGCGAGAGTTCCCCGGCCTTGCGGCAAAGTTCCTGCTCCTGCTCCCAGAGCTCGCGGAGGCCTTCCTGAGGCAGGGTGCCCAGGCTGGTGACCAGCAGCCATACCGCATAGTCCAGAGGACCGTCGTACCCGAGTTTCTCGGCCACCAGGGCCTTCATGTCTATCTGGTCCACCCTTTCCAGGATGCCGTTCCAGTACTCGAACACCTCTTCGAAGTGCACGGGAATCTCGTAGCGCCTGGCGCCACCGTCATAGATTATGCATTTCTCGAACAGGGCGTCCTGATGCTCGATGATGTATCGGCGGAATTCGGGCGACACTATACCGTCGTTCCATCCGAAATCGATGTCCGGCACGTTGATGCCGCTCACGCCCTTATCCTTGTAGACGGAGAAGATGCCCTCGTAGAAGAAGCACTCGAATCCCTCGAATTCAGGGAAGTAGGCGCTGATGCGCTCGGCCATCCTTTCCATAAGGGGAATCGCACGCGTGCCGCCTATGGTAAAGAAGATAATCTTCTTGATGCTACCGCCCTTACGGCGGAAGCGGTCTACCACCTGGTCGAGGCACATGCGGAGGGTGTCGCCGGTGGCTACGATGTCACCGATCACCAGGGTACGGTCCCGCGTGATGCGGAGTTTCTCGTACTTGATGTCGAGCCCGGTGATGACGTGTTCCTCTATTATGCGCTCGCAGGAGAGGAAGTGGATGTCGCGTACGCGTATGCCCACCTTATGGCAAGCCTCCTCCACCGGATAGTTGAGACCGCCGCGGAGGATGGTGAGTATATCGACGTCGCCCTCCGAACCAGAAGGGAAGAGGTAACGGAGGGCGGCGACAGTTTCGGGGAGCATTGCTGAGTAGGAATCGAAGCCAACGACTTCGGGGAAAGCCATCAGGCGACGGGTCCCTGCCCCACTGATAATGAAGTATCTGTTGCTGAACTGCGGAGCGTGCAGTTCGTATATACTTGTGTCTTCTTGCAAACCAACATACTGAAGGCTTGCATTACGTAGCGTTGTGGACATAAAAAATCCCGATTAGAGCCAATCGGGATACAAATATAATTCAATAATAATTATGCCGCAAGAAAAAGGACGAAAGTTATCCACATTTTTTCAACTAATCCGAAAAACGAAGGCGCAACGTAAGAAATTACAGCAATCCAGCCAAATCCTTGGCGTCAAGTCCGTCGAAAAACTCCTGCACCCGGGCATCCTGAAGCGCGGCAAAGACAGCTGCTTTATCGTATCGAAGACCGTTAAGGCGGGCGGCCAGGCCTTCGGCAGGGAGATTTCCGAGGAAGTCTCCGCTGAAACGGACATCCTCCAGAAGACCGTGACGCACCGACCAGCATACCTCGACGGTGCCGCAGGCGAACTTTTGTGAGGCGCGGAACTGGGCCTCGGGCGATTTGCCATATATCCAGTCCCAGGTGCGGAACTTCCTATCGGCCATAGAGTCTATCGCTTCCTGCTGTCCGGCATTCAAGCTCAGTTCCATATCATCTCCGGCAAGGATGGAGTGCAGGGCATCCTTCAGCATAAGCACATCCGAATACTGCGACAGATACTCCCGCAGGTTCGCGACCTTGCTCCTCACCGAAGCGATGCCGGATGCGGCCATCTTGCTTCCCGGCACGGACAGGACCTCCCGGAGAGTTTCCAGGTCCACGTCGAACATCAGCGTGCCGTGCACCATCAGGCGGTCTTTCCACACGCGCTTGGCATATCCCGAGCACTTGCGCCCATCCACCATGATATCGTTGCGTCCGGAGAGTTCCGCAGGTACGCCCAACTGCCGCAGGGCATTCACCATAAAATGCAGATAATCCGGATAATCGGCGTTCAGGTCGCACGATTTACCTACTATAGTATAATTAAGATTCTGCAGATCATGATAGACGGCTCCCCCTCCCGTCACACGCCTGGCGAGCGCTATCCCATGCTCCTGGAGATATGGCAGGTTCACCTCGGCATATGCGCTCTGGTTAAGGCCGATGATTACCGACGGGGCATTGCGCCAGAGGTAGAATACCGGCTCGTCCAGAGGCAGGCTCTCGAGAGCGAACTCATCGAAAGCCATGTTGCGGCATGCATCCGTGCAGTCGTTTACCAGATACCTCATTGCCAGCCGCAGAACTGTTTGATTGCAGGCACAATATACTGTTTCATCTCCGGAAACACCGGCTGGTGCTTCCCGGGGTAGGAAATGCCCGGTTTGCCATAGTGAAGGGCGAATTCCGGGCCCTGGCGCACAGTCTCGTCAGACTCGGCGAAGAAAGCCAGCGTCAGGTCTTTTTCTTCCTGGTCCAGCCCGTCGTATTCAGTCTTTTCCAGAAGTTCATATCCCCGGCACATCCCTTCGGTGATGAAGAACGACGTGGCACCGTCCTCACGGGGGCTTAGGTACTTCATTTCGGAAGGAAGTTCCCGGAGGAATGCCGCGATATGGAAGGTGGGATTCACGAGCGCCTTGCGCCATCCGCGGAGTTTCTGTGCCCAGAAGCCGCCAAGAGAGTGGCCGACTATCAGGTCCGGGCGGTAATCCTGGCATAGCGACTGCAAAAATGTCAGCGCCTTGTCAGGCTCCGGAGGCACATCGGGCGAGAGCACCTCGGCCCCTTTCAAGAGGATGCGGAGCTGATCTGCCATCTTGTAGCGCCCGGACGATGCAAGTCCGTGAATAAAAAGGATTCGCTGGCCCATATATTGCAGTAAGAAAACCTATGAAATGTCGGGCAAATTTACTAAATTTGCGTCGCTTTTTGGTTAGAAATCTATCATTTACTTAATAACTATGGTTAATTACAAAGATCTTGGCCTTGTGAACACCCGCGAAATGTTCAAGAAGGCCGTTGCCGGCGGTTACGCCATCCCCGCATTCAACTTCAACAACATGGAGCAGCTCCAGGCTATCATTCAGGCCTCCGCAGAGACCAAGAGCCCGGTTATCCTCCAGGTTTCCAAGGGTGCGCGCAACTATGCCAACCAGACCCTCCTCCGCTACATGGCAGAAGGCGCGGTAGAATATGCAAAGGAACTCGGCTGGGAGCATCCCCAGATCGTTCTCCATCTGGACCATGGCGATAGCTTCGAGCTCTGCAAGAGCTGCGTCGATATGGGCTTCAGCTCAGTGATGATCGATGCATCCTCCCTTCCTTACGAAGAGAACATCGCCCTCACCAAGAAGGTGGTCGAATATGCACACAAGTACGACGTGACCGTCGAGGCTGAACTCGGCGTTCTCGCAGGTGTGGAAGATGAGGTTTCCGCAGAGGAATCCCACTACACCCGTCCCGAAGAGGTCATCGACTTCGCAACCCGCAGCGGCTGCGACTCCCTCGCAATCTCCATCGGCACCAGCCACGGCGCATACAAGTTCAAGCCCGAGCAGTGCAAGCGCGATCCCAAGACCGGCCGTCTGGTTCCTCCGCCGCTTGCATTCAACGTCCTCCACGAGATTGAGAAGAAGCTCCCCGGCTTCCCCATCGTCCTCCACGGATCATCTTCCGTTCCTCAGGAATATGTGGATATCATCAACGCCCACGGCGGAAAGCTTCCCGATGCAGTCGGCATTCCCGAAGAGCAGCTCCGCGAGGCTTCCAAGAGCGCAGTCTGCAAGATTAACATCGACTCCGACAGCCGTCTTGCAATGACCGCAGCCATCCGCAAGGTATTCGATGAGAAACCCGGCGAATTCGACCCTCGCAAGTACCTCGGCCCCGCCCGCGACGAGATGAAGAAGCTCTACGTGCACAAGATCGTCAACGTTCTTGGCAGCAACGGAAAAGCCGAGTAAGCTAAGCTCCGTACAATCTGTCGTCCGCGAAAGACCAGAAACAGTCGTCGCTGACGATTACATGATCCAGAAGCCCTACGCCAAATGCCGAACAGGCCTTGCGCAGGGCTTCGGTGCGTTTTATATCATCATGCGAGGGCTTCGGGTCCCCGGAGGGATGATTGTGAACCAATAGAATAGATGTGGCACCGCGCTGCAGGCAAGCCTGCATCACCATACGGTTGTCGATAACCGTGGTGTCCATGCCGCCGGAAGACAGGCACTCTTTGCCCAACAGCCGGTTGTTCTTGTTCAGGAACAGCACCCACAACTCTTCGTGATCCATTCCCTTCATCGAGGGGATCATCAGTTCGTATACCCTTCGCGCCGTAGTGAGCGGTGTCTTGGAAACTCTCGCCTCCTCCTCCAGAAACCTCCTTCCAAGCTCGCATGCGGCCATCACCGAGCAGGCTTTTTCCGGCCCGATACCGGAAACGGCTTTCATATCCGCATAGCTCATAGAGAACAATTTGACCAGGCTTCCTTCTGCCAAAACCAACAGTCTGTTAGCCAGGTCCACTACCCCTATCTCCCGCGTGCCGCTTCGCAGCAGCACCGCCAGAAGTTCCGCCTCGCTCAGGGCGGCGGCCCCCTTTCCCAGCATCTTCTCCCGAGGACGCTCGGTCGCACAAATATCTTTCATCTTCATAGCTCCGGCAAGTAAACAAAAACCAGCGTAGAATGCAAGGAATTAAACGATTCACACGTTTAACTTATCATTGTTGATAACTTTGTGGAAAAAATTGTAAAAGAATGTAATAAAGTGGAAAATTTTTTCGTAACTTTGCACCATTGCGTATACGAATTATGGTCACTTTTATCGGAGAATATACTTCCAAGATCGACGACAAGGGGAGAATGGTCTTCCCTGCGCCGCTCAAGGGCGTATTACCGCCGGGAAGCGACATGAGGTTTGTCATTAAGAAAGATCTTTTCGAACCCTGCCTGCAGATGTACACCATGGAAGAATGGGAACACACCAGCGCAGAGGTAAAGAGCAAGCTCAATTTCTTCAACAGACAGCACGCAATATTCTGGAGGGAATATATGCGCGACCGTGACGTGGTGGAGCCCGACGTCAAACTCGGGCGAATCACCGTGTCGCGCAAACTTCTTGATGCCATAGGTGTAACCAAAGAAGTGGTTTTCTCCGGCAATGACTTCAAGATCGAGATCTGGGCCAAGGAAGAATTTGAGAAGCGTAGAATCCCGAACGAAGAATACATTGCCATTGCAGAAAGCCTTTCCGATAAATAGGAAGGAGACCTGCAATGAGCGTGTACCATAACCCAGTCCTTCTCCAAGAGAGCGTTTCCGCACTTATAACCAACCCCGACGGCTGCTATGCAGACGCCACTTTCGGCGGCGGCGGTCACAGTGCGGAGATCCTGAAGAGGCTCAGCCCGAAAGGCAGCCTGATGGCCTTCGACCGCGATGCCGATGCCGCGGCCAACGCTCCGGCCGACAGGCGCTTCACCCTGATACACAACAATTTCAGATTTATACACAACTACACCCTCCTGAACCATCCGGAGGGACTTGACGGCATCCTGGCAGACCTGGGAGTGTCGTCGCACCAGTTCGATACGGCGGAAAGGGGCTTCTCTTTCCGCTATAGCGCCCCGCTCGATATGCGAATGAACGTGCAGGGCGACAAGACTGCAGCGGACATTGTCAATTCGTATACGCAAAACGAGTTGGAAAAGATCCTTAAAGTCTATGGCGAGGTGGACAACGCACGCAAGGTGGCCGAACTTATAGTGAAGGCCCGCAGCTCTGCGCCCATACTCACCACGGATGACCTCGACAATGCCATTGCAGCAGCCCTGCCGTCTTTCGCCGAGCATAAATTCCTCGCCAAGGTCTACCAGGCCCTGCGCATAGAGGTGAACCAGGAGATGCGTGCGCTGGAGAAGTTCCTCTCCGGCGCCGCCGCATCCCTAAAGAAAGGGGGACGCCTGGCCATCATCACCTACCACTCCCTCGAAGACCGCATGGTGAAGAACTTCTTCCGCAGCGGCAACATCGAAGGAACGGTGGAGAAAGACATTTACGGAAGGAGCAGCGCCCCCCTGAAGCCCCTGGGCGGCAAGCCTGTGCTCCCCTCCGAAGAAGAAATAGCACAAAACACCCGCGCCCGCAGCGCAAAGCTGCGCGTGGCGGAAAAGATATAGGCACATGGAACAGAAGCGCAAGTGGAAAGTCTCCGACATCTGGGAGGGACTCAAGAACGGATTCTCCGCAATCATCACGGGGAACCTGCTCCTCCGTCTCAATGCCGGAAAATACTTCATCCACATCGCCTACACCTTCCTGCTCTTCTGGATACTCATCTTCGAAAGCCTGATGGCGGAGAACGCCCTCAGCAAGGTGGAGAAGAACAAGGCCAGGATCAAGGAGATGGAGATCGTCTATGCCGACAAGACCTTCGAGGTGGCATCGATGAGCAGGCGCAGTGAGGTGGAGAAGCGCCTCCAGGCCATGGGCTCCAAGGTTAAAGAACCTGAAAAACAGGCCATCACCATAGAATGACGGACGACAGGAACATACGTCAGCTTCCGCAGCAGACAGAGAAGCCGAAGAGGGACAGGATTGGACTGGTCCTCTACATCTTCTATACCCTGCTGCTGGTAATCTCCGCCCTCGTTCTTGTCAAACTGGTCTACTACCAGCTCATCTGGAAGCCAGAACCCAAGATTGCGACCGCCCTCACCCCGGGCATAGTCAAGCGTACCGTAGAGCCTGTCCGCGGCAACATAATCGACTGCGACGGCCGCCTGCTGGCCATGTCCTATCCCGTGTACGACATCCACATGGACTGCACGGTCATGAAGGCGGACTTCGCCAAGATGAAGAACAGGAACAAGGCCAAGATGAAGGAGGATGAGTGGCTGGGCAAGGCCCGCGAACTTGCGGAAGGCCTCGCCAGGCTCGTGCCCGGCACCAGCGCCGACAAGATGTACGGCCAAATCAAGGAGGGCCGCGCCAACGGCAGGAAGTATCTAGCCATAGCGAAGGGTGTGGACCGCAGCACCATGCTGAAGATCAAGGGCCTGCCCCTCTTCAAGGAAGGCGCCAACAAGGGCGGCATGATAGTGGAGACCCGCAACATACGCAAGTATCCCTACGGCAAGCTTGCCCGCCGCACCATCGGATTCGTGAGGGACAACAAGGGCCTGCCGGAAGAGGAGATCAAGGGCAACCCCGGCCTCGAGGGCCGCTACGACGCCATACTCCATGGCAAGGACGGACGCGAGTACCTGCGCCTGAGCGACCGCGGACGCGTGCGCAACTACGATAGCAGCTACGTGCGCGCGATCGACGGGCAGGACCTCCGCACTACCCTCAACATAGACTACCAGGATGTGGCCGACAGGGCACTCCACGAGCAGATAGACTCCATGACCACCCTCAACGGTGCCTGCCTGGTGCTGATGGAGGTGAAGACCGGTGCCATCCGCGCAATGGTGAACCTCTCACGCGACCCGCACAGGGCCGGCAACTTCGAGGAGATAACCAACTTCGCGATCGGCCGCCGCTTCGAGCCGGGTTCCGTGTTCAAGACCGTCACCCTGCTCAGCGTCCTTTCCGACGGTTACGTGAAGAGCCTGGACGAAACCCTCCCCACCAACCACGGCTGGGTGAAGGATACAAAGATGAAGCAGGATATCCACATCGCCGACTGGGAGCGCGAGCACAAGACCCGCGAAATCAGCGTGCGGGACGGATTCAAGATATCTTCCAACTACGTCTTCGGCACGCTCGCAGTGCAGAACTACGCCAAGAACCCGAGGCAGTACGTAGAGAAAGTCTATTCCTACGGCCTGGGCGACAGCTTCGACTTCGACCTCGAGGGCCTGCTCACTCCGAACATCCCCGACCCGAAGAACAAGAACGTCTGGTCCAACACCACCCTCGGCAACATGGGATTCGGTTACGTCACGGAGCTCACTCCCCTGCACATCCTCACCTTCTACAACGCAATAGCCAACAAGGGCAGGATGGTGAAGCCCTATCTGGTGGAAGACATAGAGAAGGCCGGCTCCGTCACCGACAGGCGCGGCCCGAGCGTGCTGAACGCATCCATCTGCTCGAAAGCCATCGCCGATACTATGACAAGGGCCCTGCTTTCCGTCACCGAAGAAGGTACGGCGAAAGTGCTCAAGAAGGCCAAGTGCACCGTGGCGGGAAAGACAGGAACGTCTTTCGGCACCTTCCCCGGCTCAGGCTATACGGATGCATCCGGACGCCGCAAATACCAGGGCACCTTCGTGGGATACTTCCCTGCGGAGGATCCCCAGTACAGCGTAGTCTGCTCCGTGTTCTCCGACCCTACCTACACGAACTACCGCTACCAGGGCGGCGGCATCCCGGCCGCCACGGTAAAGACCCTGGTAGACTATGTATATACCAACGATCCCAGGTTCAGGACTAAACTGCCACGGAAATGAAACTAGAGAAGATTATAAAGAATACGGGTGCGACCATACTCCACGGCACCGCCGCCACGGAAATCAGCTCGATCACAAGCGATTCCCGCAAGGCATGCCCCGGAGCGCTGTTCATCGCAGTGAAAGGTTGCAGCGTGGACGGACACGCCTACATAGAGGATGCCCTCGCCAAGGGCGCATCCGCCGTGGTGGATGCCAACCGCAAGGGCCTCGCCCTCTGCGCTGACAACTTCTACGGACATCCCTCCGGAAAACTGCAGCTCGTGGGCATCACCGGCACCAATGGAAAGACCACGACCGTTACCCTTCTCTACAATCTCTTCCGCGGACTGGGATACGAATGCGGCCTGCTTTCCACCATAGCCAACTACGTGGGCACGCGCCGCAGCGAGACCGCCAACACCACAGCCGACCCCATCACCATCAACTCCCTAATGGCGGAGATGGTGGAGGCCGGATGCCAATACTGCTTCATGGAGGTCAGTTCCATAGGCATGGAGCAGGACCGCACGGCAGGACTGGAATTCAAGGTGGGCATCTTCTCCAATCTTACCCACGACCATCTCGACTACCACAAGACCTTTGCCGAGTACCTCCGCTGCAAGAAACTCTTCTTCGACGGCCTCGGAAAGAACGCGACGGCAATAATCAACGCTGACGACAAGAACGGCCCCGTGATGGTGCAGAACTGTGCGGCAAAGGTGATGACATACTCCTGCCGCGGAGTGGCCGACCATCGCTGCAGGATCCTGGAAGAAAGCTTCGAGGGTATGCTCCTGCGCATCGACGGCACTGAGGCCTGGACCAAACTCACCGGCAGGCACAACGCCTACAACATCCTGGCGATCTACTGCACCGCCCTCGCCCTTGGCACGCCGGCGGAAGAGGCCCTGCTTGCCATCAGCGAGCTGGAATCCGCCCCCGGAAGACTGGAAACGCTGCGCGGACCGCGCGACCTTGCCGTTGTAATCGACTACGCACACACGCCCGACGCCCTGGAGAACGTGCTCCAGACGCTCCGCGACATCTGCCCCGAAAGAGAACTGGTGTGCCTCTTCGGATGCGGTGGCGACAGAGACCGCAGCAAGCGCCCGGAGATGGCTGCGATAGCCGAAAAGATGGCCGACCGCATCTTCGTCACCTCGGACAACTGCCGCACGGAGGATCCGGATGCCATCATCGAAGAGATCAAGACCGGATTCAGCAAGGCTGGGCTCCTGAAAGCCGTCTGCATCACCGACCGCAGGGAGGCCATCAAAGCGGCCATCACCCTGGCCAAGCCCTCTTCCACCATCCTGATCGCAGGCAAAGGCCACGAGACCTACCAGATAATAGGCACCACGAAGCACCACTTCGACGAACGCGAAATAGTTAACGGAATATTTGAACTGATTAAATAATGCTATACCATCTCTTTACACATCTCAAGGATATAGACTTCCCCGGAATGGGGCTTGTGAACTTCCTGACCTTCAGGGCCATGGCCGCGATAGTCATCAGCATGCTGATAGCCTTCTTCGCAGGCGGACGCATCATCCGCTGGCTCCAGCGCAAGCAGATCGGCGAAAGCATACGGGACCTCGGCCTGGCCGGCCAGATGGAGAAGAAGGGCACCCCTACGATGGGCGGCATAATTATAGTCCTCTCCCTGCTGGTGAGCGTGCTGCTGGTTTGCGACCTCAGCAACATCTACATCCAGCTGCTCATCCTCACCACAATATGGTGCGGAGGCATAGGATTCACCGACGATTATATAAAGGTATTCAAGCATAATAAAGAAGGCCTTTCTGAGAAGGGCAAGCTGGTGCTCCAGTTCGCACTCGGCCTGCTGATAGCGCTCACCGTGTGCATCAGCAAGGATATCCCCACCGACCAGCTCGTGACCACCATCCCCTTCGTGAAGGCCCACGAATTCGACTATTCCTGGCTTTCCCCCTTCCACGGGCAGCTCGGTGTGTACTGCTCCTGGGGCATCTACATGGTGATGATAATAATCGTCATCCTGGCCTGCTCGAATGGTGTCAACCTCACCGACGGCCTGGACGGCCTCTCCGCGGGCACTTCCGCCATCGTGGCGGTCGTCATCGGCCTGCTTGCCTATCTGGGCGGCAACGTCATCAACGCAGAATACCTCAACATTATGTACATCCCCGGCACCGGCGAGATCGCCATTTTCATGGCGGCCCTTGTGGGAGCGCTGATTGGATTCCTCTGGTACAACACCTTCCCCGCCCAGGTGTTCATGGGCGATACGGGTAGCCTGACTATCGGCGGCATCATCGGCGTGAGCTCCGTGCTTATCCGCAAGGAACTCCTCCTCCCCCTGCTCTGCGGCATCTTCCTGGTGGAGAGCGTGAGCGTGCTGATCCAGAAATACTGGTTCAAGTACACTCGCCACAAATACGGTGAAGGCAGGCGCGTGTTCCTGATGGCACCACTGCACCATCACTTCCAGAAGAAGGACATGCCGGAGCCGCGCATAGTCACGCGCTTCTGGATTATAGGTATCATACTGGCAGTCAGCACTTTGGCATTACTTAAGATTAGATAGAAGAAGATTATATGAACAGAATGGTTATTCTCGGCGGAGCCGAGAGCGGAGTTGGAGCGGCCGTGCTCGCAAAGGTTAAAGGATTCGACGTGTTCCTTTCCGACAACGGCAGCATTAAGGAAGAATATATAAAGACGCTGCGCGAGTGGGACATCCCTTTCGAGCAGGGAGGGCACACGGAGTCGCTGGTGCTGAACGCCGACGAGGTGGTCAAGAGCCCCGGCATACCCTCCACGGCGCCGCTTGTGAAAAAGCTCGCCGACCAGGGCACCCACATCATCTCGGAAATAGAGTTCGCCGCCCGTTACGACAGCGCGAAGAAGGTGTGCATCACCGGATCCAACGGCAAAACCACGACCACCAGCATAATCTACTACCTGCTTCAGAACGCCGGCCTGAACGTGGGCCTCGGCGGCAACATAGGCAAGAGCTACGCCATGCAGGTGGCCACCGAGCAGCACGACTACTATGTGCTGGAAATCAGCAGCTTCCAGCTGGACAACTGCTACGATTTCCGTCCGGACATCGCCATCATCACCAACATCACCCCGGACCATCTCGACCGTTACGACTACAACTTCGAGAACTACATCCGCGCCAAGTTCCGCATCACTCAGAACCTGCGCCCGGAAGACTGCTTCATCTTCGACTCCGACGACGAGATAACCATCGACCATCTCAACAAGATAGTCCTGCAGGCAAAGATGCTCCCCTTCACCCAGAAGACTGAAGTGAAGCAGGGCGCTTTCCTGAGGGAAGACAAGATAGTACTCCGCTACGAACAGAGCGAGAGCGAGATTTATCTGAAGGAACTCGCACTCGGCGGAAAGCACAACATATACAATTCAATGGCAGCCGCCCTTGCAGCCAAGGCCGCCGGCATCGACAACGACATCATCCGCAACAGCCTCAAGACCTTCAAGGCCGTTGAGCACAGGCTGGAGCCGGTACTGAGCGTGGGCGGAGTCCTCTACATAAACGACTCCAAGGCCACCAACGTTGATGCGGCCTGGTATGCGCTCGAGTGCCAGACCAAGCCCGTGGTGTGGATAGTGGGCGGCAAGGACAAGGGCAACGACTACAGCGTTCTCACCGACCTTGTGAAAGAAAAGGTGAAGGCCATAGTCTGCCTCGGAGTGGACAATAGCAAGATACACGCGGCATTTGAAGAGATCGTAGGCAGCGACAACATATGCGACGCCCTCAGCGCCGAAGAAGCGGTGAAGGCATCCGCGAAGTTCGCCCGGCAGGGAGACGTGGTTCTCCTCAGCCCGTGCTGCGCCAGCTTCGACCTCTTCAACAACTATGAAGACCGCGGAGAGAAATTCAAGGAAGCAGTAAGGAGACTGTAACATTTTATGGCAGAGAAGAAAAAGACATTCTGGAACGTATTCGAGAACACCGAGGGTGACAAGGTGGTCTGGATCATAGTGCTGGTCCTGATCATGTTCAGCATCCTCTGCATCTTCTCGTCCACATCCAGGTTGCTCGGCCCCGGCCAGAGCCGTCTGGACCTCGTGTGGGATCACCTGAAGATTGTCATTCTCGGACTCGTGCTGATTCTTGTCTGCTACATAATACCCAGCCTGAACTTCTTCCGCAAGCTTTCCAGCCTCGGATTCATCTTCTCGCTGGGCCTGCTCATACTGCTTATTTCCGGCATAGACCTGGGATTCGTTCGCTCCATAGAAATCAACGGCGCACGCCGTATCATCCAGGTGGGCCCCCTGCAGCTGCATGTGAACGAGGTGGTGAAAGTGGCCATGGTGCTCTATCTGTCCTGGGCCATAGACGCCTTCAAGAAGAAGGAGCTCCGCTGGCTCAAGAATGAACCGAAAGCACAGAAGATACTATACATATATGGACCGTTCCTCCTGACCACCCTGCTGCTGCTCCCCGGCAGTAACTCCGCGGCCCTGTTCACCGGAGGAATAATGTTCCTGGTGATACTGCTGGGAGGAGATTCCGGCAAGGATATGTTCATCCTGCTTCTTGCAGGAGTGGCAGCCCTCGCCCTGTGCGTGGGGATATACAAGATATCCGACGGCAAAGTCATGAAACGTATAGGCACCGGTCTTTCCCGAGTGTTCGACAAGGAGGATTACGAGGCTATAGTGATGAAATCCCGCGTGGGCAGCGTGGATTACTACCAGGCACTGGACGAGATACGCCAGCCCTACAGCGCCAAGATAGCCGTCCATCAGGGCGGAATCATAGGCAAGGGCCCCGGCCAGAGCACCCAGCGCTATGTGGTGCCGGACATCTCGGAAGACTACATGTACAGTTTCATAATAGAGGAATACGGCATTTTCGGAGGAATGGTCATAGTCTTCCTCTACCTGTCGCTGCTTGCCCGCAGCGCCATCATAGTGCGCAACTGCGGCAAAGAACTCTATGCGAAACTGGCTGTCGCCGGACTCTCGCTCCTGATATGCGGGCAGGCCTTCCTGCACATCTGCGTGAACGTGGACATAGGCCCGATGACCGGGCAGACGCTGCCGCTGGTGAGCCATGGAGCATCCGCCTTCCTGTGCTTCTGCATCGCCTTCGGCGTGATTCTTTCCATAAGCAAGATAGCCTCCAAGCGCATTGCAAAGGAAACCCTGAACGCCGATCCCCTTGTGGACCGCACCCAGGAAGTCACCGCCATCGAGCACGACCTTTCCGACCTCGACGACTTCGAGAGCGGCAACATAACTGAAGATGAACTGAATGACGAAGACTATGGAATATAAGAAGATACGCGCCATCATCAGCGGCGGCGGCACGGGAGGCCACATCTTCCCGGCCATCAGCATCGCGGACAAGCTCAAGGAACTCAATCCCGAAACCGAAATCCTCTTCGTGGGAGCGGAGGGCAAGATGGAGATGGAGAAAGTGCCCGCAGCCGGCTACAAGATCGTGGGTCTGCCCATCAAGGGCCTGCAGCGCCAGCTCAATTTCAGGAACATCATCAACGATATCAAGGTCCCCTTCCTGATGCTCAAGAGCGAGAGGATGGCTGCCAGGCTCATAAAGGAATTCAAGCCGGACATCGCCATCGGAGTGGGCGGATTCGCCAGCGCACCGCTTCTGCGCAAGGCTGCCGCCAAGGGAGTCCCCTGCCTCATCCAGGAGCAGAACGGCTTCGCGGGCCTTACCAACAAGATGCTCGCCAAGAAAGTGCAGAGCATCTGCGTGGCCTACGACGGCATGGAGCGCTTCTTCCCCGCAGAAAAGATAGTCTTCAGCGGCAACCCCATACGCAAGGAGTTCCACCCCTTCACCGAGGCCGACAAGGCCGAGGCCCTGAAGTTTTACAACCTCACCCCCGGCAAGAAGCACCTGCTGATAGTGGGTGGGAGCCTCGGCAGCGGCACCCTGAACAACGCCATGAAGAAATGGATCTCTGACGGATGCCCCGGCGGAGAGGATGTCGAAGTCATCTGGCAGTGCGGAAAGTTCTACAAGAAGGGTATCGATATTTTCATGGCCGGAAGGAATCTCCCGGGCATACGGTATTCGGATTTCATCGCCCGCATGGACCTCGCCTATGCCGCGGCGGACGTAGTAATCTCGCGCAGCGGAGCATCCTCAATTTCAGAAATCTGCGCCGTGCAGCGCGCAGCCGTCTTTGTGCCCTCGCCCAACGTGGCCGAGGACCATCAGACGCACAATGCCATGGCCCTGGTTAACAAGGGCGCGGCCCTTATCGTGAAGGATGCCGAAGCGGAAGAGAAACTCCTCGCAACGGCTCTGGAACTCGCCGGCAATCCGGAGAAGATAGCTGAAATAGAAAAGAACGTGGCGCCCCTCGCCCGGCTCAACGCAGCAGGGACCATCGCAGAAGAAATATACAAACTGGTGTAACATGGCCTGGAAGAACATATACTTCATAGGAATAGGCGGTATAGGGATGAGCGCCATAGCCCGTTACTACAAATTCAAGGGCTACTGCGTGGGCGGCTACGACCGCACTCCCTCCGACCTCACCCATGAGCTGGAGAAGGAAGGGATTTCCGTGCATTACGAAGACAACGTCGACTGCATCCCCAAGAACGTGGAGGAAACCCTCGTGGTCTACACCCCCGCTATCCCGGAAAGCCTTCAGGAACTGCAGTTCGTGAAGGAAAACGGCTACCGCGTTATCAAGCGCAGCCGCATGCTGGGCGAGATCACCACCGGGCAGACCTGCCTGGCGGTATCCGGCACCCACGGCAAGACCACCACATCCACCCTCGTGGCCCACATCCTCACCGAAAGCGGCGAAGGCTGCAATGCCTTCCTCGGCGGCATCTCCAAGAACTACGGCACCAACTTGCTGATGAGCGAGAACGACGTGGTGGTGGCGGAGGCAGACGAATTCGACAGGAGTTTCCTCCAACTGCACCCGGATATCGCCGTCATCACGGCGATGGATGCCGACCACCTCGACATCTACGGCGACCTCGCCCATGTGCAGGAAGCCTTCCGCCAGTTCGCATCGCAAGTCAAGAAAACCCTTATCCTGAAGTACGGCCTGCCTGTGAGCGCGACCGATACGCCCGCACGCATACTGACCTATCATTTCAATGACAAACGCGCGGACTTCCACGCGGAGAACCTGCGCGTGGACACCCTCGGGCACTTCAGCTACGACCTGCATCATCCCGGCGGGGTCATTTCCGACATCCGCGTCGGCACTCTCGGATGGGTGAACGTAGAGAACAGCGTGGCGGCAGCGGCTGTCTGCCTGTGCCACGGTGTCGGCGAACATGCCATCCGCAAGGCAATAGGGAGCTTCCAGGGTGCAGTCCGGCGCCTGGACGAGCACATCAACGTGCCCGGGCTCACCTACATCGACGACTACGCCCACCATCCGGCGGAACTCGCCACGGCCATCTCTTCCATCCGGGAGATATTCCCCGGCAGGAAGCTGACAGGCATATTCCAGCCGCATCTCTACACCCGCACACGCGACTTCGCCCCCGAATTCGCGAAAGCGCTGAGTGCGCTGGACAAACTCATCCTCCTGGACATCTACCCCGCCCGCGAGGAGCCCATCCCCGGAGTCACCTCCGAAATCATCTTCAAGGATGTGACCGCGCCCGAGAAGGTGCTCATGACCAAGGAAGAACTGATGCCCTATCTCGAAAAGGAGCCGGTGGACGTACTGGTAACCTTCGGGGCAGGCAACATCGACCGCTATATCGAACCCATAAAGGAAATGCTCTCCGCCCGTAAATGAAGAAAGCCGTAAGATACCTGCTTTTCGCCCTCTCGCTGGCCGTGTTCCTGTGCGTTACCGTGCTGGTTCTCCAGGCTGCGCGCGAGCGCAGGCATCTCACCACCTGCAAGAGTGTGGAAATCAGCTTCAGGGATACGCTCAACTTCGTTTCGGAAGAAGACGTGCGCGGCTACCTCAAGAAGGAATGCCCGATGTTCATAGGCATGAGGGTGGACAGCATAAAACTCTATGAGATAGAGAAGGTGCTGGATTCGCGCAGCGCCATCCTCTCCAGCCAGGCCTGGACTTCGGACAGCGTGCTTCACGTGAGCATAGTGCAACGTGAGCCTGTTGCAAGGATGGAGACCGCCGATCACGCCTTCTACATCGACGACCGGGGATACATCTTCCCTATCCAGGGCGACTGCGGCAAGACCTTTCCTCTCATCAAGGGTTCCCTCCCCCTCCACGAGCCCGTGGGCTATAAGGGCCTGCCGGCAACGGAAGAGGGTCAGGAATGGACGGAGCACATGCTTCAGATGCTCGAGTGGATGAAGAAGAACAAGTGGGACAGGAAAGTGGAGATGATGAAGGTCGAATCCAACGGGGACCTGGTCGTGATGCCGCTCGAGGGTAAGGAACGTTTCATCCTGGGAAGGCCGGAGGCCATCCCCGAGAAGTTCTCGAAGATAAACGAGTACTACAAGCGGATCAAGCCTTCGGTGGAAGAGGACTTCTACACAAGCGTGAATGTAAAGTATAAAGGACAGATTATCTGCAGAAAATAAATCATAATTATATGGAAGACCGTTACATAGCAACAGTAGATCTGGGCACCGCAAAACTCGCCTTGTCGGTGGCCCGCATCACCGGCGACAACGCCGAGATAATCTACTACAAGGAAAGGCCCTCCGACGGCGTGCGCTACGGCTGCATCTTCAATCCCACGAAGGCATCCGTCCCCCTCAAGGAGGCAATCAAGGAGGCGGAAGACGAACTCGGCATCAAGGTCACCCAGGTGGTGATCGGTGTGCCCCGCTACGGCGTGAGCCAGGAAATCGCCAGTGCGAACCTGGACCGCAGCGATGCCGAAGCGTGCATCACCCAGGAAGAGATAGACTGCATCAAGGACATGGCCCTGGATTCCTATCCGCTGGCGGATGCCGAGAAGCAGGAGATCTATGGTGCATCGGCGCAGTCGTTCAGCACCGACGACTCCATCAATTGCACTGAGGAAGACGTAGTGGGCATGCCCAGCGCGGTGCTTCAGGGCAACTTCAAGATATTCATCGGCGTAAAGAAGGCTTCCCGCAACATAGACATCATGCTCAACAAGGCTGACGTGGCCCTGGCGAGGAAATACTTCCTGCCGCCGCTCACCGCCGAAGCCGTGCTGTCTTCCGAAGAAAAGGAGAACGGCGTAGCCCTCATCGAGATGGGCGCCGGAGTCACTTCCATCACCATCTATCAGGGCAACATCCTGCGCTACTATCACGCCATTCCCTTCGGCGGCCGCAGCATCACCAACGACATCAAGCTGGAGTGCGGCTTCACCGAGAAGCTTGCCGAGAACATCAAGCTCGGCTTCGGCGCATGCATGCCCGACAAGCTCCAGAACATGAGCGACAAGATCCTGCAGATAGTGGACGAGGAGAATGGCACCGACCAGCAACTCCCCGTCAAGTACCTTTCCGAGATAATCACAGCCCGCGTACGCGAGATAGTGGATGCCGTGCTCTACCTCATCCAGGAGAGCGGATATGCCGACCGCCTGCGCAACGGCGTGGTGCTCACCGGAGGATGCGCCAACCTTGCAGGTTGCGCGAATCTCATCAAGGAGATGTCCGGCTACAACGTTCGCATCGGTTTCCCGCGTGCGAAGAAGTTCTCTTTCAGCGGCTGCGCCGGCATTGGCGAGACGGATGCCGCTTCCACCATCGGCATGTTGCTCTATGCCCGCGAGGATACGCACCTGAACTGCATTGAAGAGGTCGTAAAGAAGGCTGATATTAAACCCGCCCCCACCCCAGCTCCTGAATCCACGGAAGGTTCAGTATTCGACCAGGCAGAGTGGGAAGTGAAGCAGGAGAAGAAACAGAAACCGCAGAAGACGGAGAAGAAAGACAATTTCCTTGTAAGATGGACGAAGAAGAGCCTGAAGGCAGGCGAAGATTTCGTTGGAGGTTTATACGATAAAATGGAGGAAAACTGATATGGAAGAAGATCTCATCACCCCCCAGGATTGGAAGCCCACGGTGGCGACCATCAAAGTGCTCGGAGTAGGCGGAGGCGGATGCAACGCCGTATCCTATATGTATGAACAGGGCATAGAAGGCTGCAGCTTCATAGTCTGCAATACGGACTCGATGCACCTGCACGCCAGTCCCGTGCCCACCAAGATACAGCTCGGTCACGGCCTCGGAGCCGGCACCAACCCCACCAAGGGCCGCAACGCCGCACTCGAGAGCCAGGACGAGATAGCAAACAAGGTGCTGGAATCCGGCACCCAGATGCTCTTCATTACCGCCGGCATGGGCGGCGGCACCGGCACCGGTGCGACTCCCGTCATCGCCAAGATGGCCAAGGACCGTGGTATCCTAACCGTGGCGGTGGTCACCATCCCCTTCCTCAACGAAGGCAAGAAGGCCCTTTCCCGCGCCCTCGACGGCATCCACGAACTTGAGAAGAATGTGGACAGCCTCATCATAATCAATAACGAGCGCCTATACGATTACTATGGCGACCAGCTAATCCACGACGCCTTCCCCAAGGCGGACGAGGTGCTGGCAACCGCAGTGCGCGGCATCGTCGAGATCATCCAGAAGAAGGGCTACATCAATGTGGACTTCGAGGATGTTAAGACCATGATGAAAGACAGCGGCATGGCCCTTATGGGCTATGGCTGCGGAACCGGAGCAGACCGTATCCACAAGGCCGTCAAACAGGCCTTCGAGTCCCCCTTGCTCAACGATTTCGACCTCAAGAGCGCCAAGAACGTGCTGGTGAACACCACCGTCGGCAAGAACGACCAGGGCCTGACCATGGACGAGATGAAGGAGCTCAACAACCTCATCGACGAGTACACCGGAGGCGGCAACAACTTCAAGCGCGGCCTGATTTACGACGAGACTCCCGAAGCGGGTGATTCCATCCACATTACGTCCATCGTGGTCGGCCTCCGCTTCAACGACGTCATCGGCCCCGGCCTCAGTGATGCCGACAATTACATTACCATCAGCAAGGACTACGTGTACGACCGTGACGAGCTCTCCAGCGGCGAAGGCATTTCGCTTCCCGCCGACGGCAGCTCACACATCGGATACACCGGCAAGGGCGGTGAGCGCACCTTCCGCTACGACACCAAGCCCGTCCTTCTGGTGGAAGAAGGCCAGGACATCAGCCCTCTCGAGAATGAACCGGCCATACGCCGCAAACCTCAAAAGAAAGAACAATGAGAAAGACACGCGTAAGATTCGCTCCCTCCCCCACCGGCCCCCTGCACATGGGAGGCGTGCGCACCGCACTCTATAACTATCTGTATGCCAAGCAGAACGGAGGCGACTTCATCCTCCGCATAGAGGATACCGACTCCAACCGCTTCGTGCCCGGAGCGGAGGCCTACATAATCGAGGCCCTTCGCTGGTGCGGCATCATTCCCGACGAAGGAGTGGATGCCGAAGGCCACGTGGTGGAGACTCCCTCCGCGAAGCATCCGCACGCGCCTTACCGCCAGAGCCAGCGCCGCGGCATCTACCGCAAGTATGCCGAGCAATTGGTGGCCAACGGATACGCATACTACGCCTTCGATTCCGGTGAGGAACTGTCAGCAAAGCGCGCCGAGGCGGAAGCCGCAGGACAGACCTTCATCTACAATTACGAGAGCCGCAAGACCCTGTAGAACTCCCTCACCCTGCCCGCCGCCGAGACTGAGCGGCTGCTCGCCGAGACCACCGACTGGACAGTACGCTTCAAGATGCCGGAAGACGAGGTTGTGGAGATGGACGACCTGATCCGCGGACACATAGAGGTGAACACCCGCACCCTGGACGACAAGGTACTCTGGAAACGTGCGGACGAACTGCCTACGTATCATCTTGCCAATATAGTGGACGACCATCTGATGGAGGTCACCGAAGTGATACGCGGAGAGGAGTGGCTGCCTTCGCTGCCGCTTCACTATCTGCTTTACCGAGCCTTCGGATGGACGGACACCCAGCCCCGTTTTGCGCATCTTTCCCTTCTGCTGAAGCCAGTCGGCAACGGTAAGCTCAGCAAGCGCGATGGCGACAAGCTCGGCTTCCCCGTATTCCCCCTGCGCTGGGTCAACGAGGCAGGAGAGGTCACTCGCGGCTATCGCGAGGACGGATATTTCCCCGAGGCCTTCGTGAACATGCTGGCCCTCCTTGGCTGGAACCCCGGCACCGAGCAGGAGATTTTCTCCCTCGATGAACTGGTGAAGGCTTTCTCGATGGATAAAGTGCAGAAGGCAGGCGCGAAGTTCAACCCCGATAAGGCCAAGTGGTTCAATAAAGAATATTTGAGGATGAAGAGCGACGAGGAACTGGCAAAGCTCTTCGTTCCCGTGCTTGCCGAACACGGTGTAGAAGACGACTTCGCGCATCTTGTAAAAGTCGTGCACCTGATCAAGGAACGCGCCACCTTCGTGGCAGACTTCTGGGACATCGCCTGGTATCTCTTCAAGGCGCCTGAAACCTATGCCGAGAAGGATGTGGCCAAGTTCTGGAAACCGGAAAATGTGGAGCTCGCTCTCAAGGCAGCGGACTTCATTTCCGCATTTGACGGGGAATGGACCAAAGAGGCACTGGAGACCGCCCTCGAAGAATACATCCGCTCCAACGAATGGCCCATGGGTAAGGTGATGAACTGCATCCGCCTCGCCCTCACCGGCTCCGGCAGCGGCCTCGGCATCGCCGACATCGTCATCCTCATCGGCAAAGATGAGTTCAAATCACGCATTGAAAAGGCAACTAAAGTTTTAGGATAATGAAAATCGGATTATGCAGCGACCACGCGGGCGTGGAATATAAGGCAAAGTTGATTTCGTATCTTCTTGGAAAGGGATATGAAGTCGTGAATTTCGGAACTGACAGCACGGAGAGTTGCGACTACCCGGACTTCGCGCATCCTCTGGGAAGCGCCGTGGAGTCCGGCGAGTGCGACCTTGGCATCGCCATCTGCGGAACCGGCAACGGCATGGCCATCACCCTCAACCACCACAAGGGCGTGCGTGCCGGGCTGGCATGGAATACCGCCGTAGGGGCTCTGGTGAAAGAGCATAACAATGCCAATGTGCTGGTGCTTCCGGCCAGATTCATTTCTTATCGCATGGCCGTGAGCATAGTGCGCACCTGGCTCACCACCAAGTTCGCCGGCGGACGCCATCAGCGCCGCATCGACAAGATTACCGCGATTTAGAAAAGGATTACCCTATATCCGAATGTGACGTTGTACGAAGCAGGATGCTCGGTGTAGAATGTTTCGAGGGCGGAATCGTCTTTGAAATGATACGAGACTCCCGGCTGAACAAACAGGGCACTATGGTCGGAAACACGCAGCTGCAGTCCTGCACTGGCATTTATCGACCATTTGCTGTCTTTGTAAAGGGTATTGTCGAAATTGCTCTCGGTAAGTGAACCACCTACATACGACCTGCTTTCCAGATTCGTGCGGGTTGTGAATTCATACATGGGACCCGCACTCAAGTACATGCTTAGCCGATGCCACTCAAAGACATTATAAGTAGCAAACAACGGAATGCCCAGATAAGTGATCGTGCGATCGGTGAATGTCCTGGAACTTCCGACCATAGTGTTGAATTCCGATTTAAGTGTAGAGGAAACGATTCCTGTTTCAATTCCCCAACGATAATCCAGATTAACCTTCAGGGTCACGGCAAGTTTCGCAGATTGGGAATGACTGGCATCGGTGGTGCTGGCCTTGTTACGGCTCAGCATTGAAGGCCCTGCAGAATAATTGACCCCAGGCGTGCCAGATGCCTTTGTCATCGGCATGAAGGACAATCTTGAACCAGGATTTGCCGGGACGCCGACTCCCGTAGTCGAGTTGGATGCGATCTGGCTAAAATACCCCGTGGCGGTTAACCCGGCCTGCACCCTGGTTGTCGGCTTGCGCCTGATTTTCGGCTGCTTCCTTTCCAACGGCACAACATGCGTTTCGGGGACTATGTGCGTTTCAGGCTCATTCTGCGCATTGCTAATCGTAGGAGCATCGGGTTCAGACGTCGAGGTGTCAGTGGCAGACGGTGAGGTGTCTTCTTCCGCGGGCAGGACAGCAGTCTCTTCTTCCGCCTGTCTCTGCGAGACCCCTCCCATCTCCGATGGGCCCCTCCCGTTACAGCCACGGGAGGCTATGGCTGCAGAAGGGACTCTGTCCTGCCCTTCAATAGCCAACGCAGGCACCTCTCCGTCTGCCTGGGCTTCTTCAACGACAGTTTCCGGCAAATCCGCGACCACATCTCCCGGGACGAGGGAGACATCCGTCGCAGGCCTGACGGGCCACAGAAGGACCACGGCAACGATGGCGGCAGCGGCGAGAAGCGCTCCACCCGAATACCACCACGCAGCGGCAACGCGCCGCTTCTTTGGCTCAATACCGGCCTGGACTGCGTCCCACAGCCCTTCCGGTTCCGTCTCCGTATAGCCCTCGAGGAGCTCCGGCAGGCGGTCTGTCCAATCGTTCTTATTGCTCATGTTCCTTCAAATATGCTTTTATGTTCTTTGCCAGCATCGCCCTTGCGCGGAAGAACTGCGATGCCGACGAATCTTCCTTTATTCCAAGCAGGGATGCTATCTCCCTGTGCGATTTCTTTTCGAATACGAAGAGATTGAAAACGGTCCTGTAGCCATCCGGCAGGGCCTTTATCATCTCCTGGATCACGGCCGCAGGCACCTGAGGCAGGCCGGGCTCATCATCTTCGGGCGCATCCGGAAGGTCTTCCACGAAACTCAGGCGGGAAGATGCCTTGAGGGCCTTCAGGGAATCATTCACCACTATCCTGGTCGCCCAGGCCTTCACGCTCCCCTCTCCGCGGTAGTCGAAAGTGTCCAGGCCCTTGAATATCTTGATGAAAGCTTCCTGCAGGATGTCCTTCACTGCCGCATGGTCTACTACATAGCGGGAGCATACCGCAGTGAGATACCCGACATAGCGCTCATAGAATTTGCGCATTCCGGATGAATCTCCGCTGCGGACCAGCCTCAACAATTCAAGCTCAGTCAGTTCACTTTCTGGTCTTGAACTTGAATTCCTTTTCAGAAGCCGAACCTCCACTCGTAGTCCATTTTAGAGTAAGCGTTTTATACTGTCCTCCCGTATCCGGAAGGGAATTTATGTCGAAACAGATAAGGGAATCTCCCTGATCGTCCTTTTTGTCGCCGTTTGCATTCTGGCGCAGTTCCACCTCATAGGGATCGGCAGGATTGGCGCCGGTAACCAGATAGAAATCATGCTGCACAGGGCTTTTACCCCACCACGTTGAATAATGAACGGTCAGGTAGCCGTCTTCCACGCCGGTCATCCAGTCGTTCAGAATGTCCAGGCCATCAGATCCCTTCACTGATGCATCGGCCGTCACCTTGCCTTCATCCAGGGGTTCCAGCCAGTTGATATTGCCTGTATAGTTGAAACGTCCGACGCGCTTGTTGGTAACCGTTATGTCGCAGAACACCCTTTCCATACGGGAGTAGTTGTTCTGATAATTGGCGGCATAGATGGTGGTGGAATCGTTTAGCTGGAAATAGACGCTGTCCGTAGGCGTTTTCTTGACTGTGAGTATGGCCATATACTCTCCCGTCGCATTATCATCGATAGGAGCCCCATCTATCCAATTATCCATATCAGCCTTCATGCAGGACGAAGCAAGCAAGGCAAGCAGCAATATATATAGGTATCGTTTCATTTCTGTGTCCGGTTTCAATCCTTAAACCTGAAATAGCGGGACACTTGCAAACTTCCGTGTTTGATATGATATAAATATCCATTGATCAAGG
>R23__coassemble_268_pt1 | contig 37766 bp, 33 predicted proteins | sample R23__metabat2_low_PE_050 | metagenome-assembled genome bin R23 | reverse complement strand
CCGCGATATCCTGTTGGTAGTTCTGGAGCCGTCGGACGGTATTCCCCCTGAGGGACGTGCCACCCGCGTGTGCACCCCAAAATACGACAGTTTTTCGGGGACCCCGACGGAAGCGGGGGGACCGTCCCGAAGGGATGGTGGGGTGAGTCCGCAGGACGAACTCCCGAAGGGGGAATACCGTCCAGCGGCATCGGTGGCAGTTCTGGTAAACCACCATCCATCAAAAGTCGGAAAGGGATCGGACGGCCGGCGGGAGCTGGCGATGGCAAGGCTGCTGGCCCTGCGGGATTCGCTGCTCGCCGAAGGCATCTCCCGCGTAATCGCAGTAGGAGATTTCAACGACGAGGTTGTTCCAGTGCCGGGTGTTACACCTGCATATCCGGAAGGGGCCGGCACTATCAAGTTCCAGGGCCGTTGGGAGAAAATCGACGGCTGCCCCGTGCTGGAAGGCCTCGAGGCCCGCGAACACATATTCGCTCCTCCCCACCTCTCTACCCGCGACACCCGCTTCTCCGGCACCAAGCCCCTCCGCACCTTCTCCGGCCCCCGCTACCTCGGCGGCCTCTCCGATCACTATCCCATCATTTTGGAAGTGTGGTCCTGCGCTGACCTTCCCCAATAAGGCTTCTTTTCGGGGAAGGTCGAGGATTTTTAGGGCCACCTTCCCCAATTTTGCCAGTTTTCGGGGAAGGTCAAATAAAAAATTACTAAATTTGAAAGATGCAAAAACGCTGAAACTAAAAACAACAAGAATATGTCAATGAAAACCCAGATCCACGAAAAATTCGTATCCCTCTTCGGAGAAGGCGGAACCACTTTTGCCTCCGCAGGCCGCATCAACCTCATAGGCGAACACACCGACTATAACGGCGGTTACGTGTTCCCCGGAGCCATCGACAAAGGCATAATGGCCGAAATCAAGCTCAACGGCACCAACAAGGTCCGCGCATTCAGCATCGACTACAACGCCCAGACAGAATTCGGCCTGAATGAAGAAGACGCCCCCAAGGAGCAGTGGGCCCGCTACATCTTCGGCGTCTGCCGCGAGACCATCAAGCGCGGCGGCAAGGTGGAAGGATTCGACACCGTCTTCGCAGGAGATGTTCCCCTCGGCGCCGGCCTCAGCTCCTCCGCCGCCCTCGAGAGCACCTTCGCTTTCGCCCTGAACGAACTCTTCCACAACGGCATCGACAAGTTCGAACTTGCCAAGATCGGCCAGAGCACCGAGCACAACTACTGCGGTGTGAAGTGCGGTATCATGGACCAGTTCGCCTCCTGCTTCGGCAAGGCCGGCTGCCTCATCCGCCTCAACTGCAAAACCCTGGAATACAAGTACTTCCCCTTCAATCCAAAGGGCTACAAGCTGGTACTTATAGACTCCTGCGTCAAGCATGAGCTCGCCTCCAGCGCCTACAACAAGCGCCGCGAATCCTGCGAGAACGCTGCCGCTGCCATCCGCAAGAACCACCCCGAGGTCGAGTTCCTGAGCGATGCCAAGCGTGTATGGCTCGATGAGGTACGGGACCAGATTCCCGAGGAGGATTTCCTCCGCGCGGAGTACGTGATCGGTGAGGTTCAGCGAGTGCTGGATGTCTGCGACGCCCTCGAGCGCGACGACTACGAGACCGTCGGCGAGATGATGTACCAGACCCACTTCGGCATGAGCCGCCTCTACGAAGTCAGCTGCGAAGAACTCGACTTCCTCAACAAGCTCGCCCGCAAGATGGACGTCACCGGCTCCCGCGTCATGGGCGGCGGCTTCGGCGGATGCACCATCAACCTCGTGAAGGATGAGCTCTACGAGCCCTTCATCGCCGCGGCAAAAGAAAAGTTCGCAGCCAAATTCGGCCACGAACCCAAGATTTACGACGTTGTCGTCAGCGACGGCGCCCGGAAGCTCTAAGCCAGGAAGCGTTCCACGAATCCGCGGTCGACCCTGCAGAGGCCGGTCGCGGATTTTTTTATGTCCGGATTGCGGAGGAGGATGCCCGCGCAGTCTTCATAGACGTTGAAGCCGATGCGCACGAGCTGCATCTGCCCGGCCTCCGGATAGGTGAGGGTGATTTCGTTGTCCGCCCCTTCCAGGTTGAAGAACAGCAGGTCCACGTCCTTCCCCAGTTCCTGGCGGGTGATGAATTTTGCCATTTCCAGGGCGATGTCGTCCAGCCCCGCATCGAAGATCTTCACTTTTTCGAGGAGGGCTCCCGGAGTGTCAACGATGCGCCCGTTGTACCCGGCGAAATCCTCCCCGGCCACGGCCGCCTTCATCCGTGCCTCGGTGTCGGCCGAACCGTCTGAAAGCCAGATCATTACCTTCTCGGCAGGATCGTGATACAGCAGCGGCCATTTTGCCAGATTCCGCGCCCCGCAATGCGGGCACTCCCGAAGGAACAACTCTCCGCTCAGGAGCTTCTCCTTCAGCTCCGGAGAGCCATCTGTATTGATAAGCGGCACGCCTTCCACGGGGAACGCCTTGCCGCAACGGCAGCAAACGATCTTAACACTATCCATAATTGACAAAAATAGCAAAAAACCTTATATTTGTAACCCATTGGAATCTAAAACCAAACCATAATGACTAAGGAAAACAACATTTCCAAACTTTGGAAAACCGAAGACTGGCTGGCCTGCTGGCTGGGATTCATCATCATCGCAATCGGAGCGATAGCCGTGCTCACAAAGGCATTCGACTTCTCCGCCCTTAAGTTCAGCACCTGGCATCTCTGGGAGAACATCGACCCGCACAAGGCCCTTGCCGACCAGATTAACGGTGCATTCTGGTGGAAGCTCCTCCGCACCTTCTGCGTGCTGGCCGTCCTCTTCGGTGCCGGCGTCAAGCTGCAGGGCGAGAAGCTCAAGAAGTACATCCCCGCATTCATCGTGCTCTTCGTGCTGGCGGTCATAGTGCGCCTCATCAGCGCCGAGTTCACCCTCAACCGCTATCTCGAATGGGCCTTCTGGGCACTCCTGGTGGGCCTCCTCATCTCCAACACGGTAGGCACGCCCGAGTGGCTGAAACCCGCCATCCGCACCGAGTTCTACATCAAGACCGGCCTCGTGATAATGGGCTTCAGCGTGCTCTTCAGCAACATCGCCAAGTTCGGCCTCTATGGCCTCGGCATCGCCTGGATAGTCACCCCCATCGTCATCATCTTCATGTGGTGGCTGGGCACCAAGGTCTTCAAGATCGAGAACAAGCCCCTGGTAATCACCCTCGCGGCGGCCACGTCCGTCTGCGGCACCAGCGCGGCCATCGCTACCGGAGCTGCGGCCAAGGCCAAGAAGGACGACCTCTCGCTCGCAATCTCCATCTCCATCATCTTCACCATCCTCATGATGGTGTTCGAGCCGATGATTATCCGCTGGGCCGGCATGAACCAGCTGATGGGCGGATCACTCATCGGGGGCACGGTGGACAGCACCGGTGCAGTCGTGCTGGCAGGCAACGCCCTCGGCCCCGAGGCTGAGCAGGCGGCTGTTCTCGTGAAGAGTATCCAGAACATCCTCATCGGCTTCATCGCCTTCTTCGTGGCCCTCTTTTTCGCCCTCAAGGTAGATAAGACCGGCGACACCAAAGTCGGCGCAGGCGAAATCTGGACCCGCTTCCCCAAGTTCATCATCGGCTTCTTCGTGGCCAGCCTGGTGGCATCCTTCATCTTCCTGCCCCTCGTAGGCGGCAGCGAGGTCAAGGCCATCAACGGAGTGCTGGACCAGTACAAGAACTGGGCGTTCGTGCTCGCATTCACCAGCATAGGCCTGGACACTAACTTCAAGAGCCTTATCAAGCAGATGCAGGGCGGGAAGATACTCTGGCTCTATGTGGTCGGACAACTGTTCAACATCGCCCTCACCCTCTTTGCGGTGTGGTTCCTGCTGAGCGGCGTGGTGTTCGACGTGCCCGTGCTCGATCTTTATAAGTAGTGGATAAACGCAGGCTATACAGGACGATTACGGCCGTTGCGGCCGTAATCGTCCTGTGTTTAGCCCTCTACATAATGATTCACCGCCTCGGCCTCAGCCCGGACTACGACTTCGGTGCGGGGGCCTACTTCTATGCCGACGATCCTGCCATCCAGGACCTTGCTGAAAAGGCATCCTACACATCCTCAACCCCCAAATGGCTGTACTACGCCCTGTTTTTCGCCTGGGGCGCGGCCATGTGGTTCCTTTGGAAATGGATAGACCGACGAAAATGAAAAGACGCGATTTCCTCAAGACTTCCGCCCTCGGAGCAGCCGGCCTCGCGATGGCCGGCGGGGGCCTGACATCCTGCGGCAGCCCTGCCGTGAAACCTTACAAAGTGGGGGGTAGCGCCCGGATGCAGCTGCGCTTTTTCCCCTACGAACTGCAGCTCCGCCACACCTTCACCGTATCATCCTATTCCCGCACGACCACTCCCGACGTGCAGGTGGAGATAGACTACGACGGCTTCACCGGCTACGGCGAGGCTTCCATGCCGCCCTACCTCGGGCAGAGTGTGGAGAGCGTGTGCGCCTTTCTGCAGAAGGTGGACCTGGGGCAGTTCGCCGACCCCTTCCGGCTGGAGGACATCCTCGCGTACGTAGATTCCCTCTCGCCCGGCGACAGCGCGGCCAAGGCGGCGGTAGACATCGCCCTGCACGACCTTGTGGGCAAGCTCCTCGGCCAGCCGTGGTTCCGCATCTGGGGTCTGGACCCAGCCAAAGCGCCATCCACCAGTTTCACCATCGGCATCGACACGCCCGAGGTGGTGAGGGAGAAAACCCTCGAATGCACGGGGCTCTACAACGTGCTCAAGGTCAAGGTGGGTCTTCCGGGGGATGAGGAGATGATACGCACGATACGCAGTGTGACCGACCTGCCGCTGGCGGTAGATGCCAACCAGGGCTGGAAGGACCGGGAGGCCGCCCTGGACGAAATCTTCTGGCTGAAGGAGCATGGGGTGGTGATGGTGGAGCAGCCTATGTCAGCAGCGCGCCTTGACGACAATGCCTGGATAACCGAGCGCTCGCCCCTGCCTGTCTATGCCGACGAGGCCATCCAGCGTTTGGCCGATCTGCCGTCTATCCGCGGTGCCTACCACGGAATCAACATCAAGCTGATGAAGTGCACAGGCATGCGCGAGGCCTACCGTATGGCCTCCTGGGCCCGTGCAGAGGGGATGAAGGTGATGGTCGGGTGCATGACAGAAACCTCCTGCGCCGTGAGCGCCGCCGCCCAGCTCTCGCCCCTCGCCGACTTCGCCGACCTCTACGGCAACCTCCTGATCTCCAACGACCGCTTCTCCGGCGTCCTCGTCCGAGACGGCCGCCTCATCCTCCCCGACCGTCCGGGGATTGGGGTGGAGGTGAATAAATAAGTATACGCAAACGTAAATATTTGGATTTTACCCCCGGAAATACCCCCGGGGGAGTTTTTTATATGGCTATAATTGTAAGGAATTGTTTGTTATATCACAAAAATGTGCTATGTTTGTAAAGTGAAAAAGAAATGAAGTGGAAAGAATTCGAGAAGTTGGCGAGGGGTTATGGATGGTATCTATTCAGGCACGGAAGCCGTCATGATATATACCGCCATCCGGACCGCAGGGATGAAATGCAAATTGAAAGACATTGGTCGCAGGAAGTGAGGCCAAGGTTATTGAAGAAACTACTTGAACAGTTAGCAAAATGAAAAAGGTCAGGGTAATAATTGAAAAGGACGCAGATGGATACAGTGCGTTTATTGATGGAATTGAGTCTACCGTTTTGGGGGAGGGGGTCAGTGTTGCCGAGGCAAAGGAGGATCTGGACAATTCTTATAAAGAGGTTCTGGCATCGTATCTGGACAATGGGGAAGAAGTGCCGGAAGAGTTGCAGGATTTGGTGTTTGACTATAAATACGATATATCGGCGCTTTTCAACGCTTTTGATTTTATCAACGTGTCCAAGTTCGCGCAGAGGATAGGCCTGTCGCCAAGTCTGATGCGGCATTATAAAGGAGGAGACACCTACATTTCCGATAATCAGGCAAAACGTATCGAAGCCGGCCTGCACCAGATAGCCAGAGAACTGTTGTCTGTGACACTGTAATTTTTACCGTTCCCGGGAAAGAGCTGACAATCAACGATTTATGACAAAGCCTCTGGTACATCTGCACCAGAGGCTTTATCGTAGTTGCCTGATAATCAGGCGGTTCAGTGGAACAGCATATTACAAGACTTTCTGGCAGCGGACGGAATAAATGTTATTCGCGTATACCATGGATGTTAGTAAGTCAGAAATGGAAGGGGAAGCTAACTCTGAATCGATATAAAAATCAAAAGGATAGCTAGTTCCATTATATGCACCGCTATTGGGCCCCATCCAGTAATGTCCTGCGTACTTGGAAGTACTATTAAATTTCACGCTTATGGAAGGATACTGTGTTGATGCGCCACCGGCAGCGGGGAACCAGAGGCTGTTGGTGCCGTCAGTTACAGTAGTATAGAAGAAGTTACCACTACCGCCAAAAGAATACATGTCGCCAGGAGCATCATACAGCAATTTGAAAATATTTGTACTGCTCGTATTATTGTTGTAGGTAACATATCCGGGCGGGCAAGGATCATACATAGTCTTGGTGTTGGACCACCAAGCCGTTGCAGGTACGTCCTTAAACCACCGGTTATTATATGGGTCACCTCCTCCTACAGAGACAATTTCGGTAGGATGGGCAGTAATGTATTCTACCGTACCTTTACTTTCATCAGTATAGGTAGCCGTAGGTAATGCAAGCGTTCCTTGAACCCTTGCGAAATTACTTGTGGCGGTTCTAGCGTTACTGAAATAGAATGGATCCTTCCTTCCCCAGAAATAATAGAGGCCATGGGTGATGAGCCCGTCGCCTTTCGTGGCGGAAAGGGCGCCCAGGTTACGGTCCATGAAGGTTGTGGTCTCGGTTCCAGAGGTCAAGGTCACTTCCGCTGGCGTATCAGTACACCAGATATGCCAGCTCCAAAGAATGTTACCCTCGGAATCTTTTGCTGCAATCAGTGCGTTTCCTTCTTTGAAGACACCAGGAGTGGAGAAGACGATAGAATTGAATGCAGGGTAGTAGCTGACAGACTCGATAATATCGCCTTCGCTTACAGACGTGTAGGTGTTGTCGGTTTCCCAAAGGACAGAAACGCTGGCTACGCTTCCCACAGAAGTGGCGCTGTTGCCCTTTACCGGACGGAAGCGGTAGGCCCCGGCGGAAGAAACCATATAGCAGTTAGCCGTCTCGGAGCCCAGCGAAGTAGCAGAGGAAACCGCCGCATAATCGCTGACCGAAATCGGAGACGTAGGGGTAACCTTGTTCCACTGAATCTTCGTAGAAGCATTGTTTACAAGCGTAACCGTTGTGTCGTCCTCTTTGGTGATAACAAGGGTGTACCCCTTGCTGAGCGTGACATTAAAAGGAATAGCAATATAAAAGTCCGTATAAGATGACGTTGAGAGCGTCGGGTACGGAGCCTTGAAACGGAGATTTCTATATTCCGTCACACTTCCCGCTCCCAGATACCCAAAAGTGTGGGAGCCCGTATAATAGGTAAACTGCATGCCACCGGCGGTCAGATTTTCGCTATTATTACCTGTGATATGTATGTTTTTGATGGCGAAATCTCCCTTTAAGGATACCTTCAACCAGCCAACATAGCTGGTGAAAGTCAAATGAGTATCTTCGCTACCTGCCAGAAGAAGATTTTCATAACCATAGACGGGGGAAGAGGCATCGAACTCCGGAGAATCCGCAGGGAAATTGACATAGATTCTGTCATTGAAAGAAACAGCCTCGTAATAAGCGGCGGAATAGGGATAGACCGCCAGATTGTGAACATAAATACCCCTATCCTCGATATTATGTTCTCCTACATGGGCGGTAACCAATCCAAGAACGCCGCCGGAAGCATTCGTAATCCTATATTGATCGTATTTGCTTCCCTTTGGGAAAATGGCTACTTCGTCATTGAGATCCCAATAATGGGAATAGAGTTTTTCTCCGGAATCATAGTTGAAACCGGCCTTGGTATCATCAAACGATGCATAGAAAACAGGAGCGTCAGCATTGACGGCGATGTCGTCAATATCATTTTTTTGGCATGCCAGCGAGACGATGGCAAGCGCTGCCAGAACAAACAACTTTTTCATACTCTCATCGTTCTTTAAATTACCCAACCAACTTCATCGTTCTCGCCGGATTGGTTGATTCCGCCGCTTGCGGCTATCACGCCCTGCAGAGCGAGTTCCAAAACCTCCACTTCTGGGGCGAGGTATTCCCGTTTCAGATTCTTCATATGCATAAAAGATTAAATAATAATCAGATAAGGCCGGCTGTGGCGGCTTTGCGGATGAGGACGGCGGTGTTGTCGGCATCGAACTTCACCAGAAGTTTCTTGCGGTACCACTTGATGGTTTCTGAACTCAGAGAGAGGGTTGCGGCAATCTGTGCGGAGGTGCAACCTTCACCGATCAGTCGCAGGATTTCCATTTCGCGGTCGTTCAAATTGGGGTTAGCCATAGCGTTATTCTGTCCAACAGGATGCAAATTTCGGCTTTCCCAAACACAAAAACACCACCCCAAAGGGGGGAAGTGCAGCCGCAAAAGGCCCAAAACCAGCGATTTTTACTAAATTAGCGGAGATGAAAAGACTCTTCATTATAGTCGCTGTCCTGCTGCTGGCTGGGCTCCAGGACGCCGCCTCATACAACGATCACCGCGGGCATAATCTCGATTCCCTCGAGAGGGCCGTAGCCGTGTGGACCCCGGACAAACTGGCAAATGCAACCACCCAAGAGCTGATAGACCTCAACCGGGCCTATCGCAACCTGATGCTTGGCTACAACCCCATCAATTCTGCCAAATGCATTTTTTACGCCCGCAAGGCCCTGGAAATCAGCGAGGCCCGGCATTGGGAGATGGCAAATCAGGATGCGTACCGCTACATAGGTCTGGATTTCTATGGTCGGGAAGAGTACGACAGCGCTCTTTTCTACTATAACAAGGCGGTCGAAGCTATCGTGAAGATGGAAAATGGCGCCACGTCCGAAACCAACCCGGAAGGATACTCCGAAAGAGAAATAGACGATGCCAAATCGGCGCTCTACGGCACCCTGGGCAACATCTATAACATGATGGACGAGATCCCGAAGGCCATGGAGTATTACGAAAAGGCCGGGGCCATCTTCGAAAAGTACGGTTGGAACGAGAGCAACTCCATCCTCTACTATAACATAGGAGAAACTTGGGTGGATGCCGGTGAGCCCAAAAAAGCCAAGCCCGCCTACGAGAAGGCTCTCCACTACGCCCTGGCCTCGGGGGATTCCCTGATGATCGCCAACGTCTACAAGGGCTTCGGCAACCTTTACTCCTACCAGGGGAAGACCACGAAGGCCCTCAGATACCTGCAGAAGGCGGATGAATACTATATCCACCACGCCAAGGAGGAGCATGAGTTCCGCCTGGAAACGATGGACTACATGAGCCAGGTGCTGAAGGAGCAGAAGAAGCATCTGACTACCGGCATCCTCGCCCTGGCCGTCATCCTCATCCTTGCATTAGCCGCCACCATAGCCATCCATCGCCTGAAAAAGGCCCGCAGGCAGCAGGCGGAAACGGAGGAGGTGATGGATGAAACCCTGGAGGAAATCCGCGGCAGGCAAAACGCGAGCGTCCCCAGCCTGAACGACCGGGAACAAAACATCCTGAGACTCATCGCCTCAGGATGTACAAATCCTCAGATTGCAGAGGAAATTTTCTTAAGTCCGGAAACCATCAAGTGGTATCGCAAGAAACTTCTGATAAAGTTCGATGCGGCCAACTCGGCGGAACTCATTTCCAAAGCCAAGGAAGCCGGACTGATCTAGTATTCTGTGCTGGCATGCGAGACCAGGGGGCATTCGAACACCTTGGTCGGGATTGACATGGTGCTGATGATCAGGTTGGCCAGGTTGACCGCCTGGATCTTTGCGGATGCCCAGTTGGCGGTCTTCTTGTCGGCGGCGGACATTGCTTCCAGTTCAGCATCCAGATCCGCAACCTTCTGTGCATCAGCATATTCTGCGTCTGCAAAGCGGGCGATCTTGGCAACCCATATATCCAGCTGCTTGGAATTCCACTTGTCAATGATCTCGTTCTGCTTGTCGCGGCCCTTCAAGCCCTGTTCGCGCTCAAGTTTGTTCACCATCTTGCACTCATCGGACTTCGCCCATGAAGAAGCAATCCTCTTGGATAGATTGAACAGGGCGCCGGTCATGGTAGTCTCGTCTACGGTGGTCTTGCCGCTCAGAAGTGCGGTCCCGAGGGAGGTCAGGGCGTTCGAGGTATTGTTGAGGGCTGCCAGGGTGCGGCCTTCGTAGATGCCTGCAAGTTCGGTGGCAATCTGGTCCATACGATTCTGCGGGGCATCGTCCTTGGACATCATTTCCAGGGCCTGGGCCTTGCTGACACCCATCTTCTTGGCGACATAATCTGCCACGGCATCCTGCATCTGGGCCTCGGAAGCGGTTGCGGGATCCAGCCCCTTGGCCTTAATCGCCTGCATCACCTCTTCTGCCGAAACATTGACGGTGGGCTTGCTCTTGCTGCCTCCGGCATAAGGGCCGTTGATGGACTGGGAGTTGAGGGCTGTCTGCTGCTGGGTGTATTTGATGCAGATATCCTCCGTGGCCTGCTTGAGTTCGGCAACCTTCGCAGCATATGCTTCGAGGTCCTTCTCGTTGTTCAGCGTGCCGGGTTTGGGCAGGTCCAGACGCGCCTTCAAAGCGTCCTTGTAGCTGGTGAACTTATAGGAAGGATTGACGCTGACGGGATAGTAATCCTTGTGATAATCGGCGTCCATAAGGGATGAGCCATAGCTGCTACCGCCGGAAGAATAACCACTGTAATCGTTATCGTTTCCATAGCTTGTAGCCGTCTGGGCGGCCTGGGAGGCATTCTGTTCGGGATCTTCTCCGAAAATCTTGCCGAGAACCTTGTCGACTTTCTGTCCGGCCTTGTTCTCAACTTTCTTTTCTACCTTGCTGATAACTTTGCCTCCAATGTTCTTCAGCATACCCTGTGCACCGGCTGTCCCGCAGGCGATCACAAGGGCTAAAAGGATAACTGCAAATCTTTTCATATCGCTTGTTTCAAATTGGTTATCGTGGCAAATATCGTAATAATATGTTTGATTTCCTACTACCCTAAAGAGTAGTTTTATATGTCCAGACTGTACACCACTTCAAGCCCCGACTTGGCCGGGTCTGCGAAGTTGTAAAGATACCTCACCCCGAAATAAGTATCGTACGGTGCCCACAGGAAGTTGCCCAGATGCACCCGCAGGGTGGCCCCTGCGTAGGGTTTCAGGTAGCTGTCCTTGTTCACCCTCAGCAGTTCTTCGTAAGCACCGATGGTAGCGCCTCCGTGCAGGATGGCCTCGAAGTTTCGCACATAGAAATACGGGCACATCCCGCCCCAGTCCAGCGGCAGGAAGGGGAAGGCATAGTCGGCACGGAGCTGGTATTCCTGCTTCTTGATCCAGCTTCCCTCCCAGCCGTAGTTGCTGCGCCCTTCTGCGGACAGCCGCAGCCCGTGCGTGCTCATCAGTCCGGGCAGATAACCATACACCTTGCCGTAATAGTACCCGGGCGTATTGCTGCCCAGATTGTGCGTGCGGGTGAACCCGATTTCTCCGCCGACGCCAAGCCGGGGGAATATACCGGAAGGGGCTATCGGCCGGGTTGCATAGGCCCGCAAGCTGAACTTGCTCAGCAGCATCGACTCGTGCGGTACTATCTTGATAATCACGGTGTTGGTGTACTGCTGGACATCGAGAGAGGAGTACTTGTCGTTGCTCCAGCTAAGCCGGTATGATGGTATGATGCCCCGATTCCAGCCGCCTCCGTTCAAGTTGAAAGGCACCGAAATGCCGGCGGACAGGTTCAGCAGCGGGGCGTCCCCGACAGACCAGGTTTCCGGGAAACTCATCCCCTTCTCTGTGGAAACGCGGGTATAGTCCCGCCGGTGCACGTTCCGCTCGTTGTAGTCCGCTCTCAGTTCCACTATCGGTCCCAGGGCCTGCCACACATACTGGGCATGCAAGGCGGGACGGAAATTCAGGGAATCCAGCAGGCTCACGCCGATGCTGCCGTAGGCGGTGCCGAGTTCGTTCTGGAACATCAGCGCAGCACCCGGCTGGGCATCGCTCAGAGTCTCCTCCAGCGAAAGCCTCTCCACAGGGTTGTACTCGTAGTAGATGGGCATCCAGGAGTGGAAGCGGACGGGCTGGAGGGCCTTGGAATAGGGTTTTCCTTCGGAGATGGGGCCGTCGTAGGGCACGGCGCCGGAGGGCTCCTGCGCGCTCAGCTTCTCTGCTGAAGCGGAGGGATATGCCCCGAATGCCACCGGCCTGCTCAACAGGGTATCCAGCACGCGGACCTCCCTTCCATTCGGGGTCAGAGCGCTGTAGTAGAGGGCTCCGGACGGGCTGAAAGCAAACTCGCTGCCGCCGAAACGGAGGTTTGTGCGCTGCAGCATCTCCCCGGAGGCCGGGTCGAGCGAATGCAGTTCGTTCACGCCGCTGCGGTCGGAGGTAAACCAGATGAGGGAGTCCCGCGCGAACAGGCGGTTGATCTTGGAGTGCGCCGGGGCAAATAGCGGCTTCCATCCCGGCACGCGGTAGATGCTGAAGCCGTCTTCGCCGATGCCGCTGGCGTAGAGGTCGTCCCCGATCCAGACCGGTTCCACGGGCTGCAGGCCCGCCGGGGCGAAGTATTCCTCGAAGGGCGTACCCGTCTTGGCGCTCAGCAGGCGCACGGAATTCCGCCCATCTTCATAGTACTCCACCACCGCGATCACCGGATTTTCAGTGGAAGGGGCGGGGTTGAAGATACGCTCCTGGATCTCGAAGGTCTGCGGGCCGCCGTCCTCCTCGAGATAGCGCAGCACCGACCAGGACCCCATGGGGAAGAGGGCGTAAGGCTTGATTTCCGTCCAGAGCAGGCGGCGGTTGAACTTGTCCCAGGTGAGGCGGGAGGTGCTGCTGGCGAAGGCGCCGAGATGCTCCACCCTGCCGGTGGAATCTATGCGTACCAGTTCCCTCGGGCGGTCCAGCCCGGCATGCAGGGCGAAGAGGCCTTCCTCGGTGAATACCAGGGAGTTATAGCTGTCGAAGAGACGCCCCTTGCGCACCAGCGGCCGTCCCTCGAAGAAGGGTGCCCTTGCGCTGTCGGCCTCGGCCCATTCCTGCCGGAAGGCATCCTGTATGGCATTGAAAGCCATGTAGAGATTCTTCTTATGCTTTGTGCCCAGGATGACATTCTTCTCCAACACATTGAAGGGGAGGAAACGGCTGTTGGCATATTCGTAGTACCGGCGGGTGAACAGAGTGTCGTCGAAGGCCGTACGCATGCCTCCTATCAGCATGTATCCCGCCCGGTAGTGGTCTGGGGTATAGCGTTTCTGGGAGTCGTAGCGCCACTGCCAGTAATTACGGTAGAGGCTGTCCGCGAGGGCCACGTGGTAGTATTCCAGGAAGTCTGCGGTTCGCCCGCGGCCGGTTTCGGTCAGGGCTGTCTCCGCCACCACAGCATCTCCCTCCAGCAGGGCCGGGCCGGGGTAGATGCCGGATGCCGCTCCGGTGGAAAGCTCGCCGATGAACCACCCCAGCGGCTTGAAAACCTTGTTGGCCCGGGGGAACTGCATCTGTGCCACATGACGGCCTTCATGCACCGCCAGCTGGGTTATCCACGGGGTGGATTCGGGGTTGAGGGATTCCGCCGTGGTGAACAGTTCCATCCTCCTGGGAGCCCAGGTCACCATTCCGTTGGACTCGGCGGTGTAGGCGTGGAGGATGACGGGCATCTTCCTGCGGTACAACTCGTTAGGATAGAATCCGCAGCTGAACTTCTGAACGGCCGTAAAGCTTTCCAGGCTCTTCGCGTATTCCCGCGCGAGAGAATCCGCCGCCTCGGGATAGACTATGCGGAAATGCTCGCTCTCGAGACTCTTCCACCTGATGCTCACAGGATCCGCCCCGTAAGAGAACACCTGGGCGTTCAGTGCCGTCGCAGTAGCAAATATCCCGATTATTATGGCTCCCAATTTCCTCATCTTGCGGGGTTCTCGATTATTTTCAGTAAATTTAACCGATTTTTCTATCACCTGCAAATGCTTCTAAAAGATTTTATAAAAGACGGAATCGCTGCGCTGTCGGGCCTTTACCCAAAAGAGGAGGCGCGGAGCATGATAATGTTCTACTGTGCAGATGTGCTTGGGTTTCCCTCATATCAGCATATCACCGAGCCCAGGACAGAGGTGCCCGCGGAGCTGCTGGAGCAGGCTCTGGACGATGTCCGCCGGCTCTCGGAGGCTGAGCCTTTGCAGTATGTGCTGGGTTACACCGAGTTCTGCGGCCGCACTTTCAAGGTAGATCACCGGGCGCTGATTCCCCGGGTGGAAACGGAGCTCCTTTGTATGAAGGCGGAAGAGATGGCTCCTAAGAAGGACGATCTCAAGATCCTGGATCTTTGCACCGGCTCCGGATGCATTGCCTGGACCCTTGCCATGGACCTGCCGGGTGCGGAGGTAACCGCGACGGATCTTTCGGAAGAAGCCCTCGAACTTGCCTCCGAGCAGTTCAAGCGCCTTTCCAAGAAGGTTGTGCGCCCCCGTTTTGTGAAGGCGGACCTGCTGGATATCGACGGAACCATAAAAGCCGCTGCGGAGTCCTCCTTCGATGTCATCACCGCGAATCCGCCCTATGTCATGAACTCAGAAAAGGTGGAGATGCGCCCGAACGTGCTGGGATGGGAACCTCATATGGCCATCTTTGCACCCGACCGGGATCCCCTGGCATTCCACAAGGCCATAGCAATCATCGCCCTCAAACTGTTGGCACCCGGAGGATGCTCAGTGGTGGAACTCAATACGGAACTTGCCGAGGAGACGGCTACCGTATTCAAAAAAGCCGGCTTCTCTTCCGTGGAAATCATCCGCGACTTCTTCGACCGTCCCCGATTCGTAAGCTTCAGAAAATGAGAATGGGCAGACATATAGTTTTTGCACTTGCGCTGCTTCTGGCCATATCCTGCGGGGGGCGGAAGAAGGCGGCGGTGCCTGTGGCGCTGCAGGACAGGGGAACCGTCTCCGAATTGTTCGGCCACCGGGTATGATACCCTTTTTGTTTGTTCCGAAAAACACCCCATTTCGGGAACAAACCCTCGTTTTTCCGGCATTTGTTCCGAAAAACGGGCTGAAACGGGAACAAAACTACCAGCTGTCGGGAAGAGGAGGTTCGCCGCTGACGGCGTTGTATGGCCCGTATGGACCATCAACATAAACTTCTCCCCATCCTCGGATTATACCATTTTCATAAACAAGAACACGTAGAATCCCCTGATTATTAGTGATTCCTTCTCCTGTGGTAAACAGTTTTGTGGTGAAAGAATCTTCGATGACAGATCCGTTGATTGCGTAAGTGTATGTGGTCAGTGTTGAATTCCTTGTAATTGTCACCTTCACGCCATTCACAAAACAAGACCACAAGTCCTCACCTTCTTGGGTAAAAGTTGTTACGGATGATCTTCCTTTTAAATATAAATCCAAGAAATCAATTTCTACTCTTCTGTAATAAACCTCGGCGAGCTCTTCTACATATCCCTGAAGGTTCTGTTTTCTGTCGATATGATCCCTCCTGATGGAACAGGACGACATGGCTGCAATTACCAGAAGTATGGGAATAATCCTTTTCATAACCTTCAAAACTTATATCCGAGTCCAACCCTTGCTCCCGTAACAACAGCTACTGCAAAATACTCTGTACCCCAGCCGAATTCGGCCAAGCCGAACAAACGGGATCCGAAAGTCAAACCCAACCCTGTTATCTGAAAACCGAAATGGTTCAGTGCCATTTCGTTTCTGGACCAGTATTTGGCGGGGGTATTGAATGTTCCACCGAGTTGCAATTGTGAATATAGCGAGAAGTTTTTGCTATGTTTCCAACGGTAACGTATGCCAGCGAGAACATCGAACATATAAGCCGTTTCGCTGTTTAGAAGAGCATTGTTAAACGGGTCGAAGTAGAAGGCGCGGACGCGACTTCCGCCCAAACTGCCAACCACGGACCAGAATCTATTCAGATTATATGCCCACTCCACCGACACCGTGGGAGAAATCTCGGCATCGTAGCAACCATTATACATTTCCGTCACCGTTTTCGGGCCAGAATACTCCGGGCCATCCATTACGCCTACGACCCATTCTTCAGATGCATATAAAGCCTCACCCCCAATCCCAACATTGATTTCGAACTTTCTCATGTTGAATTGTGGGACGGGGTTGTTGACAGCCTTTTTATATACATTCTCAAAAGCACTTCCGGGGGTAGCATAATAAATATCTGCGGCTACTTCATCTTTGTCGTACAGAAAACCAAAATAGAAGGGGAAGTGTTCGTAGATATAGTTGATCTTCATAATGTTTCCCCCGGCTTTCCGTGTTTCTTCTTTTGCAATATGTTTGGTTCTAAATGTGCCGCCCAGCAAGTAGCTATAATGGGTTTGTACCCGGACATTGCCAATGTATTCAACAGAATCCGGAGCCTCGGTGCGTTCGTTCAGCACAGCCACGGTCTCGTTTTCATCCAAAGGCGGGCGAGGATTCTCGATGTTCAAAAACACCTTCGGCTCGCAGGAGACCGCAAGCAGCAGGGGAAAGAGAAGTAGATAGAAGCGTCTCATAACACCCACTAAAGCAGCGAATACAGGGCTTCTTGCACGCGGTCGAGGGGGGCGTCTTTGAGGAGGATGCGCTTTTCGGCGTCCAGCAGGTAGAGAGAAGGGATGGCGCGGATGCAGTAGAGCTGGTCCTGGCGGAGGATGTGGGCGGGGTCGTAGCCGTTCAGCCAGGTCTTGGGGTAGATGGGCATGTAGCTGCGCCAGGCGTCCAGATCTTCATCTATATAGACGTTCATCACGGCCAGGCGGCCTTCGCCGATGAGTTGCTGCACGATCTCGTCCTTCTGCAGGGCGTCGATTATATCCTTGCAATTGTGGCAACCGGGGTTGCTGAAAAAGAGAAGCGTGCGCTCGGCTTTCACGGAGTGCATGCGCACGACAGTGCCGTTCCGGAGAGTAATCACGAAGTCCGGAGCGATGCTGCCGCGGGGGTTCAGGGCGCACATCTGCGCCTCATAGCGGTAGGCCGTCCGCATGTCTTCCCTGGTCAGGGGGGATGCCGCCATCTTCTGCACGAAGGGCAGGTACAGGTCCTCGTCCCGCATGGGGGAGTTCGGGTCGTAGAGGTAGCGTGCAACCACCTCTGTAAAAGCGAGATACACGCGAGAGGACGTATCTGCGGCCTGCTTTCCGGACAGGGTTTCGAATAGCCGCACCATTGCCTTCTGCGCCTGCGGCAGGGGCGCTTGGTTCATCACGGCGATGTAGTTGGCGAGCGCCTGCTCGACCTCCCCCTTGGGTACGCCCAGCACCCGCGCAGAATCCGTCCGGCCCTCGCCACCAAAAAATCCGTCCCAGTAGTGCTCCAGGGCGTAGACGATCCGTTCCTCCGGATCTGAATAAGCGGTGGGAATGCTCACCTGCGGGAAGGCCCGATCCTGCTGGACAGCGGCCGGCGCGGCCTTCTTCCGCCCCCCGCAGGATACGGCGGCCATCAGCGCAGCGCAAATCAGCAGATAATGCAGAACCTTCATCAACGCAAATATAGCAATTATTCCGGCAGAGGCGGGTTCTCGCCACCGTAATACATCAAAGGATAGGATCTTTCTCCGAGATAGAATCCGGTGGAACTGGGGTTGGCTATGCCGATGAACCCTATTCCGCCGTCGATGTTGTCCGGTATCTGGACATCTTCCAGGGCAAGGTCGCCCCCTCCGTCGCTGATTGAATTCAGGGCCTTGAAATAGTAGAAATAGGCTTTTGAGATGCCGTAGACCTTGACTATGGCCGTGGTGGCAACCTTCACCGAATCGGCGCCATCCATAAAGGTGGTCAGGCCGAAGGAGCTCTTGTTTATGACAGGTTTAAGCGTTGCGGTCCCGTTCGCGAACATGTTGTCGGTGATGATGCCGTATTTGTTCGTCGACCCTATTTCGAAAGGCATTTCATCCGCGACGAAGTGGCCCTCGTTAAGCACAGGGTCGTCATCGGCCCAGAAATCGCGGCGCTTGTCCATCGTGGTCTGGCCGATTTCCACATTATCCTTGTAAAAGGTGCTTTCCCCGTGGTCTATCAGCGTGAGCCGGAAGAAACTCTCCTCCGGATCGCTGTCCTTGAGGGTCGTGTCGAAGCGGTAGCAGACATTCACATATCCGCCCTCGTCCCTCTGGCGCACGGTTACGGTGTCCACCTTGGTTACGGTGGGTGCGTCCGGTACTATCTGCTCGTTGCTGGCCTTGAAGCCGTCGGCCTCCACCTCGATGCGCACCTTGTCACCAGCCTTGAAGTCGGCCTTGAAGGTGAAGTATTTGTTCGGCCCCATGTAAAAGTCCTGCTGGCTTGTCAGGGTGTTGGTTTTTGCTACCAGGGAGCCGTTCACATAGCAGCTCAGTTCCCCGGAAGAGACCATGCTCACATATTCGGTATGGCTCACCGCAACATACACGGCGTGCCACTGTTCATCCGCGGAAAGGTGGGCGTTCAGCACCAGTTCGTCCGCTTTACTGGCAGGCTTGTATTCCAGCGGATTGTCGCATGCGGCCATGAGCGCCGCAGCCATAATCATATACAGGATCTTCTTCATCGCGCTAGAATTTATAAGTGTAGGAAATCGACGGCAGGATGGGCAGGATGGTGATCTTCGTGAGTTCCTGCTTCTTGCGGTAGGTCCCGGGGGTCGTTGCGTCGTAGTCTGTGCTATAGTCCGCGAACACGAAGTTCGGGTTCATGTTGTTGTAGGCGTTATACACGCCGAAGCTCCAGACTGCCTGCCCGTGCCGCTTCTGCCGGGTGTGGTTGAGGCTGAGGTTCAGCCGGTGGCTCGGCGGCAGGCGGTAGTTGTTGCGGGACGGGGAATAATCCTCCGTGGTCACGCTTCCGTCCGGATACGCCACCTGCGTCTGGCGTTCGGGCACGGTCATCGTGCCGCCGCTGGCATAGGTCCAGGTGGCACTGAGGGCCAGTTTCTTGCTGAACTGATGGTTCACCACCAGGGAGATATTGTGCCTGCGGTCGTAGCGGTAGGGGAAGGGTTTTCCGCCGTTGATGGTGCCGTCGGGGAACACGCGGTCGCTCCAGGCGAGGGTGTATCCCAGCCAGCCGGTGGTCGGGCCGTCCTTCTTCTCCACGAAGAGTTCCACTCCGCGGGCGAGGCCTTCTCCCATCTCCACGTTCTTCTGCCAGTTGGCGGAATTGCCGAAGAAGGATGTGCCGTCGCTGTATTCCAGGATGTTGTGCATCCACTTGTAGTAGCCCTCCAGCGAGAACTCCCATCCGGGGATGCCGCTGTAGTAGGCCCCGACCGACACCTGGTCCGAGGTGACGGGCTTGATCTTGTCGGTGATGGGCACCCAGAGGTCCATAGGCAGGGTGATCTTGGCGGGCGAGAGCAGATGCACGTACTGCGCCATGCGCGAGTAGGAGGCCTTGGCGGAGATATCCTCCGTGAAGTTGTACTTTGCGCTCATCCTGGGCTCCAGGCTCCAGTAGGGGGTGCCGAGGGTGTAGAAAAATGCCGCGTGCAGGCCCGGATTCAGGGTCAGACGCTCGCCGATGCTGATGTCATCCTCCGCATAGACCGACATCTCGTGCCCGTGGAGGATGGCGTTGGCGGATGCCTTGAAGGTGGTGTCCACGGCAACCTCGGCCGCATCGCTCTCGTAGATGTATCCGCCCAGGGTTTCGGGGATGAAGGTGTGGTTCACGTACTCCGCGCCGAACTTGATAAGGTGCTGCGGCGAGGGGGTGTAGTCGAAGTCCAGCTTGGCGGTCAGGTCCCTCATACCGGAGTGGTAGAGAATGCTGAACACGTCCCGGCTCTTCTTTCCGTCCACGATATCCACGTTCTCGATATCTACCCCCACCTGCATCTTGTAGCGGGTGTAGGCGACGGTGGCGTTCGAGAAGAGTCGGTTGTTGTAGATGTGGTTCCAGCGCAGGGCGGCCAGGGTGTTTCCCCAGCGGATGTCGATGTTGTTGCTGTCGGAATAGCTGTGGCTGGCGGTGGTGTCGTCCCCGTAGCTGATGGTGCCGCTGCCGGAGTCCTTATCCTTATAATAGAAGATATCCCGGCCGTTGTAGGCGTTCAGGAAGAGGCGGTCCTTGTCGGAGATGCGCCAGCTGAGCTTGCCGTTGAGGTCGTAGAAGAAGTAGTTGCCGTTGAGGCCCTTGGCCACCAGGATGGGGGTGAAGAAGACGGTGTGCATACCGCGCCCGCTCACGCTGAAGGCCAGTTTGTCCTTGATGATGGGGCCTTCCAGGTGCAGTTTGTCGCTGATGGCACCCACGCTCACCGTGCCGTGGTACTCCTTCATGTTGCCGTCGTTGGTGCGGATGTCGATGATGGAAGAGATGCGGCCGCCGTAGCGCGCCGGGAAGGAGCCTTTGTAGAGGGTGACCTTCTTCACCGCTTCCGGCTGGAAGATGGAGAAGATTCCCATCAGGTGCTCGGCGTTGTAGAGGGAGATGCCGTCCAGCAGCAGGAGGTTCTCTTCGGGCCCGCCTCCGCGCACGTAAATGCCTGAAAATCCTTCAGTTCCGGCCTGCACGCCGGGCATCAGCTGGATGGTCTTGAGCACGTCCGCCTCGCCGAAAAGGGTGGGCGTCTGCTGGATTACCGTCACCGGCACCTCGATGGCGCTCATCTTGGTGGACAGGATGCCCGCGTCCTTCGTGGCCACCACCGTGGCGCTGTTGAGCTGCAGGTCCTGACTCAGGATGAAGTTGATGGTGGTATCCCTCTGCAGGTTGATGGAGACGGTCTGGTCGGAGTATCCCATGTAGGATGCGGTGAGTTCGTGGGCACCCTTCGGCAGCGTGAGGGTGTAGAAGCCGTAGGGGTTCGTCACCGCGCCGGTAATTCCCTTGTTCGCGGCTCCCTGGTTCGCCACCACCCCCGCCGAAATCAGCGTCTCCCCGGTCTTCGCATCAGTGATGTACCCGCTGATGGTCGCCCGGCCCTGTGCGGCCGCCGACACGCTCTCGAATATCATTGTTATGGCCAGAACGGCCCGTAGAAACATCAACTTCATATTCTCTTAAACCGCGGAATCGCGAATCCTTGCATAAAGATGCAAATTTCGCGCCCACGGTTGCACTGAAAGGGCGCCGCCTTACACCGCGACCGGGGCCTTGATGGCGGGCCAGGGGTCGTAATCGACGAGGGTGAAGTCTTCGTACTTGAAGTCGAAGACGCTCTTCACTTCGTGGTTCAGCAGCATTTTCGGCAGGGGCCTGGGCTCGCGGCTGAGCTGCTCCGCCACCTGGTCGAAGTGGTTCAGGTAGATGTGGGTGTCTCCCGTGGTGTGGATGAATTCGCCCGGTTGGAGGCCGCAGGTCTGGGCAATCATCATGGTCAGAAGGGCATAGGACGCGATATTGAACGGAACGCCGAGGAAGGTGTCCGCGCTGCGCTGATAGAGCTGGCAGCTCAATTTTCCGTCCGCCACATAAAACTGAAAGAGGCAGTGGCAGGGCGGCAGGGCCATCTTGTCCACCTCGCCCGGGTTCCAGGCGCACACCAGCATACGGCGGGAATCCGGATGGTTTTTTATCAAATCGATCACCTGCGAGAGCTGGTCAATGCTGCGCCCGTCCGGGGCCGGCCAGCTGCGCCACTGATGCCCATAGACCGGGCCCAGGTCCCCGTTTTCATCGGCCCACTCGTCCCAGATGGTCACCTTATGGTCCTGGAGATACTTCACGTTGGTATCCCCCGAAATGAACCACAACAATTCATAGATTATCGACTTCAGATGCACCTTCTTGGTGGTCAGGAGAGGAAAACCCTCCGAAAGGTCGAAGCGCATCTGATATCCGAATACGCTTTGGGTGCCGACTCCGGTGCGGTCAGTCTTGATTACGCCGTTTTTGCGGATGTGGCGCAAAAGGTCCAGGTATTGTTTCATGTTTTCTTTACTGTCATTCCGAGCGCAGCGAAGGAATCTACTTCGCCGAGAACGCCCAAATTATTGCCTGTTCAAAAGTCTCCCCCGGCTGCAGCAGGGTGGAAGGATAGTCCGCCTTGTTGGGGCTGTCCGGGAAATGCTGGCACTCGATGGCCACGGCATCGTAGTCGTGGTAGGTGTGGCCGTTTTTGCCGGCGGGGCAGCCGTTCAGCCAGTTGCCGGTATATATCTGCACGCCGGGCTGCGTAGTGTAAACCTTCACCACACGACCGCTGGCCGGCGATTTGAGTTCCGCCGCCTCCGCCAGCTGGCCATCTATCTTCCCGTCGATCACCCAGCAGGCATCAAAGCCCTTGCCGTAGTTGATGGCAGGGAAGTCTGCGCGGAGATCCCGCCCTATCTCTTTCGCCGTCACGAAGTCCATAGGCGTGCCTGCCACCGGCTCGGACTCCCCAAGGGGAATCAGGGTGCTGTCGGTGGGCAGATACTCGGATGCGTTGAGGCGCAGGAGGTGCTTTTCGATGCTGCCGGAGCCTTCTCCGTCCAGATTGAAATATACATGGTTCGTGAGATTCACCACCGTGGCTGCATCTGCCACCGCCGCGAAGGTCAGTTCCAGCTCGTTGTTCTCCGTCCACACATAGCGAGCGGTCACCTTCAGGTTGCCGGGGTATCCCATCTCGCCGTCGGGAGAGAAGTACATGAATTCCACCGCATCCCCGTCGACGCGGGAGTCCCAAACCTGATTCTGGAAGCCTTCCGGACCGCCGTGCAGATGGTTGGGGCCGTTGTTGATGGGAAGGTCATACACCTTTCCTTCCACCTCCAGATGCCCCTTGGCGATGCGGTTGGCATAGCGCCCCGGCACCTTGCCCGAGCAGGGGCCATCGGCGAAATAGCTCTCGGCAGCGGGATAGCCGATCACCACGTCCCCCAACTTGCCGTCCTTGTCCGGCACGTGGATTTCCACGATCGCGGCACCCACGCTCCCCAGCACCACATACGCGCCGGAAGCGTTCACCATCTTATACTTATAGATTTCCTTTCCTTGGGCCTTGCCCCATAGGGTTTTGCTGATGACGGTCATGATTGCAATGATTTTATTTCTTCAAAGGTAACAATTATTTATATCAATTCCTCCGGTTTGCAGCACAGCGCGCGGCTAAGATTCAAAAGGGTGGAAGCTTCTGCCTTCGACAGGTCCTGCCGGCCCTGCTCGTAAGCCTGTATCATGCGGAGTGTTATCCCGCAGCGGCGGGCCAGTTCTTCCTGAGTGATTCCCAGCGCCTTCCGCAGGCGCTTGACCGGATTTGCCGGATCGCCAACATACTCCCGAATCCTGCCGATGGCGATGTCGGCAAATTTGCTGATGTCCGCTTCGTGGAGTGGATGATACATTTCGGCCACATCCCCGACCGGCAGCCCGTGGCTCTGGATATACGCAAACGACCATCCGGTATGCCACTGCAGATATGCCAGCGCCCATCCGCACCAATATTCGCATCCGGGCTTGCCCGGGATGAAGACTGCCGGGATGGACTCTGAACCGCCTGTTTCTTCCAGCACCGCCTCGGCCAGCTCTATTCCCGACATCCCGGCCACATATTTGGGGAGGCCTCCGCCGAATCCTTCCGCAACCCTGCTGGCGAGAAAACGCGCGTAGAAGTCTTCCAGGGCAATGCCGCAGCCGTTCACGGCATAATCCAGCATCGCTCCGAGAGCTTCCATTGCATCGGGAAGATATGTTTCAGCGTAGGCGTTCATCGTCGTTTTTCCATTTGCCGCGAAGGATGTCCAGAATATATGTTCCCGCCAGGGGTTCTGTGGTAGATTTGAGCCTGAAGAAGTCTTCTCTTGCCGCCTCGTCCCTGGCCTTGCGGCGGGCCGCATAAACATCGGGGGCAGGGGTGGCGCCAAGGTAATGGATCCTTCCGAAAGCCTTTTCGCTCTTGAGGACGATCTGCTCCCCCAGTTGCCCCAGCTTCATGGCGGAAGACAGTTGCTCCAGAGAGATGCTTCCGTTCAGGAAGGCCTTGGCGAAAGAGAAGTAGGAGTCATCTGCCCTCCATCCTTTGATCAGGTCATATCCTGAACAGTCCGTCAGGAATTCGGAAAGGATGTAATCCCTGGCCTCAAAAGTCAGCCCCTGTGGGATATAGAAGTGCCTGTTCTGCAGCAGGATAGCCAGCCAGTTCAGTACGTGGCAGGGCTTTTCTGAAAGATTCAGCACGGTCAGCCCTTCGTTCTCCAGATAGTATTTGTTCACGAAGCCTGCCCGGGCTTCGGGCCTGGCCCATTCGCAGGCAAGGTCTATGCTCTCGGTACAATAGAAGCCCGGCCCGTAATCGTTGTTCGGCCGCCCTCCTCCAAAGAAGGGCCGCTCGACAACCTTCGGCGAACCGTGATATAATATGATTTGCTGATCCATATTACTATCGTTATAACGAGAGTTTCGCAAATGTAAGCAAAAATAATTATCTTTGAAAGTTAAAACGCACAAGCCATGCTCAAATGCCTCATAGTCGCAATAGCCGACAATTACGGAATCGGTGTGAAGGGTGACCTGCCCTGGCACATCTCCGAAGATCTGCAGTATTTCAAGGCCACTACCAAGGGATATCCAGTCATAATGGGCCGTACGACCTATTTCTCCCTACCTTTCCGTCCGCTGAAGGGCCGCAAGAACATAGTTCTGAACCTGGGTGGAGACCCGATTCCGGAGGTGACCTGCGTCTATTCCTTCGATGAGGCGTTCGCAGAGGCCGAGGCCACGGGCAAGGACAAGTGCTTCATCATGGGCGGAGCCTCCGTCTACCGCGCAGCCCTTCCCCTGATGGACCGCCTGTACATCACCCACGTGCACACCGAGGTGAAGGAGGCGGATGCCTTCTTCCCCGAAATCGACCCTGAGGTCTGGCAGCGCGTCAGCACTTCCGAAACCCATGTCGATCCGGAAACCGGATACGAATTCGAGTTTGTAGTCTACGAAAAGAAGTAGCCTCATAATCCTGGCGGTCCTGCTCTGTTCCTGCTCCACCACCCACTTCATCGGGGAGGAGAAGCCGGCCATAGACGAGCTCGTGCTTGTGGCTCCGTACAGCCGCATCGACTGCCTGGTGCCGTACTCCAATTTTTTCTATCACGACAGCCTTTCGGCTTTGTCTGAAACGCTGATACTCAAGGCGATAGAGCAGCAGAACCTGCCTGTAAAAAAGGTGGTCTCCGTGGTCGGCCGCAGCAACCAGGAGGCGCTGGACGGCGATTATGAATGGATCAAGAAACTGAGCATCTACGAAGACCTCACCAGGAAGCGCCTTCCTGCCGCGATGCAGGCCTTCCTTTCCACCCAGCCCAGCCGTTACGCCCTTATGGTCTATTCGGAAGGGTTCGTGTGGTCGCGCCGCATCACGCTGGAAGAGGATCAGTTGCGTTACGAATCCAAAATCTGGCTGTTGGTCGCCGACGTGCGCACCGGCCGCCTGGTCTATTTCAACAAGTCTACGCCTGAAGAGGCGGATCCTCTCAGCGAAAAGGATATCACCCGCCGGATCACCAATCTTTTAAAAGAGTTCAAGGGTGAGTAACAGGGGGAAATTCAACAGCCGTTTCGCTGCTATCATGGCGATGGCCGGGTCCGCAGTGGGCCTGGGCAACATCTGGCGCTTCCCCTACATGGTTGGTGAGCACGGTGGCGCAGCCTTCATCATCGTCTATATCATCTGCTGCCTGCTGGTGAGCCTGCCCATCTTCTTCGCGGAATCGATCATCGGCAAAGCCACCAGGAAAGACACTTTCGGCGCCCTCGGAACCCTGGCCCCCAGGCAGCGCAATGTGGGATTTGTGGCCATCCTGGCATCCTTCGTCATCCTATCCTTCTACAGCGTGGTGGGCGGCTGGAGCATAGATTATCTCATCCGCTCGCTGGGCGGGAGTTTCAGCGGCAGGAGCATCGCCGAGGCCCGGGAGGTGTTCGCGGCCATGAGCGCATCCTCCGTGGAAAATGTCAGCTGCATGCTGGTGTTCCTTGGCCTGACGGCCTTAATCGTGGGTGCCGGGGTAGAAAAGGGTATAGGCCGTTTCTCCAAGATATCCATGCCCGTGCTGTTTATAATGGTGGTGATGATCGCAGTGGTGTCTCTGAGCCTCCCGGGTGCGGGGAAAGGGGTGGAGTATCTGGTTAAACCGGATTTCAGCAAGCTCGACGGTCCTGCCATCGCCGCCGCACTGGGCCAGTCCTTCTTCAGCCTGTCGCTCGGCGTCGGCACTATCCTCACCTACTCGTCCTACATGAAGGAGGAGGACAGCATCCTGGCCACGGGCGGATGGACGGCCTTCTTCGACACGGTCTTCGCCCTGATAGCCGGATTCGCGATAATGCCGGCGGTGTTCGCCGCCGGGATAGAGCCCGCCGCCGGCCCTTCGCTGGTGTTCGAGACCCTGCCCGTGATATTCTCGCAGATGGGGAAGGTGCTGCCGGTGGTGTTCTTCCTGGCCATCCTGATAGCGGCTCTCAGCTCTTCGATTTCGATGCTGGAGGTGGTCGTGGCCTGGCTGGTGGACCAGAAGAAGATGCGCCGCAGCCATGCAGTGCTGGCCGTTTTCGGGGCTGCCGCCCTGCTTGGCTCCGCCTGCGCCGTCGCCCCCCGGGTATTCAGCGCCTGCGACTTCTTCTCCTCCAACGTGCTGATGATGATCGGCGCCCTGGCTTTCGCCATGATTGTGGGCTGGAAGATGCCGCGCGAGGAGGTTCTGCGCTATGTGCGATACCGTTTCGTGTACTGGCTGATCCGCTATGCCGCCCCGGTGATGATCCTCGCCATCGCCGTGACGAACCTGGTGTAATTTTTATTATATTTGCCAGATATGGCAAAACCCAAGGAAGATACTCCGCTCCTCAAACAGTACTTCAGCATCAAGGCCCAGAATCCTGAGGCCGTGCTGCTGTTCCGCGTGGGGGATTTCTACGAATCGTACAGCGACGACGCCCTCATCACCAGCAAGGTGCTGGGGATAGTGCTGACGCGCAAATCCAACGGAGAAAAGGGTGACACGCCCATGGCCGGAATTCCGCATCATGCTCTGGCACAGTATCTTCCGAAGCTGGTCCGTGCCGGCTACAAGGTCGCGATCTGCGACCAGCTGGAGGATCCGAAGTTCGCCCAGGCCAAGCTTGTAAAGCGTGGCATCACCGAAATCCTCACCCCCGGAATCGCTTTCGGCGAGGGGATGCTGGAGCAGAAGGAGCACAACTGGCTCTGCGGCCTCACCTTCGACGGCGACCAGGCGGGCGCAGCCTTCCTGGACGCATCTACCGGCACTTTCCGCACGGCGCAGGGATCCCTGGAATACATCTCCACCCTGCTCGCATCCTTCTCCCCGAAGGAGCTGGTGGTGCAGCGCGACTGCATGAAGGCCGTCCGCGAGCGATTCGGCGACTACTACATCACCCCGCTGGAAGAGTGGGCGTTCGTTTATGATTCGGCGGCCGAGAAACTGCGTTCGCAGCTGCGCGTGGAGTCGCTGAAGGGCTATGGAATCGAGGCCCAGCCGCTTGCCATATGCTCCGCCGGTGCACTCATCTATTACCTCGAGCAGACCCATCACGAGGGGCTCCGCAACATCTGCGGCGTCTCCCGCATCGACGAGGGCAAGTTCGTGTGGATGGACCGTTTTACCATCCGCAACCTGGAGATCTTCGCATCCAACGCCGGCCGCGAGGGCGTCAGCCTGGTGGACGTGCTGGACCGCTGCTCGTCGCCGATGGGGGCCCGCCTGCTGCGTTCCTGGCTCTCCATGCCCATCATGGACCGCGCCGCCCTGAACGCCCGCTACGACTGCGTGCAGTTCTTCTACGACAACGACGGCCCGCTGGACGAGGTGCGCCGCCTGATCGGAGATGTGGGTGACCTCGAGCGCATCCTTTCCCGCGCGGCCACAGGCAAGCTCCTGCCCCGCGAGATGATGCAGCTGAGGCGGTCGCTCCGGCAGATGGAACCCATCAAAGCTCTCTGTTCCGACACTGGTGTAGAGGCCCTGGACAGGCTCCTGAAGGGGATGAAGAACTGTGGCAAGCTGCTCGCGCGCATCGAAGCCACCATGGCCGAGGATCCCGCCGCGGCCATAGGCAAAGGCCCCGTCATCGCCCCCGGAGTGGACAAGACCCTGGACGAACTCCGCAGCATCTCCACCGGCGGCAAAGATTATCTGCTGCAGATGCAGGCCCGCGAGGTGGAGCGCACGGGAATTTCGTCGCTGCGCATAGGATACAACAACGTGTTCGGCTACTACCTGGAGGTGCGCAATACCTTCAAGGACCAGGTGCCGCCCGAATGGGTGCGAAAGCAGACCCTGGTGGGCGCGGAACGCTATATCACAGAGGAACTTAAGGAATACGAGCAGAAGATCCTTTCGGCCGAAGGGACCATCTACGAGATAGAAAGCCGCATCTACGGCGGGCTGATCGCCGAGGTGCAGAAGGCCATCCGGGACATCAAGACCAACTGCGACATCATCTCCCAGCTGGACGTGCTGGCCGGGTTCGCCGTCCAGGCCATAGAGCGCCGCTACTGCCGGCCCGAGGTGGACGGCGGCACAGTGCTGGACATCAAGGCCGGCAGGCATCCCGTCATCGAGACCCTGATGGCCCCGGGCGAAGAATACGTGCCCAACGACGTGCACATGGACTCGTCCGCCACGCAGATAATGATACTGACCGGCCCGAACATGGCAGGTAAGTCCGCTCTGCTGCGGCAGACCGCGCTGATAGTTCTGATGGCCCAGGTGGGATCGTTCGTGCCGGCGGAGTCGGTGCGGATGGGGTATTTCGACAAGATATTTACCCGAGTCGGCGCCACCGACAACATCTCCCGCGGAGAATCCACTTTCATGGTGGAGATGCTGGAGACGGCGATGATCATGCACAACCTTTCCGCCCGCTCGCTGGTGCTGCTGGACGAGATCGGGCGCGGCACGTCCACCTACGACGGCATGAGCATTGCCCGCGCCCTGGTGGAATACATCCACAAGTCCGGCAAGGGCGCCAAGACGCTCTTCGCCACTCATTATCACGAACTTAACGATCTGGAGGAGATCTACCCTCGCGTGAAGAACTACCACATCGCCGTCAAGGAGGTGGGGAAGGATATTATCTTTTTGAGGAAGCTTACGGAGGGCGGCGTTTCGCACAGTTTCGGTATCCATGTGGCCCGTCTGGCCGGCATGCCCCGGGAGATCGTGGAAAGCGCTGAGCGCACGCTGAAAGACCTTGAACGCAAGGAGAACAGTGTTAAGGCAGTGGCTTCGGCCGGCGCCGTGCAGGATGACGGTAGCGTGCAGCTGAACCTTTTCCAGCTCGACGACCCCACCCTCAGCGCCATCCGTGCCCAGCTCGAGGGAGCAGACCTGAACAACATGACCCCGATGCAGGCCTTCGACCTGCTGCGGGCGATGAAAGAGGAGATAGGGCTCGATGCGTAGGGTCCTCATCATAAGTTACTACTGGCCTCCGACCGGGGGTTCCGGAGTGCAGAGATGGGTGAAGTTCGCCAAGTACCTGCCTTCTCTCGGCTGGCAGCCCGTCGTCTATACCCCTTCCAATCCAGAGCAACTAGCTGTGGATGAGAGCCTTCTGGCGGAGATTCCCGCCGAGGTTGAGGTGCTGAAGCAGCCCATACGCGAGCCGTATGCCATATACCATAAGCTGATGGGTCGCGGTTCCGGCAAGGGTTCTGGAGTGAATCCCATAAATTCCCAGAAGAAGAGTTGGAAGCAGCGCCTGATGCTATGGATTCGGAGCAATTTCTTTGTGCCAGATCCTCGTGCCGGATGGGTCCGCCCGTCAGTAGGTTTTTTATGTAGGTATTTATCTGAACACCCTGTGGATGTGATAGTTACCACGGGCCCTCCGCAGTCGGTGCATCTGATTGGGCGAGGTCTTCACAGGCGCCTGGGAGTGCCGTGGGTGGCGGATTTCCGGGACCCGTGGACGCGTATGTTCTACTTTGAGAACCTGCCGCTGCTGCCCTGCGTGCGCCGCAGGCATTTCAAGTTGGAGAAGTCTGTTCTGAACGAGGCTTCGGCCATTATTTCCGTGACGCCTCGCGTGCAGGCCGACTTCGCCTCCATGACTTCCACCCCCGTTCACTTGATTACGAACGGGTATGATGAATCCGATTTCGCCGCAGAACTGCCGCCCCGCACTGATGGCAAGTTCCGCGTAGTCCATACCGGGCTTTTCGCCTCCGACGGCAATCCGTTGGAATTATGGCGGGCGCTGGCCGGTCTGTGCTCCGAATCCGCCGATTTCGCTTCGCGCCTGGAGATTCGTCTGGCCGGCAAAGTCGATCCTGAAATAGTCGAGGCGATTACCGAAGCCGGGCTTGGCGCACAGCTTCATCTGCTTGGCTATCTTCCTCATCCTGAATCGGTTGCAGAATTGCGGCAGGCCGACATAATCCTGCTTCCCCTGCGCCATGGTGCAGAGTATTCCAAGGTTTATCCGGGTAAAATATTTGAATGCATTGCAGCGGGACCCTACGTCCTGGGCATCGGCCCTTCCGACAGTGCCGCCGCCGAACTGCTGGCCTCTACCGGCACCGGAAAGATGTTTGATTGGGATGAAACCCCTGTCATTCCGAGCGAAGCGAAGGAATCTCCCGGCAAAGCATCAGCATCCGACTTCAGCCGTCTGGCCCTTACAGAGAAACTGGCCGACCTACTGGCAACAATCAGCAAATAACGCCATGGAAGAAATCCACGAAGAATGCGGCGTCCTCGGAATCTACGGTGTGGAGCAAGCATCCCGCCTCGCATTCCTTGGCCTGCAGAGCCTTCAGCACCGTGGCCAGCAGGGCTGCGGAATCGCCGCTGAGGGTGAAGATGGCGTCATCCGCCTGCACAAAGGTGCCGGGCTGGTGAAGGAAGTCTTCGTGGAGACCGACCTGAACAGGCTGGAAGGCCGCAATTGCATAGGCCACGTCCGCTATCCCACCACCGACGTGGGCGGAATGGAGAACATCCAGCCCTTCAAGATGACAGGCAAGGCTGGACATTTCGCCCTGGCGCACAACGGCAACATCGTCAACGTAGACATCATCCGTGAGCACCTCGAGGCTCTGGGACACATCTTCAGTTCATCTTCCGACAGCGAGCTCTTCGGCCATCTGATAGGAATCGGACACACGTCGAACGGCTGGGTGGAGAACATTATCTCCGCCGCGCATCTGCTGGACGGTGCCTTCTGCGTCGTCATCCTCGCCGACGGCGTGCTGTATGCCTGCCGGGACAAGTACGGCTTCCATCCCCTGTCGGTCGGACGCCTGGGAGACGGGTACATAGTTGCGAGCGAAACCTGCGCCCTGGCGGCCCTGGGGGCGGAATTTATCCGGGATGTAGAACCCGGAGAGCTGATCTCCATCGGCCCGGAAGGGCTGAAGAGCTACCGCCACTCGCTCTATGTCGGCAGGCGGATGTGCGCGATGGAATACATCTATTTCGCCCGGCCGGACAGCGATATCGAGGGGTGCAACGTGCATGCGTTCCGCAAGCGTTCGGGAAAGTTGCTGTTCGAAGAGCATCCCGTGCCGGCGGACCTGGTGACCTGCGTACCGGAATCCAGCATGAGTGCGGCCATAGGCTATGCCGAGGCGGCCGGACTGCCGCTGGAGATGGGTCTGCTGAAGAACATGTACGTGGCCCGCACCTTCATCCAGCCGGCGCAGTCCCTGCGGGAGATAGGCGTGAAGATGAAGCTGACCCCCGTGCGGGGCGTGGTCCGGGGCAAACGCGTGGCCGTGATAGACGATTCGATAGTGCGCGGAACCACCTCCAGGCAGATCGTAAAGATGCTGCGCGATGCCGGAGCGAAGGAAGTGCATATGCTGATTGCCAGCCCGAAATACGCCTGGCCCTGCTTCTACGGCATCGACACAGGCACGAAGGAACAGCTGATCGGCTCCTCGAAGAGCGTTGAGGAAATCCGCGCTTTTATTGGCGCCGATACCTTGAATTATTTATCTGAAGAAGCCCTCTTCACCGCTTCCGGCCGCACCACCCTCTGCACCGCCTGCTTCTCCGGCCGCTACCCCACCGACCTCTACGGCCACGAAGGGTGATCTTACCTAAGCAGTTCTTCCAGCTGGATGCTGCCGGCGGTTTTGTCGTCACGGTATTTGACGATGACGGGGCAGTAGAGGTGTACGCCGGCTTCGGCGGCGGGGCCTTTGACGATGGGTTTGCTGCCGCTCACCACCACGGCGTTCCGGGGCACTACGATGCGCCCTTCGGCGTTGCGGCGGATGAATTCTCCGTTGACCGCATCGTAAATGGCTGTAGATGAGGTGATTATCACTCCGCTGGCGATTACTGCGCCCTCCTGAACGATCGTGCCTTCGTAGATGCCGCAGTTCCCTCCCACGAACGCGCCGTCCTCGATGATGGTCGGGGTCGCGCCGGCAGGTTCAAGCACTCCTCCAATCTGCGTGGATGCCGACACATGCACATTCTTCCCCACCTGGGCGCAGGAACCGATGGTCACGTGGGAATCCACCATCGTGCCGCTGTCCACATAGGCGCCCACGTTCACGTAGGCCGGAGGCATTATGATGCTGCCGGGAGCCATGTAGGCCCCGCGGCGCACGGCACTCCCTCCCGGAACCACCCGCACGCCGTCCGCCGGGGTGAACCTCCGCACCGGGAAGGTATCCTTATCCAGGAATCCACCGCCCATTTCCACTATCTTGCCAAGCTTGAATCCGGCAAGAATCACCTCCTTCACCCAGGAGTTCACCACCCAGGCGCCATCCTTCTTTTCCGCGACGCGGAGTTCGCCCTTCTCCAAGGCATCCATCACTTCGTTAAAACGTTCGAGGGTAATATCGCTCATAACAGGTTCAGGTCTTTAAGTGTCTGTGCCATAATCTTTTCCGTCTCTGCCAGCGCCGGCACCAAAGGCAGGCGCAGGGAGTTTTCCATCAGCCCCAGCTGGGCCATTGCGGCCTTTCCGGGGATGGGGTTGGGCTCGATGAAGAGGTTCTTGAACAGGGCGCTCATCGCTTTGTCCATCGCGGCAGCCTCTTCGAACTTGCCGTCGAGAAGGGCGTGGGTAAACTCCGCCATCAGGGCGGGGGCGACGTTGGATGCGACGCTCACCACGCCGGCGGCACCCTTCTTCATCAGCTCGAAAGTGTCGTCGTCGTTTCCGCTCAGCACCGCGAATCCTTCCGGCGCGCCCTTCAGGATCTCCTCTATCTGGGGAATCTTGCCGGAAGCCTCCTTCACCGCCACTATGTTTGGCACGTCCGTGGCGAGTCTGAGGGTGGTTTCCGCCTCGATGTTGGAGCCGGTTCGGCCGGGAACGTTGTAAAGGATTATGGGCTTGTCGGTCTCGCCGGCGATGGTCTTGAAGTACTCATACATCCCCCTCTGGGGCGGTTTGTTGTAGTAAGGGGCCACCACCAGGAAGGCATCTGCCTCATTCAAAAGGCGGATGTTGGCGATTGTGCCCGTGACGCTGTTGGTGCCTACGCCGACCACTACCGGCAGGCCGCCGGCATTCTCGCGGGCGCAGTGGTAGACGTCCAGTTTCTCCTGGTCGGAAAGGGTGGGCGTCTCTCCCGTAGTGCCCAGCGGCACCAGGAAATCAATACCTCCCTCCACCTGCCTCCGGACGCATCTGCCGAAGCAGTCGAGATCTACTTTTCCATTCTTGAACGGGGTGAAGAGCGCCGTTCCGCAACCTTTGAACTTTAGCATATTATGAGATCTTTGAATTCGTGTACGCCGTTGAGGCCCTCGGTCATCTCCGCTGCCACTACCGCTCCTTCTGCCAGCCCCTCGCGGGAGAAGGCTTCGTGGGTGAACTCCAGCCTGTCCACGCCGGAGCGGAACTCCACAGTGTGGATGCCCGGCACCTCGCCTTCGCGGAAGGCTTCGATGTCCGGCGTGACGCCGAGGGCATCTTCCACCAGGGCTCCGAGGCTCTTCGCCGTGCCGCTGGGGGCGTCCAGCTTGTGGATATGATGGGTTTCGCTGATATGCGGGGTGTATCCGTGTCCCTTCAGCACCTTCGCCGTCTTTTCCACCGCGGCGAACAGGGCGTTCACACCGAGGGAGAAGTTGGAGGCATAGATCATAGGGGTGCCCTGCTTCTCGAACTCTGCAAGCACCTCTGCCTGGATATCGTTCCAGCCGGTGGTGCCTACGACGGCCGCCTTGAAGTTGGCCGCGATGAACTTGTAGTTGGCCTTGAAGGCGTCCGGGGTGGTGAAATCTATGCACACACACTCCTTTGCCAGGGCCTGGGGCGTTGCGCAGATATCCTCGCTCGCCATCGCCAACTCGATGCCGTGCTCCTTGAGCTTTTGCTCCACCATATGGCCCATACGGCCGTATCCGCTTATTATTGCTTTCATACTTTTACAAAGCTACTGCATTTTTCGGTTAATGCAATGAAATCCTCCACGCTGAGTCTTTCGGCGCGCAGGTCGAACACCGGATCTGCAACAAACTCTGCAAAACCGGGTTTTTCCGGGTCCAGCATCGGCTTCAGCGCATTGCGCAGCGTCTTCCGCCGCTGGTTGAAGGCCGTCTTGACCACGGTCTTGAACAGGCGCTCGTCCACCACCCCTTGATTATCAGCGAGTTGCTTGAAGTCGTCTGGTGTGTTTTCACCAGACGATTTTGAGTAAGTGCCTGATACACAAGGGGGGTTTGCAACCAGCTGTTTACGGCTATTGCGCCGCAGGCGGATGACGGCCGAGCGGACTTTGGGCGGCGGGGCAAAAGCCCCCGGCTCAACCGTAAACAGATACTCGATATCGTACCAGGCCTGCAGCAGCACGCTCAGAATCCCGTACGTCTTGCTTCCGGGTCCTTCGGCGATACGCTCCGCCACCTCCTTCTGGATCATGCACACCACCTCCGGCACCCGGTCGCGGTCGTCCAGGATTTTGAAGAATATCTGCGACGAAATATTATAGGGGAAGTTGCCGATAATCCGGTAGGACCCTTCGAACAGATGATGGATGTTCATCTTCAGGTAATCCCCGAAGAACAGCCTCCCCTGCATGCCATTGAAGTGCGTCAGCAGGTAGTTTACCGACTCCTCGTCGAGTTCTATCATCTTAAGGCTAAGATCCTCTCGCTTAATGAGATACTGGGTCAGGACGCCCATTCCCGGGCCGACCTCAAGCACATCGGCGCAGGCCGACGGTTCCAGCGCGGCGACTATGCGCTGCGCTATCCCCTGGTCCACCAGGAAATGCTGCCCGAGTGCTTTCTTTGCCCTTACTTCCATGCTATTCTTTTTTACGTGCAAGCACCATCCCGGCCACGGAGCCCAGCGCCAGCAGGATCAACAGGATCGAGCAGGTCCTGGACAGGGCCGCCCCGCGGGCGTAGGACCTGGGCTCGAAGCGCATCTCCAGCATATGCTCGCCGGCAGGCACCACGGCACTCCGCAGAACCTCATCGCTCAGGGCCATCTCCACCTCGGTCCCATCCTCCAGGCGCAGACGCCATCCGGCCGGATACCAGACTTCGCTGAAGGTGAGCTTCTGCTCCACCGGCGAGGAGTACTCATAGCGCAGGCAGTTGGGGGCGTAGGATGTCATCTGCACCTCGCCCTCGCCCTCGAACCAGGCGTTCCCGCGCGCGAACGGGTACCTCAGCGGCGCCGCCCCGCCATCTATTATAATGTAGCGGCAGTTGAGATTGGCCAGCCCCTCCAGTTCGGGCAGGGCCGCCTCCGCCTCCTCCAGCGTGCGGACGCCCTTCAGCGCGGAAGTCAGCTGGCCGATTTCTTTCTGCAGGTGGCTCTCGATGTACTCCTGGTAGATCTGCAGCTTGGCCGGCGAGTATCCGCCTATGTTCTTGTGCCAGTAGGACGGATGCGAATCGTTGAACACGTTCACGGTCAGGTCCAGAACCCTGTAGGACGGGTCGGTGTCCGCAAGGATGGCCTTGTCCACCGGTCTCTGGTTGAACTGGGTGAGGAAGTTCTTGGGGGTGACGAAGTCGTCGGCCCGCAGGTAGCGTTTGCCCACAGCGAACATGTTCACCAGCACCAGTGCGCATATGCATAGGGCGGCGGTGACACGCCTTCCCAGCACCTCCTGCTTTGCCCCCCACAGCACCAGGCCTGCGGTACCCAGGATTAGCCAGAAGGATGCGAGCGCGTCTTTCCTCATCAGGGTGATGCGGTCGGCCACCAGGGCGTCCGTCAGCGCCCCCTGCATGCCGGCGTCAGATGCACTGGTGAAGGTCCCGGCCAGTCCGGGGAAGAGCCAGAAGACAAAGCAGACGCCGCCCGTGAGCGCGAATGCGACCAGCCCCTTGCGGCGGAGCTCCTCGAAAGTATACTCCTTCCGCACCATGGCATCCAGGAAGATGAATCCCAGCAGCGGCATGGTGATCTGCAGCACCGTCAGCGCCATCGAGACAGTGCGGAACTTGTTGTAGAGGGGGAGATAGTTGTAGCACAGCTTGGTGAATCCCATGAAGTTATGCCCCAGCGCCAGGAAAACGGCAAAGATCGTCGCCACCAGCAGCCACCAGCGCTCCTTTCCCTTGTAGCACAGCAGGCCGAGGAGGAAGAGGAAGATGGTGATGCCGCCAATAAACATGGGCCCGGCGGTGAAGGGCTGGGGACCCCAGTATAGAGGCAGCTGTTTGGATATCTGCTTTAGGTTCGGCTGTCCTGCGCGTTTCAAAAGCTTATATGTTTCAGACTTCGGTCCGAGTGCTCCGGCAGAGGCTCCGCCATTGAAGTTGGGGATCATCAGGTTCGGGAGTTCCTCCCAACCATAACTCCAGGCAGTCGCGTACTCAAGGTCCAGGCCCTTGGTTTCTCCCGACGTGGAGCCGCCTCTCATGGAGTAAGGCGTATACTCGAAAGTGGGTAGAAGCTTGGACGAATTCGTGCCGATTCCGGCCATACCCAGCACCAGCAGCAATGCCGAAATGCCGAAGAAACGTCCTATCGCCGCGCGGCGTTCTTTCCCGGCCAGCAGCCATATGAACACGGTGGCCACGTAGAAGAGGATGATCAGCGCCAGGTAGTAGGATATCTGCGGATGGTTGGCTTTTACCTGGAAGCTGACGGTCAGCCCGAACAGGGCGGCCCCCAGCAGCGCCTGGGGCAGTTTTTTTGCGATGGCAGACTTGTATGCGAACACCAGCGCTGCCAGCACCCAGGGCATCAGCGCTATCGCCTGCATCTTGGTATTGTGGCCTACCTGTATTATCTGTATGTTGAACGAGCATAGGGTGATGGCGATGGCTCCGCCTGCGGCTATCAGAGGATTGATGCCGAATGCCAGCATCAGCAGGAAGCCTCCGAGCAGCGACACGAAAAGCCAGTTTGCGGGTCGCTTTCCGGTCATCAGAAGGTTATAGAGTTTCTGCGTCCAGTCCCCTTCGGTGGAGGACTCTATGGTCGTGTTGGGCATGCCTCCGAACATGGATTCCGTCCACGCGGTCTTGTCGTGCGGATGCTCCTTGTTCCACTGGAGGGTCTCCTGTGCCATTCCGCGCCAGCCGGAGATATCCGACTGGTTGACGATCTTTCCGGTGAGGACCTGTGTCACGAAGCCGTATGCCAGCACCAGGAAACCAATGATTATCCCTATGTAAATTATCAGTTTCTTTTTCATATTCTACAAATTTAACAAAGAAAACGATATCTTTACATACAAAGATTCTCAGTCTTGCGCTATTATCTGTTAGAATG
>R23__coassemble_40_pt1 | contig 91276 bp, 81 predicted proteins | sample R23__metabat2_low_PE_050 | metagenome-assembled genome bin R23 | reverse complement strand
CTGCGGATTTCCTGCTGCATGTAGTAGGAACTCATCGCGAAGAGCCCCAAGGCACTCACCAGGATGGATAACAGCGTGAAAATGAGCACGATGTTCAGCACCCGGCTTTCATCGGCAAAGCCGTCCTCGATCATTTCCTCGATATACTGGGCTTCGAAAAGCCGGTCCGGGAAGACTTCCTTGCAGGCGGCTTCCACCTGCTTTTTCGCGGCAGCCTGGTCGCCGGTGGTCTTCACCAGCAGTATCCAGGGATAATCGTCATCGGGATTCTCTCCGCGGTTGTAAATCATGGCCGCGCTTTGGTCTTCCTCCAAAGGGCGGATCTTGAAATCGTAATAGATGCCCCCAATCTGGCGTGTACCATTTTTGGCCGATTGGAATTCCGTCGCCGTTTCCTCGATGCCAATCTGCTTGAAGGCGTATTCATTGAGCCACCAGGCACGCTGATGGTTGTCCTGCTTCACTTTCAGGCCAAGGATGTCGAAGTATTTGTCATCGCCCTGGATCTGCTGGAAGGACACCCAGTGACCGTCAGGCAGTTCCATGGTCCAGTTGTTCGTTCCGCCCAGCGGAATACCATCACCTTGCCCCACTTCTTCCACACAGGGCTCAGCACGAAGGCGGTCCAGCAGCGGCCGGATCTGCCCGGTCTGGCCAAAGGCATTATCGACCACGAGGATGTCCTTGGTGTTATAGCCCAGGTCGGCCGAAATCATATGCCGGATCTGGAGCCCCATCGTCAGGGCGCTCACCAACATCACGACGGCCACTACATTCTGCACAATGATGATGACTTTGCTATAAACCGTCTTGGTCTTGAGCCGGAGCGTTCCCCGCACAATCTCAATAGGCTGCGCTTGCTGGATCAACAGGGCGGGCACGATGCCGGAAAGGAAGCCAAGCAGGGCAATAAAGCCCAGTACCAGCAGCACATTGACAGGCGTAATTGCCCTAAAAATGGATACCTGGTACTCCAGCAGGCGGGAAACCGCCGGAGAGAGCGCTTCGGCCAGCAGGATGGCAAGTAGCATTGATATCCCACAGATGAGGGTGCTCTCGGAAATGACCTTCAAGAAAATGCTGCGCTTGTCTGCACCTACGAGGCGTCTGGTGGCCATTTCTTTGGCACGGAAGCCCGTCAGGGCCGTGGTCATATTGATATAATTCAGCACGGCAAACGCAAGGAGCAGTATGCACATCGCCAGCAGGAGGTTCACGAAGCTGCGGTTCCCGAACTGGAGGGTCTCCGTCCCGTCCCTATTACCGTCTTCCAGGAAATACATATCCCTAAGTGGAATGATCCTCACATTATCGTAATGGCTTTTATACACCCAGAAATTCTCTTCGCACCAATCCAGGATGGCATCGTGCTTGGCCTGCAGGTCAGCGCCGGGATAACTCATCACAAAGCATATTCCGCTGCCGGCATTACTCATTCCTTCATTATTGGCGGTATTGATCTTTGTCATTATTTCGCCCCGCATCAGGACATCCGGCGCTTTTAGGATGGAATTACCGAAATCTTCATATACGCCGCAGATAGTAAGCTGATAATCTCCATTGTTATTGAAGGTTATTACTTGGCCAATCGGATCCTTGTCCCCGAAATGGGCATTCGCAAATTCCCGACTCACCATACAGCGGTCCCAGGAAACACGCCATTCGGCCTTGTTGCCTTCCACCAAGTCATAACTGAACATCTCAAAGAATGTGCTGTCCGCCGCCATCGTGCTGCCATATACCATCTCTCCTCCAATGGTAAAAGCATCAGCCGAAGCCATATTGGCTACACAGCAACCTTTCTCTATTTCAGGGAAATTGTTTTTCAGATGCTTATCCAGCCAATAGCCCATATTCACGCATTCCTCATTGGCAATCACATAAATCCGGTCCGCATTCTTCTGGAACGAATCCGTGGATAGCTGCCGCTGGACATAAGCCGCCAGCAGGAGCACAAATGCCATTGACACCGTGAGGCCAACAAGGTTGATGGCCCCGTATAACTTGTTCTTCTTAAGGAAATTCCAAAAACTCTTCATAGCTTAGAAAACTAACACGTCACTATCACCATACGTGTCATACCCGGAGGTAATCACCTTCTCGCCGGGCTCCAGGCCTTCCAGCACTTCGTAGTACTGCGGGTTCTGTCGGCCGATGCGTATCTCTCTTTTGACGGCCTTGTTGCCCTCTTTGTTAACAACGTATATCCATTTTCCGCCGGTTTTCTGGTAGAAGGTGCCGCGGGGGATGATGACAGCATCTTCCGGCTGGCCCAGCTGGAGATTGAGGTAATAGGTCTGGCCGCTGCGGATATTGTCCGGCTGTTCACCGTCGAACTTGAAATCTGCCTTGAACTTGCCGTCGCGCACCTCCGGATAGACTTTGCGGATGACGGTCGAGTAGGTCTCGCCCTGGCGCTCGAAGGTGGCCTCCAGGCCTGCGACCACACGGTCAATATAATGCTCATCAATCTGTGCCTCAACCTTATAGAGGCCAACGCTGTTGATCTGGCCAATCTTGGTCCCGGCGGCGATGCTTTGTCCCAGAACCACATCCAGCAGGCCGAGTTCTCCATCGATGGGGGCTTTCACAATCAGATTGGATTTGCGCCTGCGAATCATGGACATATTCAGTTGCATGTTCTCCAGGGATTCTTCCATACGGTCAATCTGGGTGCCGCGGTACAGGCTGTCCTGACGGGAGCGCTCGGCCATGAGGTCGTATTTCTGCTTGGCCAGCTTATAGTCTTCCTCGGCCTTCAGGTACTCCTCCTTGGCGATGAGCTTATCCTCATAGAGCGCTTTCTGCTGCTCATACGCACGGCGCAGGCGGTCCACCTGCATGCCGTACTCCAGCACGTTCTGACGCACGTCCAGCTTCTGCTGCTCCATCTGAATCTGGGTGTTGCGCAGGATATTCTCCTTCTCCGCCAATTCAGCCTCAGAATTCAAGATCTGCAGGTCCAGGTTGTCGTTGTTCAGGATGAGGATGGCATCTCCGGCCTTCACCGGGGAGCCTTCCTCGATGAGGATTTTCTCCACGATGCCGCCTTCCTGGGGTGAAAGCTGGATGGTCGTCATCGGCTGCACCCTTCCGCTGATGCGGATATAGTCGTTGAATTCGCCTTTCACGGCACTGGAGATGGTCACAGTGTCTTTATCGACGCGCAAAGTCTTATTGTTCGGCCTTGCAATCAGGTAAATCACAAACACCAGCAGCAGCGCTCCCAGCCACCACGGCAGGGCCTTTTTCGTGAACGCCACGCGCCAACCGGTCTTCTTCTCGATGATCTTATCCATAGTTTTACTGATTTACGTATTCGACACCATTGTAATAACGCACTACCGCCTGCTTGATGAGGTATTTGAACAGGCTGTTCATTTCGTCGGCCTGGGCCTTCAGAAAACTGTTGTTAGCAGTCTGGAATTCCAGCGGAGAAATGAGACCCTGTTCCAGTTTCTTCAAGTTCAGGGTGTAGGCCTCGGCCTGCACCTCAGCCTTGCGCTGGGCCTGCTGGTAGGCAGTGGCCGCTCCGTCACGGTCCTGAATGGCCCGGCGGACTTCGCTCTCCACATCACGCCGCTTCTGGTCCAGTTCGGCCGTGGCCTTGTCCAGGGCATGTTGTCGGCGACTAATGGCAGAATGCCTGCTCAGACGGCTCCAGATGGGAATTTGGAGCGATACCTCAACATACTCACCACCGTTATTTCGGAATTGGTCTCCGAATGGCGCAGTCTGAGAACCCTGATAGGTATAGTAACTGGTGCTCCAGCCTGCATACAGGCCAACGCTTGGCAGCAATTGGCACTTGGCGGTATTAAGTTCACGCTTGGCGTTGAGTGCCTGCCAGGAAGCTACCTGGACGGCGGGATTGTGGTCGAGGGCAAAGGACACTACGGACTCAGGAGATTCCTCGCCTTCGCTCGGAATGACAGAACAGGAGAAATCGATTGTCAGCTCTTCATCCACCGGCCAGAACATCAGGTCCGCAAGCGTCATCTTCTGGTTCTGATACACATTGTGGGTATTCGTCAAGTCGTACTGGCGGTCGGCCAGGTCGGCTTCCATCTGGATCACATCGGCGTGACCTTTCTGTCCCAGCTCCTCCTGCCTCTTGGCCTTTGCCAGCGCCTGCTCGGCCACAGCCACCTGCTCCTCGTACACGTCGCATAAACGCTTGTAATAGACCACATTGTAGTACGCCTCCATCACCGCCAGGCAGATATCGGCCTCAACCTGCTTCTCCTGGGAGTCGGCAATCAGCATTCCTGTCTTCGAAATCTTGTAATTGTTCACCGCCTTAAAGCCATCAAACAGATCGTACCCTGCACTCACGCCATAGTTGTTATGAAACGACTTCGTGTTGAAATACGTATTGGTCTGCGGGTCGATGCTGCGGCCGAAGTTGTAGTAGGCGTAAGTCTGCGCACTGATCTGAGGGGTAAACAGCGCAAGCGCCGCATCGCGCCGGCTGATCTGCGCATCACCGGTGGCCGCCTGCTGGATGCGGATCTTTGTGGAATTTGAGATGGCGTACTCCATACATTCCTTCAGGGACATCGCAGTTTGGGCGCTGGCGCACACTGTCACAGCGGGCGCCAGAGCCATAACCACACATTTAATGATAAGCTTGTTCATATAGTTTATTGCTTTACACAATCTTTAATCGCACCGACCATGCCAAATGTTATAACCTATTGACTATCAATAATAAATGCAAAAAGAAAGGAGTGTAAAGCCTGTAAAGCTTTACACTCCCTTTACACTTTTCTTTACACTCCAGAAGGAGGTATCACGCTTATACCTTCAATCTCCTGTGAATCAGATTAATATATGATGATTTGAGTTCATCGGAAAGGAACGAGCACCGAATCTCTTCCTCAAACTTGGGAAGGAGATCCACATATTTCTTCTTGACACGGTCAAATACAATTTCAGGAACCCCGCATGTCCGGTATGCAGCCTTAAAGTCAGCGTCCTTCATGCGTTTCTTCTTTCCATTCAGATTAAGTGCCAGTTCTTCGTCATCGTCAGGATTTGACAATACGGCGTTCAACAGGTCATAGGCCGGAGTAAGAACGGGCTCGTCCGCAGGAGAATACAAGGAGAAGTTCTTTAGATGCATATCGTTATTCCCGGTAAGCCAGGAGAAATACACCAGTTCAAGAAAATCGACCATATCCAACTGGGCATTGGTCGAGTACTTGCGGATGGCCTTGCCTATCTGCTCGTAAGAACTACGATACTTATGCTCGGTCTGGCGCTCGGTTAGTTGGCACATATCTTCCATCGCAATCTTCTCGCCATCGGCCTTGCGGTCGATCCGCTTGGTCAGATAGCCGATGCTGCCGTCTTTCATGCGGATGAGCGTGTGCGGGACAATCTTGATTTTTGCGATTTCAGCCAGATGCATAGTCAAGTCTTCATTCTCGGGCAGCATTGCAAAGAGTTCCGTCTGCGACTTGATTACCTGGGCGGCAAGTTCATCCATCTGCGCACGCGTATAATCCAAAGAAGGAGGCGTGGAGGTTCCGAAGAATTTCCTGCAACAGGATTTGTGGAAATCAACCTCTCCGGGGTTGAGTTCCTTGTAGCAATACAAACATTTACTCATCGCTGTCCTCCTTTATAGGTATTACACTTACAGCGCCAATGCAGTCCTTGCAACAGAGAAGAAGCAGGGAGAACCTGTCCAGTTCGCTGATGTCCGTGTTGCGCAGCGCTACATCCAAGAGCCAGCCTTCTGGAATAAGTCCGTCAAAGAATGGGAAAAGAACCGGAGATTTATATGGCTTCTCCGACAAAGGAAGTGTCAGGCTGACAGGCTTGGAGGCCTCATCAGCAAGATACTCTTTGTAATACTGGAACTCATAGCCTTCATCCGTCTCTTTTAGGATGCCGGCTGTTTTCCCTTTGTATTGAATCAATGCTTTACTCATTTCGCCTTCTTTTGGGGAACCAGTTCGTATCCGAACAAATCAAATACCTGTGCAACTTTGTCCATACGGACAGTGGCCTTTCCCTGCTCCAATTCACGGACGAAGTTCAGGCCTACCCCAGACTTCATTGCAAGATCCACCTGCGTCAGACCGTGCGCTTTCCGCAGGTTTTTTAAGGTTGAAGATATGATGCTACTATTCATAATTACATTCGTTCGGATGCAAATATAGGAAATATTTCTCAAACTACATCACAACGAATGTAATTTTCTAATACAGAGGCTAATTACATTCGAAAGGATATAATACTCTATCTGAAAATGAGCTGAAATACTGTCTGATCCTCTTCACTCCGGAGCAGGTCGATGCTGCCGTTATGGTTGCGCATAATCTGGCGGGAGATGCTGAGGCCTATGCCTGAGCCCTCCTTCTTTGTGGTATAGAACGGAATGAAGATTTGCTCCTGGGCAGATACAGGAATGGGATCGCCGTCGTTGGCCACCTGAATAATAACATCGTCCTCCTTGCCCATCCGGGCAGTAATGTCGATGTGCTTCGCGCCGGCCTGCAGGGCATTCTTGATAAGATTGATGAGAATCTGCGAAATCTGGCCCTCGTCGGCATAAATCATCAAGTCGTCCTCCTCCGGCCGATACTTGCATGTGGCGCCACAGCTGGCGGCAAATTCGCTATTCAGGCCGATGACATTGTCCATCAGCTCCCGCAGATCCAACGCCTTGCGAATCGGCTTTGCCACACCGGAGAGTTGCCGGTAGGTTTGCACGAAACCAATCAGATTCTTCGACGAATCCGAAATGGTCTCCAGTCCTGCCTTGATATCCAGCTCGCTATGGCCGTTTTCATCGACAGACTTGGCCATCGCGTCGGAGAGCGATGCAATGGGCGACACCGTATTCATAATCTCGTGCGTGAGCACACGGATGAGTTTTGTCCAGGAATCCTGCTCATGGGCCTGCCGCTGCTTCTCAAAGATGGTGCGGATGCGGTTCAGCGTGCGGTTGAACTTGTTTTTCTCCTGGAAGCGGAAGTTCAGCTCACCATCCTCCAGGGCGTCCATCATATATGCTACCTTCCTGATATCCTTCTGGCGCACACGGATGGTGGCAATCACCGCAACCACAATGGCAACGATAACTGCAACTCCGATGATATGCCAGAGGGTGAAGGTCATAATCCGTACTTCTTCAGTTTAGCATACAGCGTCGGCCGGCTCACACCCAGCATCTTCGCTGCCGCGGAGATATTGCCATCCGTCCGGGCAATCGCCTCTCGGACCAGCCTTTCTTCCTCGGCCTCGCTCACAGCCTTGATGGTAGTTCCGACCGGTTTGGCTACCGACTCCAGCTGTATGTCTTTTGCCGTAAGTTCGCGACCCTCAGAAAGAATGACCGCTTTCTCGATACAGTTCTGCAGCTCGCGAATATTGCCGCTCCAGCGGCCCTCCGTCAGCATCGCTGCCGCATCCGGAGCGATCCCCGTCAAAGGGCGATGATATTTCTGCGCGAAGCGCTCCAGGAACAGTTGCGCCAGCGGCACGATGTCCTCCTTGCGCTCCCTGAGCGCCGGCAAGGCAATATGAACGGTATTGATGCGATAATACAGATCCTCCCGGAACCGGCCTTCCCGGACCAGCTGTTCCAGATCCATATTGGTTGCGCAGATCAAGCGGATGTTCACGGGAATGTCCTGGGAGCCGCCCACACGAACCACACTCCGGTTCTGAATCACCCGCAGCAGCTTTGCCTGCAGGTGCAGAGGAATATTGCCGATTTCATCCAGGAAGAGAGTCCCTCCATCGGCCTGCTCGAATTTGCCCACGTGGTCCGTGTGCGCGTCCGTAAACGCGCCCTTGACATGGCCGAAGAGTTCGCTCTCAAATAGCGTCTCCGTGATGGCACCGGCATCCACCGCGACCATGGGTTTCCCGCTCCGCAGGCTATGGGCGTGAATCTCCCTGGCCAGAGCATCCTTGCCGGCACCGTTCTCGCCGGTAATGAGCACTGTGGCATCGGTGGGAGCAATCTTGTCCATCGTTTTCCGGATGGCCGCCATCGGCTTTGAAGAGCCCCAAAACATCGGACTGTCGCCCGAAGGTGCATCGGCCTTCTGTCCATCCCGCTTCATTGCCTTTCTGGCTTTATCCCTCGCTGCCGTTAGCACATCAATCAGTTTCTCGTTGTCCCAAGGCTTCACAATAAAGTCGAAGGCTCCGCGCTTCATTCCTTCCACCGCCAGGGCAATATCGGCATAAGCCGTAAACAGGACCACTTCCACCTCCGGCACCATCTTCTTGATTTCCCCGGCCCAATACAGGCCTTCGTTACCGGTATTGATAGAAGTGTTGAAGTTCATATCCAGCAAAACCACGTCGGGGCGGAACTGCTCCAGCGAGCTCACCAGGGTGGCCGGCGACGGAATTGTCTTCACCGCCTCAAAATGCATCGGCAACAGGATTTCCAGCGCCCGGCGAATGCCGGCGTTATCATCCACTATGAGTATTTTCCCTTTCTTTAATGCCATAATCGGATACGAAATTAAGCATTTTTGTCCATGTAAAGAAACTTTACAAAAAAAACCGCAACAGAATTGCTTCTGTCGCGGTTTTTCGTGACTCCCACAGGACTCAAACCTGTAACCTTTTGATCCGTAGTCAAATGCTCTATTCAATTGAGCTAGGGAGCCGGAATTTCAATTTTTATTCCTCTGTGGCTTCGGCCTTCTTGGAGTAGTTGCGCTCCTTGATGCGGGCCTTCTTACCGGTGAGATCGCGGAGGTAGAATATGCGAGCCCTGCGGACCTTACCATACTTGTTGACAGTGATGCTGTCGATGAAGGGTGACTGGTAGGGGAAAATCCTCTCAACACCGATTCCGCCAGAAACCTTGCGCACTGTAAAGGTGCGGGTGTAAGGAGTTGCGCCGCTGATCTGGATGACCACGCCGCGGAAATCCTGCTTGCGGAACTTGTCGCCTTCCTTGATCTTGTAGGTAACGGTGATGGTATCGCCGGCCTTGAACTCGGGGAAGTTCGCTACATTCTCGTTCGCGAATGCCTTGTCTACTACGTTAAGTAAATCCATAATACTCTTTCAATTAAGCGCAGCGTCACTGAACCGTTCAACGAGAGGCTGCTTTTTGTGGACCGCAAAGATAGGAATATTTTTGGAACGCACAAAATTATTTGCAGAAATTCGCACTAAAAGTACTGGCTTTCCTTTTCAAAAAGATTCTTGTCCTCGCGGGAAGGGTCTGGTTTGACCGCAGATGACTCCGCAAGCCGCTCCACGGCTTCCTTGTCGGACCCGCGCAGTTTGCGGGGAATCCATACCAGGATCTTCACGAACACGTCTCCCCTGCCGTATCCGTTCACGGAAGGCAGGCCCTTGCCGCGCAGGCGCTCCACGGTGCCCGACTGGGTGCCGGAATCCAGCTTCAGTTTGTAGGGGCCTTCCAGGCAAGGGATGGTGAGCTCGCAGCCCAGGATGGCATCCGTCACGGAAATCACGCGGGTGTAGAACAGGTTCTGCCCTTCCCTCTTGAACTGGGAATGAGGCAGTTCCTCGATAAGCAGGAGCAGGTCTCCGTTCACGCCGCCGCGGGGAGCAGCATGGCCCTCGCCGCGCACGGTTATCTGCATGCCGTTCTCCACGCCTGCGGGGATGTGCACCCTGATGGTCTCACGCTTACGCTCCAAGCCGGTGCCGTTGCACCTGCGGCAGGGATTGCTTACGATCTTGCCCTCGCCGTTGCATTGGGGGCAGGTGGAGTATGTGACAGTGCGGCCGAAGAAAGAATTCACCGTCTGGCCTACCTGGCCGCTGCCTTTGCAGGTGGGGCAGGTCTTGATGTCCGATTCGTTGCGTGTGCCGCGCCCGCCGCAGTCCGGGCAGGGACGGTTGCGCTCGATGGTGACTTCCTTGTCGCAGCCGTTAAGTATCTCTTCCAAAGTGAGTTTCACGCGTGTGCGGATGTCCCGGCCGCGCATGGTGCGCGTTCCCTGGTGCTGCGAACCGCCGCCGAAACCGAAGCCTCCGAAATCGAATCCGCCTCCGCCAAAGCTGAAACGCCCGCCGAAGAGGTTCTCGAGAATGTCGTTCAGGTTGCCGAAGCCCTGGCTGAAGTCGGGGCCGGCGGCACCGTCCACGCCCGCGAATCCGAATTGGTCGTATTTGGCGCGCTTCTGCGGATCGGAGAGCACGGAGTAGGCCTCGGAGGCTTCCTTGAACTTCTCCTCGGCCGTCTTCTTCTCAGCGTCCGTGCCGTTCACCCAGCGGTCCGGATGCCACTTGAGGGCAGCCTTGCGGTAAGCCTGCTTGATGTCGTCGTCGCTTGCACCCTTCTGGATGCCCAGGACCTCGTAGTAGTCTCTTTTGTCTGCCATAGTTTATGCTCCTACGACCACCTTCGCATAGCGCAGCACCTTGCCGTTCAGGGTGTATCCGGTCTGCACTACGTCTATCACCATGCCCTTCTGCTCCGGAGTGGGAGCCGGGAACTGGGTGACGGCCTCGTGCAGGTCCACGTCGAACTTGGTGCCTTTGGCCTCTATGACGGCCAGGCCCCTGGTCTTGAGGTAGTCCATTAACTTATTGTAGATGAGAGCCGTGCCCTCTTTTGCAGCTTCGTCGGAGCTCTTTGCGAGGAGTTCCATCGCACGCTCGCAGTCGTCCAGGACGGGAAGAAGGCCCTTGATGGTGTCGGCGGATGCCGAGCCAACCAATGCGAGGCGCTCCTCGGCGCTGCGGCGGCGGAATGTCTCGAATTCCGCCATCAGGCGCAGGTAATCATCATGCTCCTTTGCAATCTTTCCGTTGAGCTCTTCTATCTTCTTCTGCAGGTCTTCGCCTTTCTTCTGGGGCTTCTTTGCCTCTTTTGTATTCTTTTCTGACATAGTACTGCAAAGATACGCAAAAGTTCTGCCAAGCCGAAATGGCTGACATTATGTCAGCGTCCGAGGCGTTCCTTTATCTCGCCCCTGTGCTTGATGACGAAGTTTTCCACATACACGCTGATGCAGGCCAGCACAAAGTATACGGCACCCTGGAGGCAGAGTGCACGCAGCTGCGGCGCAACGATCTCCAGATTGGCTCCGGCCGTGTTCAGGTTGATGAATGCCTGACATCCGAAGGTGGACGGGAAGATGTAGGAGAAGTACTTCCAGAACTCAGGGAATGCGGTGGTAGGCCAGCTGAATCCGGTCAGGAACACGCAGACGGGGCTCATGAAAAGGAAGAGTATGAATGCGGATTCGCGTCTGGTGACCAGTGTACTCCAGCTCATGCAGATGAATACGCATACCGTTACGAAAAAGGCGAGAAGAACGAGGATGTCCTGGAAGCTGCCCCTTTGAGGGAAGTGGAACATGGCCGGAACGATGCAGGTAACGTAGATGCCTATTATCATGAATATCAGCCAGTAGACTGCGCCCCTTCCGAGCACTACGCGCCCTACCCCGCGGCCTTTCAGGTGATCCGGCAGGGTTGCGAAGCTGCGGTTTTCCTCCCTCATCGTTCCCACGCTCATGCTCATCCCGTAGAACATCACCTGCTGGACGATCAGCATCAGTATTGCCGATATCAGGAAGATGCTGTAGGAGAAGGCCCTGTTGTAGGGATTGATATCGTCATACAGCACGGTATTCACCGACTGGTCTGCCTGGGCATCGGTAAGGCCATCGGCGCGGAAGCGCTCCAGCTTTATGTTATTCACCTCGTGCAGCATCACGAAATTGGATCCCATCAGCACATTTTTGTAGTATAGGAAGCTGCTCATATCGGCATAGATGCTGAATGTGGCGGTCTCACGATACGCCAGCCTCTGCCCGAAATCTCCCGGGAAGTAAATAATGCCGTTCACCTTGCGGGTCCGGAGCAGTTCCTTCGCCTCCTCCATCGACACGCACTCATATGCGATGTCTATCTCGCGCGTGGCGTCCATCTCACGTATCATCCGGCGGGAATCGCTGCAGTCGGCGTTGTCTACCACAGCAACCGGGGAATCCTCCAGAATACCGTTCTTGTAGACGTAATTATACAATATGGGATAGAGGAAGCCTGCGGCTATGAAGATGATCATCACCCCGCCATCGTGCAGGATGTTCCTCAACTCCAGGTTGAATATGTCCAGCGCGTCTCTAATTCCTTTCATAATCCAAATTCCAATAGGCATTCTTCAGCCTGCGCATCACAAAGAACGGCAGGAAGCAGAACAAGAGCATCGCCAGCACATACAAGTACCAGTCCCCGAAAGGATTGCCGAATATGCCGGTCTGCACATAAATTTCGTAGTAATAGCGTAATGGATACATCATCGTGAGCCCCTGCAGGGCTGAAGGCATCACCTCCACGGGGAGGGTGAAACCAGTCAGGGACAGCCCCAGCACACTGTAAAGCGCCCCAATGCTGAGCGCGAAGCGGCAGACCGGCACGCAGCCGATTATGAGCACCGCCACCGACTCGGAGGCCACCACCAGCAGCAGGCACGCCAGCAGCATGTTCAGCAGGCTCCCCTCCAGCGGGAAATGCATCCATTTGTAGAGGATGACTTCCAGACTCCAGCCGATAGCAGTGAAAAGGATGGTATAGAGGATGGTCTTGCCCATCAGGGCCGAGTAAATATCACCCTCCGTAACCTGCAGCAGATGCCGCCCGGTTCCATATTTAAGTTCTGTCCCTAGTGAATATATGAACACGATGACCACCACCATCTGAAGCATGCCCGGAATCATCATGTTCGCAAGGTATGCCCCGTAATTCATGGTAGCATTCCCTATCTGGTGAACGTCCACATCCACCGGACGCAGAAGACCCATTATCTCGCTCTCGTTCACTCCCTTCATGCGGAGGACCTCACGCTGTACGGCACCCGAAGTCAGGTTGATCATCGTAAGAAGATCCTTCCATGCCAAGGAACCTCCCAGAAAGTACAAGCCATTGATATAGAAGCTGAAATGCGGCTGACGCTGAGCCTGGATATCGCGGTTGAACCCTTCCGGGATGAGGCAGACGGAAGTTACCCTGCCACCCTGGAGATCCGCCCTGGCAGAGGAGAAATCGTCGTAATAGACAACCTTTCCCAGCTGGGTAGCGTCCAGCTGCTGGCAGAAGTTCCGGGAAGTGGAGCTGCGATCCAGGTCCACCACCGCAATAGGTACATCCGACGGCACCCCCTGCCCCAGGAAGGTCAGGTAGAACACCGTACAGAAAGCCATCACGGCCACGGTGCCTATGATGTAGATGGGCCTGCGGGCCCAGATGCGGAGCTCGCGGCGGATTACTGTGCGTATTTTCTGAATGAAAGTCATTTTACTCGATTACTATTGCCGTCATTCCGGGGCGTAGTCCTTTCAGCGTTTCCGCCGGAACGGCTCGCACCTCGAAGGTCTTGGCATCATACAGATCGCTTTCCTTGGTAGCCTTCCATGTGGCGTAGCTTTCACGCACGGCCATGTAATTAACTGTAGCCCTGATGGTTGCACCGTCGAGTGCAGGGATGCTGACGGTCAGTTCATCGCCCACGTTCATGCTGTGCAACTGGTCTTCGCGGATGTTGAAAGTAAACCATATATCGGAAAGATCTGTCACGCTCATCACCGGACTACCCTGCCCCACCAGTTCTCCCTGTTTGGGATAGACGCTTGAGACTATGCCGTCGGCAGGAGAAATCAGATAGAGTTCCTTGAGATAGGAATTCACTTCCTGGATGGCTCCATCCGCCTGATGCACAAGTGCTTCCGCGGCGGCCTTGTCTTCTGCACGTGCTCCACGCACAGCCATATCGTACTGGCTCTTTGCAGCACGCTCCTGGGCGACAGCGGCATCATACTTTGCCTTGGTCTCATCGTATTTCTGTGCCGGGACAACCTTCTGTTCATAGAGTTTCTTCACACGGTCGAAGGATTTCTTCATAATATCTTCCTGAACCCTGGCCTGCTGCCAGAGCTGGTATGCGCCTGCTATCTGCTCGCGCTGGGCACCGTTCTTTGCCTTCGTGCTCTGCGCCTGCGCAGCGCTGCGGGCGGCTTCCGCCTGGGCGAGCTTGGCACGCACCTGGGGCGAGTCGATGAATGCGACGGTGTCGCCCTTGTGCACCTCCTGCCCTTCCCTGTAGTACAGTTCCGTCACATGGCCGGGCACCATGCAGGAAATCCTGTATTCGGTAGCTTCTGCCTCTCCCTGAATAACCTGCGGACGCGGTTTGCTGACAAGATACCCTACGAATGTAATGATCAGGACTATTATTACCAGTGCGCTGATTCCTATTACAAGATTGTAATTCTTCTTCTGTTCCATATCTATTTTTCTTTTATTTCAATATCCGATGTGTAGTTTCCGAGGGCTGCTTTCAGCCTGGAGCTGTTGAGTTGGAGTTCGATGCCGGCATCTATGCATTCGCTGTGAGCCTTCAGCCATGCCGTCTGTGCACCCAGAGTCGTATTCACGTCCACCACTCCGGCCTCGTAGCCCGCCATGGCGATGCGGAGGTTCTCATCTGCACTGGCAAGGTCGTTCTGAGCCATCTCCACGCGGTCGTATGCCTCTTTCCGCTGCTGGCGTAGCTGGGTTACCTGCATTTCTATCATCTCGCAGGCATCATCGTACCTGTTCTGGTAGATGCGTTCCTCGGCCTTGGCCTTGCGGGTCTTCTGGAGAGCCTCGGTGCCATGGAAGATGGGCACGCTGACCATGACCCCTGCGGCCCAGTTCTGGCCGAAATCATTGCGGAAGCCGTGGTTCATGTTGGGGTTGCTCACCAGGTAGTTGGCCGTAAGCGCGACCGTGGGAAGCATATCGGCACGGGCGATGTTGGTCTTTTCGTGGTAGATCTTGCGCGCCAGGTCGAGCCGCTTCGTCTCCGAACGGGACGCCCATATATCCTCCATAGTCTTGAACTGCTCTTCTTCCGGCAGCGGCACCACCTCGAGGGCTTCGTCGGCAAGCGTAAAGCTGGAATCCAAGGGAATTCCTATCTGCTTGCAAAGCAGCATCCTGGCGAGCACGAGGCCGTTCGTTGCCTTGGTCAACGCCATATCGGCCTCATTCGAGCGCACCTTGACCGTAAGTGCATCCGCCTCGGTGGCAACTCCTTCCCTGACGGCGATTTCGACATTGCCCTTCATCTTATGGAGAAGTTCGGAGTAGCTTTCGGCGAGCTTTTTCTTGTTGGCTACGGAGACCACCTGCCAGTAGGCCTGGTCTACGTTTATCAGTATCTCATCGTAATTGCCGTCGTATTCGTAGCGGGCCAGGTCCTCGGCATATTTAGCCATCTTGTTGGATGCGATTATCTTTCCGCCTACGAACAAGGGCTGCTGCACGCTGATGACGCCCACGTAGATGTCGGACAGGTCCGGATGGATGGCCTCGTCGATGGCCGCATCAACTCTCTCGCCCACTCCTGCAATGGCCGAATTGGCTTCAGCGGCGGTCAGGCGGTCCACTATTTCCTTTGCTTTGGGATCGCTCTGGATGTATGCACCCATCAGGGGGTGTGCGCTTATGAGGGCCATCAGGTCGTCTACTCGCGTATTGTAGGCAGTCTGGAGTTGGGCAGATTCGCCTTTGATATCGGGAATCTTTTCTTCATCCACCAGAGAGAACTCGCCTCCGGTGTGCTGGTACATACCGGTCGCGGTCACCTTCGGGAAGAAGTTCGCCGCGGCTATCCTGCGGTCGTATCCCGCCATTTCCACTTTTGCCCGTTGCTGATCAAGGGTCTTGTTCTTTGTTATTGCCATCTGACGGCAGGCATCCAGGGTAAGGATGCCATCCTCTGCATCTGCAGGGATTCCAATCAATGCCAGCACCATGCCGGCAACACACATCAGTCTTTTCATTTCACTATTTTCGTTTTCACATATCCAAAGATGCAAACCGCTTGCCCTTTATGCATCCTTCTGATAATTAAAAGGCATACATTTATTACCAATTGGTCGAATTTGTCTACTTTTATACAATTTTTGACTACCTTTGTGAACAAAAAGGAAATGTTTTATGGACAATAACCTGCACGTCATAAGCCTGCACGACCTGAGGAAATTCTTCCCGATGTCGGTCAGCGACAATTTGTCAGACGACTTCTTCCTCTCCGAAGTCCGCTACGGCGACATGCCCCAAATCCTGAACTACCCCTGCCGCCTGGACGGCTACATGGCCATATTTTGCCTCGAGGGAGAACTTCAGGCAGAAATTAACCTCAAGAGCTACACAATCAAGGAGAACTCAGTGATAATCAATGTTCCGGGCAATATCGGAAGAATCTACAGCATAGAAGAAGAGCAGGTAAAGAAGCTGCATTTCGTGGTTGTAGCCGCTTCGAGCGACTTTCTTTCCAGTTCCAGGATGGACTATGTCCGCATGTTCAATGAGAGCATCGCAGTGCTGGACAATCCTTGCTTCGAGATGCAGCAGGGCGAGAGGGCAATCTTCGCCAGATACTTCGAACTCATAAACGAACTTGTGAAGGGAGGTCACAAAGATCTAAAACAGGCGCTGCGTGGAATCATCTCCTCCTGCCTTTATTATGCGGGATCCATCTGGCAAGACAAACTCCTGAACGCCGAGCGTCCTGATCCGGGCATGGGCCATAGCGTCCGCTCCAAACTGGTGCTGGAGCAGTTCCTGACACTGGTTTCAGAGCATCACGACAAAGAGCGCGGAATGGCCTTCTATGCCGAAAAGCTTTGCCTGACACCAAAATATCTTTCCAAACTGGTACGGACCGCTAGCGGGAAATCCGGCCCGGAATGGATAGACTCCTTCGTTATCCTCGAGGCCAAAAACATGCTCAAGTACTCCGACATACCCATCAAAGAGATAGTCTACAAACTGAATTTTCCGAACTCCTCGGTATTTTATAAATTTTTCAAAGCACATACCGGCCAGACTCCGAGCGAGTATCGCGGATAATTTCTATCTTTGCGCCCTATGTCCGGATCGAGCAAAGACATACTTCTCGAGAAGCTTCGCGGAGGGCAGTCCATGTCACGCCGCGAGAAAATCAAGCTGGCCCTTTTCCTGGGCCTTCCTGCCATGCTTGCCCAGTTGGGCACCATAGTCATGGAATATATCGATGCCGGCATGGTGGGGCGCCTGGGTTCCGAGCAGGCCGCCAGCATAGGTCTGGTTGCCACCAGTACCTGGATTTTCGGAGGATTCTGCTTCGCGAACGCATCGGGATTCTCCGTACAGGTCAGCCAGCTCATTGGCTCCCGCAACTATGCCAAAGCCCGTGAAGTAATGCGAAAGGGCTTTGTCAGCGTGCTGATATTCAGCCTGTTGCTTGCATTCATCGGCCTTCTCATCAGCCCCTTCCTCCCCTATTGGCTGGGAGGAGATGAATCCATCTGCGCCGACGCCAGCGCCTATTTTGCCATCTTCTGCGCCTTCCTTCCCATCATGCAGATTGCGGTAATCAGCTGCTCCATGCTGCAGGCCAGCGGCAATATGAAAGTACCGAGCATCGTGGAGGTTTCCGCCTGCATCCTGGACGTGGCCTTAAACTACCTGTTCATATACGTTCTGGATATGGGAGTGAAGGGCGCCGCAATAGGCACAGGGCTGGCAACCATGATCACACACGCATTCGCCATCTGGTATCTGTTCGTAGTCTGCCCGGAGCTCAACATTCTGCAGGATAGCAGCAGCTGGATTCCCGACAGGGAACACCTCAAAGCCGCTTTCGGCATCTCCGGGCCCATGTGGCTGCAGAACATCATCACCAGGGGCGCATACGTCATGAGCACGGTGATAGTCGCCCCTCTGGGCACCATTGCCATCGCCGCCAACTCCTTCGCCATCACCGCCGAGAGTTTCTGCTACATGCCGGGATACGGCCTGAGCGATGCGGCCACCTCGCTCGTCGGGCAGAGCCTGGGAGCAAAGCGCAAAGACCTCGCCCGCCAGTTCGCCTACATCTCCACTGGCCTGGCCGCCGCTATGATGACCGCTGCTGGGATTCTCATGTATATCTTTGCACCACAGATGATGGGGCTGCTCACGAACGACCCCGAAGTCATCGCCCTGGGAGTGAAGGTCCTCCGCATCGAAGCCTTCGCAGAGACGCTATACGCCGTTTCCATAATAGGATATGGCTCGTGCGTGGGCGCTGGAGATACCCTTGTGCCCATGGTTATGAACTTTGCCAGCATGTGGGTGGTACGCATAGGCCTGGCCCTGATCCTTACCCCGAAAATCGGCCTTGCAGGCTACTGGATAGCCATGTGCATAGAACTTAACGTGCGGGGAATCATCTTCTTCCTCCGCATTCGTGGCAAACGATGGATGAAAAAAGAATTTGCAGAATGAGATACGATTTCGATTTCAGCACTGAAGCCGCTCCGCGCGGAACCAATTCGGTGAAGTGGGACAGCTGTCCCGAGAACGTAATTCCCATGTGGGTGGCAGAAATGGACTTTCCTGCCGCCCCATGCATAATCAAAGCTCTCCAGAAGCGCATTGCCAAGGGAGTTTTCGGCTATACCCTTGTGCCGGACAGCTACTATGAATCCGTAGCACGCTGGTTCGGCGGCAGGCACGGATGGAGCATTACCCGCGAGCAGATCATCCCGGTGCAGGGAGTCGTGCCGGCCACATCCATCGCCATAAAAGCCATCACTGAACCCGGGGACAAAGTGGTCCTGCTGGTGCCGGCCTACAACTGCTTCTTCCATAACATCACAAACCAGGGCTGCGAGACATCAGAAAGCAGGCTGGTATGGAACCCTGAGCTCAAGCGCTACGAGATCGATTTCGACGACATCGAACGCCGCTGCGCGGATCCTGCCGCCAAGGCCTTCCTGCTCTGCAACCCTCACAACCCCTGCGGACGGCTATGGAGCCGCGAGGAACTGGTGCGGCTGGGGCAGATCTGCCTGAAGCACGGGGTGAAGGTAATCAGCGACGAGATTCACTGCGAAATCACCGCCCCCGGCACATCCTACGTGCCCTTTGCCTCCATTTCAGAGGAGTTTGCGCAGAACAGCATTTCTTTCGTCTCCCCTACCAAGAACTTCAATATTGCCGGCATCCAGATTGCCAATATCATTTCCGCAAATTCGGATTTCCGAGACAGGATGGACCGCGTTATCAATATATGGGAACATTGCGACGTGAACCAACTTGGAATCGTTGCCCTCGAGGCCGCATATTCCGATGAAGGGGCTGCCTGGCTGGAGCAGATGAATGCTCTGGTTCACAGCAACTTCCTCCTGCTGCGCAATCTCTTTGCAGAGCGCTTCCCCTCCGTCCGCGTGCCGGAACTGGAAGCCACATATCTGCTGTGGGTGGATTTCGTAACCGCAGATGCAGGCAAGAGGGTTGCCGATTACCTGCTGGAGCGCCACGGAGTACGTATCAGCGACGGGGCAATCTACGGCGGGCCGACAGGCTGCCGCATCAACCTGGCATGTCCCGAGGCCACAATGAAAGAAGGCCTCCGGCGGATTACCGAAGGCCTCGATCACTTGATAGATTAAAATCAAAACGTATATTTAATCAAGCCCTGCACGCGATGGTTGGTAATCCAGTGCAGACCCTGATCATATAAGCCATTGCTCAAATTGATCAGGCTTACGCCACTGGCATCCGTCTTCTGACCATACTGAACCGTGGTCATCTCGTACTCCAGGCCAAAGGCCACCTTGCCAAGATTGTAGATGATGGTAGGCGTCACACGGGCCATCTGATTCAGGTTGTCGAAGCTGTTGCCGCTGAACCAGAACCCTACAGGTTTCTTGCCGGTAGCATCTGCGGCAAGAGCCTCCTTGGTGCCGAAATTCTTCACATACCCTGCGAAGAGGATAGCCTGGACCTTCTTTCCGTAGCAGAGGCTGATCCAACTGGAAGAGTTGCGGGTAGGAGTATATTCCCTATTGCCATCTTCCAGCACATTCTTGACACCGTAGCCACCGTTCAGGTTCACATGGTCGCCGGCTTCGGCAAACACGGTTTTGAACTTCACGCTGAACAGGTCTTTTGCATACTGGGCATAGAAGAAGGGGGTGAAGGTAGTGATGCGGTCTGTGCGGAAACCGAAGTCGTCCCTAAGCACAGGCTTGATGCTGAGCATGTTTATACCGGCACGCATGGTAAGACCTTCCGCTTTATAGTTCAGGCCCAGATATATTTCGGGAGTGCAGCCATATTTGATATACTTTGCACTTTTGCCATCAGGGCCGGTGGAAGTATACTGCATCTGCCAGAGGGCTGCGCCGGTAAGGCTGAAACCGTCGGCGAACTTGTAATCCATCTGAGCGAGAGGCGTGCGGCTGAAGGGGCCGAAAGGCGCACCGGTGTTCAGGGAGAACACATCCGGCATGTCAGCCGCCATAGGATGCCAGCTCTGGCCTGCCTTGAAGGTCCAATCCTTCTTGGCGAGGGTAACGAATGCCTGGCGCAGGCGGAAATTGGCGGTGCCGGTGACCTTATCGTCTCCGAGACCATTGTAGAAGTCGCCTTCCACACGGGCACCCACTTTCCATCCTTGCTCTTCATATCCCTTTACATCAACCCAGAGGCGGGAGGTAAGGGCTGCAAAACGGAAGTTGGGATAACCATTGACATCCACATTCCCGGAAGGAACAGCAACAAGTTTCTCGTCGAGGGGGACATAAGTGAAAAAGTCTTCGGTCAGACCCTTCATCTCACGGGTGTCGAATGCATAGAAGTTGCGAATGAATCCATGAACTTCGATACTGGGCTTGCTGTCCTGCGCAAATGCAGAGAAAGCTGCGGCCGCGAAGGCGAGTATGGTAATTATCTTTTTCATATTCAGTCAATTATGCAAAAGGGAATATCTTGGTGAGCCAGAAGAATCCAAACACGAAGCCAACGACGCCGATGATAATGCCAACCTTCGACATATCCTTGGTTTCCACCAGTCCGGTAGAGGCTGCGATAGCGTTCGGAGGAGTGGAGATGGGGAAGCACATTGCGATGGATGCGCAGGTCGCGATGAAGATGATCATCGCCTTGGTGCCTCCGAGTGCGATGAACGACGCATTGTTGGCTGCAGCAGGATCTGCCATGCCTTCGGCAACGACTATCAGGATAGGAATCAGCAGGGCCGCTGTTGCGGAGTTGCTGATGAAGTTGCTGAGGAAGTAGCATACCAGGCCGGCAATGACAATCACCAGCACCACGGACATGTTTCCGAAAGGAATTGCCTCGATCAGAACCTTTGCCAAGCCGGTTCCCTGCAGGCAGGTGCCGAGGGCGAAGCCTCCCGCCACCAACCAGAGAACGCTCCAGTTGATCAGCTTGATATCATCCTTGGTGAAGATTCCGAGCATGGTGAACAGGGCCAGAGGAATAAGGGCCACTACGTTTGAATTGACCTTATGAATTGCCTCGGTCATCCACAGCAGGATGGTTCCCACGAAGATGATCCAGGTGGCATAGTATTTCCAGTCTTTTGCTTTCTTGTTTTCGGGGATCTCAAGCACGACTTCCTTTGCCTTGAAGGGGAAGAAAATCTGGAGCAGGAACCATGCGAAAACAATCATGATGACCACGTAGGGCACCATGTGTGCCATCCAGGTCACGAAACTCACATCTGAACCGGCCTCTGCCAGGAACTTGACTGCGGTTGCATTGGGAGGGGTTCCGATAGGAGTTCCGATTCCGCCGATATTGGCGGCGATGGGGATTGCAAGCGCAAGGCCCACACGGCCTCTATCGTCCGAAGGGAGAACAGCAAGCACGGGAGCCAGGAATGCAAGCATCATGGCTGCGGTGGCGGTGTTGCTCATGAACATGGAGAAAACGCTGATCACTATCAGGAATCCGAGCAGCACGGACTTGGGCTTTTTGCCGAAGGGCTTCAGCAGCACACGGGCAAGCGTCACGTCCAGGCCGTATTTCTCTGCCATGATGGCGAGCACGAAGCCGCCGAGGAAGAGCATCACGACAGGATCGGCGAAGGAGGCCATCAGATCCTTGTAGGGAACCAGCTTGCCTGCATTGGGGGTGCAGAGGAATCCGAGGCCCTTGTTGGAAACTGTAAGCAGGGAAATGACGATAACCAGTAACGAAGTCGTCCAGTTGGGGATTATCTCGAATATCCACATGAGGGCAGCGAACACGAAGAGAGCGATCACGCGCTGCTGTGTTGCAGTGAGGGCGTCGATGCCGAAGAAGGATGTAGGCACGGCCCAGAGGAAGATTGTGACTATGAGCACGATAGGCAGAAGTACACAATACTTGACATTGAATCTCTTGTCAGCCATATTAAGATTAATTATACACGTCAAAAAAAACCGCTTTCCTAGAAAGCGGCACAAAGTTAACAAATTATTTCTGATTTATGGCCGACCGGAACATATCAATCAGGGCGGCTATCGATTTGTGTATGTCGTAGTCTTCGGTGGATTCCGCGTAGCGTTCTCCCATCTCCTCCCTTTCGGTCGGGTTGTCCAGCCAGTAGTCGATGCAGGCGGCCAGTTCCTCCGGATCCTTCGCCGGGAAGAGGCTGTGCTCGTCGAGCGCGAACTGGGATGTAGCAGTGAGTTCTCCTTTCGCAATAACCGGCACAACACCCTGCTGAAGGGCCTCCAGGGCAGATAATCCCTCTACTTCCACAGTCGCGCAGTGGATGTAGAGATCCGCCTTTGCGGCCAGTTCTCGGAGCCCTTCGCGGTCATGAAAACGGAAGATGGGATCGTATTTCACTATGCCGTCCTCATATAGCTTGTGAGCCTTTTCTTCAATTGCATCCGCCTCCGGGCCGCGGCCCGCGAAGTATAGTTGGATGCGGTCGGCATATTTGGAGTATTTCATCGCTTCCAGAAGCGTGGGCTGGTCTTTTTCCACGGAAAGTCGCCCTATGCAGACCACCAGGAACGGCTTGGACGGATCCTGGATTCTGGTTGTCGCACGCGTATTCGCGTCGGGGATTATGCCGTTGGAAATAAGATGAAGCCTGGCCTTGAAGCCAAACTTCTGCAGACGCTCCATAACGTTCTCGGTGGGACACTGGATGTCGGAGCAGTGGTCGAACACGAGGTCGCGCCAGGCGCGTAACATATTCTCGTTCAAGAACTTCCAATCGCCGAGATTGATTGCACAGAAGAGGTTCTCTGGGTGAAGATGATAGGTTGCGGTACAGGGCACTCCGTGAAGTTTTGCAATTCGCGCAGTCACCATCTGGATAATGAAAGGTTCCTCGAGATGCACGACATCCGCCCACATCACGGCCTTCCTGATCGTGAGTATGTCCGTGCGGGCGAACTTGTAGCCGTTGGACTGCACCAGGCCGTCGAAAACCGGCACGTGGAAATCTCCCAGCACATAGTCCGGCTGGGGCGTTTCAGCTTCGTGATTCCTGCCGGAAAGCACGCGGACTTCCTGCCCCGCCTCCCGCAGATACTGGACCGTGCGCCGGGCGGATGCCGAAAGGCCGTTGCCCGATGCGTAGTAGTTGTTGACGACAAAAAGAATCTTCATAGTTTAGTAATTGAATTTGAACTCATCCACATACACCGTGCTGCCGCTGCCCCCGGTGAACCAGGAGCCGTACCAGCTGGGAGTGACGACTACAATTGCGTATTTAGGTGTCTTGGCGTTCCTGTATTTGAAAGGAATGTCGAAGTGGATGTATCCTCCCGTATCTTTGGTGAGCTCCATCACCGCCCTGCCGATCACGCGCGGGTCGTTGGCAGTGTCGAAGAATTCTTCCTTGCAGGTGACGATGTGATAGGGCTTGTCCATATCCATCAGCAACACCTCTATGCGTCCGTAGTCCATCTTGCCTTTCATGTGCAGATAGGGCTCCTTGGCATAGTTTACGGGCTTCGGGATGTAGTGTACATAGCCGGAAAGGCTCTTCGGGCGTCCGGAGAACGGAATACCGAATTCGAGGTCTGCGCCCGACAGTTCCACCACTTTATTGAACTTTCCGGTGAAGAGATTCCCTGCCACGAAGGCCCACAACACCTTTTTGCTCTCGATTTTTGCCGCGGCCTTGCCCTCGCCGGGCACGGCCACGTGCTTATACTCGGGCGTTGTGCCGTTCACTCCCAGAGTGCTGAGTCCGGGGTTGGCGGAATCCCAGACACGCTTCGACGCCGGAGCATCCTTCATCCGTGCATACCAAGTGCCGGATTCCTTGCTCCAATCGTCGAAATCCATATTGTAGATCTGCTGGGCGCGCGTCGGAACAGCGCATAAAACAACCAGCAGGGATATTATCAATGTCTTATTCATGACAATCCCTGCTGGCTGCAAAATCCGTTCCTACGGGCAGAGGACTAGATAATCCCCTGCTCGAGCATGGCCTGCGCGACCTTCATGAAGCCGGCGATGTTGGCGCCCTTCACGTAGTCTACGCTGCCGTCGGCACGGGTGCCGAACTTCACGCACTGCTCGTGGATGCTCTCCATGATGGTGTGAAGCCTGTCGTCGACCTCCTGTGCGCTCCAGCTGAGGTGAGCGGCGTTCTGGGTCATCTCCAGGCCGGAAGTGGCAACGCCACCTGCATTGACGGCCTTGCCGGGTGCGAAGAGCACTCCGTTGTTCTGGAAGAAGTGGATGGCACCGGGCTGGCATCCCATGTTGGACACCTCGCAGCAGCACCAGCAGCCATTGGCCTTCAGTTCCTTTGCATCATCCTCGCTGAGCTCATTCTGGAATGCGCAAGGGAGGGCGATGTCGCAAGGCACGCTCCAAGCCTTCTTGCCGGCGATGAACTGGGTCTTGCCGGGGAACTTGACCGCCATGTCCTCAACCTTGTTGCGGTTGGAGGCACGCATGTCTAGCATGTAATCGTTCATCTCGGGAGTCATTCCGTCGGGCACAATGCAAACGCCGTCCGGGCCGGAGATGGCAACCACCTTTGCGCCAAGCTGGGTAGCCTTCTTGACTGCTCCCCATGCCACATTGCCGAATCCGGAGATGGCAACCTTCTTACCCTTGATGTCGTGGCCTGCCTTATGGAGCAGGTGCTGGGTGAAGTAAAGCGCTCCGAAACCGGTTGCTTCGGGACGGAGGATGGATCCTCCCCAGGTCATGCCCTTTCCGGTGAGAACTCCGGTATGATACTCGCGAGCGAGTTTCTGGTACATTCCGTTCAGGAAGCCGATTTCGCGGCCACCAACGCCCACATCGCCAGCAGGGATATCCTGGTCGGGGCCGATGCAGCGCCAGAGCTCAAGCATGAAGGCCTGGCAGAAACGCATGATTTCGGCATCGCTCTTGCCCACGGGGTCGAAGTCGGAACCGCCCTTTGCACCGCCCATAGGAAGGGTTGTGAGGGCGTTCTTGAATGTCTGTTCGAAGCCCAGGAACTTGAGCATGGAAGGGGTGACAGCCTTGTGGAAGCGGAGACCTCCCTTGTAGGGACCGATCGCGCTGTTGAACTGCACGCGGTAGCCGAGGTTGGTCTGAACCTCGCCCTTGTCGTCGATCCAGGTAACGCGGAAAGTGAAGATACGGTCGGGTTCGACCATCCTCTCCACGATCTTCGCCTTCTCGAATTCGGGATGCTGGTTGTAAACTTCTTCAATACTTTCGAGCACTTCCTGGACTGCCTGGAGGTACTCGCTTTCTCCAGGATGTTTTGCCTGGAGCATCGCCATTATTTCTGACGTTTTCATCTTGATTGTGTTATTAAATGGTTTTGGTTTATTTCACTTCCCATGTGGAGCCGCTGTGAAGCAGGTCGTCCACGCAATGGATTTTCGATTTTGTCATCACGTCCTTCACCTGATCGCGCACGCCGTCGTCGTAGGTAACGTCCTTGACGTCCCTTATAACTCCCAGTGCCACAGGGAATTCCGGATATTTCATATTGGCAAGCATCATGTGGATACCGGCGTTCTCGCAGTGTGCATCGTGCACCAGGATGTCGTCCAGAGTGTAGCCGTCCTGCCCTATGGTGACCACTTTGAGTCCGAGGCCGTCCAGCACGAGACCCTTGTCGCGGTCTTTGCCGAAGATCATCTTTTCGCCATGACGGAGAGTGATGGTGCGGTCTGCACGGGTGGCGGGATCGGAGATATCCTTATGCGCTCCATCGTTGAAGATCACGCAGTTGGTGAGCATTTCCATCACGGAGGTGCCGTCGTGGAGGGCTGCCGCCGTCATGATCTCTTCGTTGAGCTTGAGCTCCACATCCAGGCTGCGGGCAAAGAAGGTTCCCTTGGCGCCGAGCACGAGCGAACCCGGGTTGAACGGGTGCTCCACGGTGCCGTAGGGGGATGTCTTCGTGATGGCTCCGAACTTGGAGGTCGGCGAATACTGCCCCTTGGTGAGGCCGTAGATCTGGTTGTTGAAGAGGATTATGTTGATGTCGATGTTGCGCCTGATGGCGTGGATGAAGTGGTTGCCGCCGATTGCCAGGGCATCGCCGTCACCGCAGGCCTGCCACACGGTCAGCCAGGGATTGGCGACCTTGATGCCTGTGGAGATGGCCGTTGCACGGCCGTGGATGCTGTGGAATCCGTAGGTATCCATATAATAAGGAAGGCGCGAGGAGCATCCGATACCGGACACCACCACGTAGCGTTCCTTTTCGTAGTTAAGTGCGGAGCTCACCTTCGGGAGAGACCTCTGCAGGGCTGCCAGCACGGCGTGGTCGCCGCAGCCGGGGCACCAGCGCACTTCCTGGTCGGACTTGAAATCTTTAAAAGACAGTGTTGCCATACTACAGAGCCTCCTTGATTGCGGCCACGAGCTCGTTCACGAGGAACGGCTGCCCCTGGACCTTGCCACACTTTACGATCTTCGTCTCGGGGAAGAGCCCGAGAAGATAATTTGCGAACTGCCCGTTGTTGAGCTCGCACACCAGCACCTTTTCGAATCCGGAAAGGATCCTGCCGGTATTGCGGGGAACCGGGTAGATATAGTCGAAATGCACGCGAGAGACCTCAATGCCCTCGGCGCGGACTTCATTCACAGCGGAGAGTATATGCCCGTAGGTACCTCCCCAACCAACAACCAGAAGCTTGCCCTTTTCGGGACCGTCCAGCTGGAGTTCAGGGATGTAGTCGGCTATCTTCTGCACCTTGGCCTCGCGTTCGGCCACCATCAGCGCGTGGTTCGCGGGATCGGAGGAGAGCACGCCGTCGTGATTCTTCTCCAGACCGCCCACGCGATGCTCGAAGCCTTTCTGGCCGGGAATGGCCCACTTGCGCACCAGGGTTTCAGGGTCGCGTTCGAAGGGTTTGAACTTCTCGCCTTCGGGAAGGCTGGTTGCGAACGGCGGCTTGATGGCCGGATAATCCTTCATGGAAGGGATCAGCCAGGGCTCGCTGCCGTTGCCGAGGAAGCCTTCGGAAAGCAGCATCACCGGAGTCATGTGCTCGAGGGCTATCTTGGCGGCGTTGAATGCCATATCGAAGCAATTGGACGGGGAATGCGCCGCCACCACGGGGATGGGGCATTCGCCGTTGCGGCCGTAGAGGGCCTGATTCAGGTCGGTCTGTTCCGTCTTGGTAGGGATGCCGGTGGAAGGACCTGCACGCTGCACATCCACTACGACGAGCGGGAGCTCGGCCATCACCGCCAGTCCGAGAGCCTCGCTCTTGAGCGACAGGCCGGGGCCGGAAGTAGTGGTGACTGCGAGGTTGCCGGCGAATGCCGCACCGATGGCGGTGCAGATACCCGCAATCTCGTCTTCTGCCTGCAAAGTCTTGGCTCCCAGGCTCTTATGTATTGCCAGTTCCTCCAGGATATTGGTTGCCGGAGTGATAGGATACGAGCCGCAGAACAGGGGCAGGCCGCTCTTTTCAGATGCTGCCAGCAGGCCCCAGGCAGTAGCCTGGTTACCGGTGATATTGCGGTAGCTGCCCTTCTTGGGATGAGCCGGTTCGATGTGATAGGTGTTGGCTATCATCTGCATGTTGGCAGCGTAGTTGAAGCCATCTTTCAGAACCTTCTTGTTGGGCTCTATCACCTCGGGATGCTTCTTCGCGAACTTCCTTTCGAGATAGGAATAGATGTAGTCCAGCGGACGGTCGTAAATGAAACAGGCCATACCAAGTGTGAACATGTTCTTGCACTTGCGTATAGCTTTGATATCCATTCCGCTGTCCTTGAGGCTGAGTTCGGTCAGCCCGGTGATAGGGGCTACGATGAGCACCCTGTCCTCTACTCCGAGTTCCTCGAAGGGATTGTCCGTCTTGAAGCCTGCCTTGCGCAGGCCGGGCTCGTCGAAAGCATCGGAGTCAACCATTATCATTGCGGTGCGCTTGCACCATTTGGCATTGGCCATCAGTGCGGCGGGGTTCATGGCCACCAGCAGGTCGCAGAAATCGCCCGGGGTGTTCACATCCTCGCTACCTATGTGCACCTGGAAGCCGGAAACGCCGGAAACCGTACCCTGAGGGGCACGGATTTCAGCCGGATAGTCCGGGAATGTGGAGAGTTGGTTGCCGTAGATGGCGGACATATCTGCAAAAAGAGACCCGGTGAGCTGCATGCCGTCACCGGAATCACCTGCAAATCGTATCACAACATCTTTGGCATCGAGTACCTTATGTTGCATTATAAATAGGTTATAGTTTTAATACTGTGGCAATGTACCTGCTACTGGGCCTGTGCCTGAGCCTGTGCCTTTGCAGCAAGTTCGGCCTGGAGAGCCTCCATGGTCCTGTCGGCAGGGATGCCGAGAGCCTTGCGGCACTCAGGAGTAATGTCGGTGCTCTGCGTTTCGTCTATATAGAGCACGGAACCGCGGTCGAATACGACCACATATCCGCCGGCCTTGGCAATCTCGTTCATCTTTTCCTGAGCCTTCTTGTAGATGGGCTCCATCAGCTTCTGCTGCTGCTCCTGGAGTTCCTGCTCCACGTTCTGGCTGAATTCCTGGATGCGCTGCTGGATCTGGGTGAGTTCATCTTCCTTGGTCTTGCGGGTGGCAGGTGTATAGCTGTTCACGTTCTGCTGATACTTGGAATACTTATCCTGGAATTCATTCATCATTTCCTGATAGGACTCCTGGGCATTCTTCTGCGACTCCTGCATGACAGCGCGGGCCTGGTCGGACTCAGGCATGAGCTGCACAAGTTCGTTGAAATTCACGTATGCGAATTTCTGAGCTGAGGCTGCGACACCGATGAGCGAAACCGCTACAATCAAAAGAATCTTTTTCATATCTAAACTAAATTAAAATTGTTGTCCAATAATGAAGTGGAACTGGCTCCCTCCCTTCTGGCCACTGGCGTCGGTATCGAAACCGTAGCCCCAGTCGATGCCGAGCAGACCCACCATCGGTAAGAAGATGCGCGCACCCACTCCAGCGCTGCGTTTGATCTGGAAAGGAGAGAAATCTCTGATGTCCGCCCAGCAGTTTCCTCCTTCCAGGAACACCAGCGCAAAGATGGTGCTGGAAGGCTGCAGGATGACCGGATAACGGAGTTCCACGGTGAATTTATCGTATACGTTACCAGCATATGCCGATCCGTTTGCATTGTATGTAGTCTTCGTGTATGGAGTAAGCGAGTAATTCTCATAACCGCGGAGCGGGATGATATCGGAACCGTAGGTGCTGTAACCCGACATGCCGTCGCCACCGACGAGGAATCCTTCGAACGGAGAATAACCCCAGTTGCGGTTGTAGTAGCCGAGATAACCGAACTGTGCCTTGGTCATGAGCACGAGGTCTCCAATCAGCTTGGTGTAGCTGGCTGCGGAGAATTTCCACTTATGATACTCGATCCAGCGGAAACGATGGTCCGAATCCCAGGTGTCATAGTCTATGTCCTTCCAACTCTTAACAGGTACTACGTTGCCATCGCTGTCGAAAGTATGTTTGCGGAAGAGGGAATAAGGCGGCGTCATCTGCAGGCTGAACTGGAAATCCGAACCCATGCGGGGATAAATCTGCTGGTCGGTGGAGTTACGGTTCAAGCTGATGGTGTAGCTGAGGTTGTGCGAAAGACCGTCATCGAAGAAGAAATATCCGGAGTACCAGTTGGTAAGCTTGTAGGTCTGCCAGCTGAGGCCGTTGTAGAGCACGAAATAGTTGTCCGGCCACTTCAGGCGGTTACCCAGCGATGCCGCGAAACCATAAATCTCCAGCATCCTGTCGTGGGTGAGATTGAAATATGTAGAGTTGGTCTGCCGGGTATAGTATGTGGATATGCTGAGCGAAGTAGGTTTCTTTCCGAACAGCCATGGCTCGACGAAACTCGCGGATAGCGCCGTGTAGTATGAACCGTTGGTCTGGAAGCGGAAAGAGAGGTTCTGTGCATCTCCCAGAGGAACGGGCCTCCATGCGCTCTTGTCGAACATACGGTGCGTGGAGAAGTTGTTGAAGGACACACCCGCGGTGGCCACGAAGGTGCGGCCGCCCCATCCTCCGGAAAGCTCCAGCTGGCTGGAAGGCTTCTCCGTCACATTGTACACCAGGTCAACCGTATTGTTATTCTGGTTCGGAATCATTGAATATCCCTCCTGGCTCATGATGGATTCCGGGTCGAACTGGCCCAGAGAGGCGATTTCACGTATGGAACGCTCAAAGTCGCTCTGGCTGAAAAGATATCCCGGACGGGTAAAGATCTGCCTGCGGACTATCTTCTCGCTGGTGAGGTCGTTACCGTTGATCACGATATTGTTCAGAGTCGCCTGCTTGCCTTCGGAAATACGCATCTCCACATCCACGGAGTCGTTCTGGATATTCGTTTCCACAGGGGTGACGTTGAAGAAGAGGTAACCGTTGTCCCGGTACATCTTCGAGATGTCGTACTCGTTCTGCTTGCCGCCGCCACGGAGGCGTTTCTCCATGGTGACTATATCATATACGTCTCCGGGTTTGATGGAAAGTATCCTGTTGAGCTGGTCTGAATGGTAGACGGAGTTTCCGGTCCAGGTTATGTCCCTGAAGTAGTATTTGTCTCCTTCCTCGATGGTGATATCGATACCGAGACGGCCTGGCTCGATGGTGTAGATTGAATCCTTCACGATGCGGGCATCCCTGTATCCCGCCTCATTGAAGGTACTGAGCAGGGTTTTCTTGTCGTTGGGATACTCCTTGGGGTCGAATTTCTTGGAATGGAAGAAGTTGTAGAATTTCGGGGACTTTGTCTTCTTCATGCTCTTGGCGAGCTTGTATTCCCCTACGTGTTCGTTGCCTATGAAGTTGATTTCCTTAACCTTCACCTTTTCTCCGCGGTCTACCGCGAAGTTCACGCGTATGGCCTTCTTGATAATGGTGTCTTTCTGCACCTCCGCCTTGACCTGGCAGTTCAGGAAGCCCTTTTCTGCATAGTACTTTTTAATAATACCATAGCATGTGGTCTCCACATAATCGGAGAACTCTCCACCACGGCGAAGGTTCAGGCGTTCCTGAAGATCTTTCTTTTCGCTCGACTTCACACCGGAGAATGACCAGCGCGAAACCCTGGGACGCTCGACTATGACTATCTTGAGATATGCTGAATCGCGGTCTGCGCTCAGATGATCGATCTCCATCGACACGTCTTCGAAATAACGCTGCAGCCAGAGACGCCTCACGATTCCGGACAACTCTTCGCTGGGAACGGTGATATCCATACCCTTTTGCAGCCCGGTCAGGGAAATAATCTGACTCTCACTGAAATAATTGTTGCCTTCCACGCTCACGCCGCCCACTTTATACTTCACGGGGCGGTTGTAATCCACCTCCACTCCCCCCTCCTGGGCAAACAGCACCGCAGCCGAAAAAAGCAGCGCCGACAGGGCAATTATCTTTCTGATCTTCATTCCTTATTTTACTTTTCCATATCGCCTGTCCCGCGAAGCAAACTCTTCGAGGGCAGCCAGGAGGCTATCCTTTCTAAAATCAGGCCAAAGTGTATCCGTGAACACAAATTCGCTGTAAGCGGCTTGCCAGAGCAGGTAATTGCTGATTCTCTTTTCGCCGGATGTGCGGATTATAAGGTCCGGATCGGGGTATCCTGCAGTAACAAGATAGGGCTCGATGCTGGTGCCGCCTTCCGCGGCCATGCGGTCTGCAGCCTGCTGGATATCCCACTTGCCACTGTAACTCACGAACACTATCATGGTAAGCCCGGTATTGCCGGATGTAGCCTCTTCCAGATGGCTTACCGCCTCGTTCAGCGCGGGAGCCAGCCTGGCACGGTTGCCAAGCACCACGAAACGCACATTGTTGCGCATCATGGTTTCATATTCCGCAGCCACCGCCTTGAACATCAGCTTCATGAGAGCGTCGACCTCCTCCTGGGGACGGCCCCAGTTCTCTTCCGAAAAAGCGAACAGCGAAAGATAGGGTATCCCCCACTCCGCACAGGCTTCGGTTATCACGCGGACGCTCTCGATGCCCTCTGCATGGCCGAACGCACGCTCCTTGCCACGTTCTTTTGCCCAGCGGCCGTTGCCGTCCATGATTATGGAGATATGATTGGGTAGTTTCTCTGGAAGCTTCATATCACTCTACTGTATTTCTAACATCCTGCCCCCAGAAGAAACGGCTCTTGAGGGCATCTATGAAATTCGATTTGCCCAGGCACACATGCCTGAGAGGGAACGGGGCGGTGCCTACGCGTACCACGGTGCCGCAGGGTATGGTGTAGCTGCGGTTGTCCAGGCTGAGGATCATGTTGCCGCTGCGGGATTTGCCTTTCAGCAGCACATCCGCACTGGCAGGCACCACAAGAGGGCGCAGGTTCAGGTTGTGCGGGGCGACCGGAGTTATCAGCCTTACAGGCGCATCCGGCAGGCATATGGGGCCGCCGGCACTCAGGCTATAGGCGGTAGATCCCGCACTGGTAGCCACCAGCAGGCCATCGGCCCAATAGGTGGGCAGAGGATTGCCGGCCACACACACATCCACGCCAAGCATTTCAACAGTGTCGCGATGGAGGCTGAGTTCGTTGACTGCATAGGGCCAGAAATCGGGGATGCCGGTGCCCTCGCAGGTAACCTTCAGCATGTCCAGCTCCTCGACCTCCCATTTCCCGGAGATGACTGCCTTCTCCGCTTCTTCCGCGGAATTCGCGGCCAGGAAGCCAAGGCGGCCGAAGTTGATTCCGAGGATGGGGATGCCTTTTTCGGCAACCAGACGGGCTACGCTGAGGAAGGTTCCGTCTCCGCCGAAACATAGGGCCATGCCGGTGCCCGGCTGCACGGAATCTTCACTTTTTATTTCATAAAGAGACGCACCTCCGGCGGCAAGGCGCGAAAGAAGATTCTCTATACGCGAATCCCCCCTGAGGGTGCTTTTCTTTATGTAGTATCCTATTTTCATTTAAACCTACAAATTTAACATTTATTTACGATTTTCAGCCGTTTTTGCTACTTTTGTATCGTTATGACTAAACTCAGCGTCAATATAAATAAGATAGCCACCCTCCGCAATGCGCGCGGCGGCAACATGCCGGACGTAACCCTGGCGGCCCTCAACTGCGAGAAATTCGGCGCCCAGGGCATCACGGTGCATCCCAGGCCGGACGAGAGGCACATCCGCTACAGCGACGTCCGGGCCATCCGTCCCCTGCTCTCTACGGAATTCAACATAGAAGGAAATCCCATCCCCCAGTCGTTCCGGGACCTCGTGATGGAGGTCGTTCCGGACCAGGTGACCCTGGTTCCCGACGCGCACGACGCAATAACCTCCAATGCCGGATGGAACACCGTCGAGAACAAGGAATTCCTCACCGGAATGTGCTCGCTTTTCCATCAGAAAGGCATACGCGTTTCCATCTTCATAGATCCCGTTCCGGAGATGGCCGTGGCGGCCAAAGCCTGCGGCGCGGACCGCGTGGAACTCTACACCGAAGCCTATGCAGCGCAGTATGCCTCCGGCCGCGAAAAGGCCATTGCACCTTATCTGAAGGCCGCCGAGGCGGCCAGAGATGCGGGCCTGGGCCTGAATGCCGGGCACGACCTCAACCTGGACAACCTTGCCTACTTTATCCGCACCATCCCGTGGACCGACGAGGTATCCATAGGGCATGCTATAATATGCGATGCGATTTATATGGGTCTGGAACGCACTATCAAAGAGTATTTGGCACGGATTTAGAATTATTTGGTTATCTTTGTAAGCTTTACGCAGAAACAAAAACAATAAAACAATACAGTAATGAAGAAAATCGCTATCATCATCAGCGCTGCAGCCCTCGTGTTTGCCGCTGTCTCTTGCAAGAACGTTAAGACCGCCGAAGGCACGGAAGGAACCGCTGCCAGCGAAGGACCCGCAGCAGGTGCAATCGTTTATTTCAATCTGGACCGCGTACTCGAAGAATACGATATGGCCAACGATCTCCGTACCCAGGTAGAAACCAAGGTCAACAGCATCCAGCAGGAAATCAACCGCCGCGGTACAAAGCTCGAGAAAGACGTGAAGGCCTTCCAGGACAAGATCGACAAGGGCCTGCTCACCCGCAGCGTGGCTGAGGTCCAGGGCCAGAAACTCCAGCAGCAGCAGAACAGCTTCCAGCAGTATGCCGCCCAGAAGCAGCAGGAAATGGCTGAGGAGCAGCAGGTTATGCTCAACCAGATCGCAGATGCCATCAAGACATATCTCGACGAATTCAACGCAGAGAAGCAGTATGCGATGATCATCAGCACCCAGGGTGCGGTCCTCCCCGCCCCCGTGGCAGTTGCAGATCCCGAGCTGGACATCACCGATGCCATCCTCGAGGGCCTCAACGCAGCTTATGTGAAGACCAAGGCCAAAGAGAACAAGTAATTGAAAATCGCCATCCTGTCCGCGTTCCATCCCTTCAGGGGAGGTATCGCCCAGTTCAATGGAAACCTTTATCTTGAGCTGGGAAAGATTGCGGATGTCAAGGCGTTCAACTATTCCCGGCAGTATCCGGGATTCCTCTTCCCCGGCAAGACACAGTACGTGTCCGCCGGGGATGCTTCTTTTCCCCTTCCCTCCGATGCAGTCCTGGATACGGCCAATCCTTTCAACTGGCCCGGAGCCGCGCGCAAGATACGCCACTGGCAGCCGGACCTGCTTCTGATGCGCTACGTGATGCCGTATTTCGCCCCGTCGCTGGGCTTCGTGGCACGCAGGCTGAAAGGCAGCGGATGCAAGGTGGTGGCCATCGCCGACAACATCATCCCCCACGAAAGGCACATAATCGACAAGCCCTTCACCAAGTATTTCCTGGGAGGTCTGGACGGTTGCGTCACCTTGTGCGATGCCGTTTCCGACGATCTTCATCGCTGGGCCCCCGACCTGCCGTCCAAGGTCATATTCCATCCTCTCTACACCCATTTCGGGGAGAAACTTCCTCGCGACGAGGCAGAAAAGGCCCTGGTCCTTCAACCCGGCAAGAAGAACCTGCTTTTCTTCGGGCTGATCCGCGAATACAAGGGGCTGGACATACTTCTGGAGGCATTCAACAGCCTGCCGGACGATTATCAGTTGATAGTGGCCGGGGAATGCTACGGCCCTTTCGACAAGTATCAGGCACTCATCGACTCATCTCCCGCACGCGACCGCATACATGTGTTCCGCAAATATGTAGGGGATGATGAGGTGAAGACTTACTTCTCTGCCGCGGATGTGACCGTGCTCCCCTACCGGAGCGCCACCCAGAGCGGCGTCAGTTCCACTTCCTACCATTTCGAGGTGCCCATGATAGTGACTGCAGTCGGCGGCCTGCGTGAAACCATTGGTGACACGGGCACAGGACTTGTTGCGGAAGAGGTGAGCCCGGCAGCCATTGCCGGAAAGATAACTGAATTCTTCGGGGATCCCGCCATCCGCCAGGGATGCGTCGAGAGCATACGCCGGGAGTCTGAACGGCTTTCGTGGAAACGATTCTCGGAAGAATTGCTTACATTTGCAGGAAAGTTATGATAAAGAGACTGTTTGCAATCATATTCATCGCCTTTTCGCTGGCCGGTTTCCAGGCTGCAGCGCAACAGTACGAGGCTCCTGAAGTCAAGATTTCGCAGGATAAGGTGCGCGTGAACGGCAAGAGCTATTATGCTCATGTGGTCACGGAGAAGCAGACGCTTTATTCCATCAGCAAGGCTTATAATGTGAGTCTTCAGGATATTTATGATTCGAACAAGAATCTGGATCTCGAGAATGCGGGTCTGAAGGTCGGTCAGGTAATCTTTATTCCCACTCAACCTTCTGCCGCGGCTTCGGCCGGTACGGCGGTTCCTTCTGACAATAAAACGGAAAAACCTGCAACTACCGGATCTTCGGCCATGGACCGCTGGCTGTTCCCCGGCAATAACCGCATGAAACCCGCTACGGAACCCGAAACGCAGGTTCAGCCTGCTGACGCGGAGGTGAAGGTTCAACTTGACTCTCTGGCCGCCGCCGCAGACACGCTGGAAGCCTTCGTGCTGGACATCCCCGAACGCATCAGCGTAGCGCTCATGCTTCCCTTCACCAGCAGCAAGCTTTCCGACAACACCGTAGACTTCTACTCCGGCCTTCTTCTCGCCGCCAGGGACCTGGGCAAATCCGGAGTTCAGATCGACATAGATGCCATCGATGTCCGCGACAGTTCGTCCATTACCGCGGCTTCCCTCAGCGGACACGACATCATCTTCGGCCCCATCACTTCCAAGGACATGAAGGCTATGCTGGCCAAGTGTCCCGAAGATAAATTCATCATCTCTCCGCTTGATCCACAGGCAGTTGCACTTGCGAAGGGATCCCCTTCCATACAGGCTCCCACTCCCACCGCCCTGCAGAACCAGGACGTCGTACGCTGGGCGATAGAGGATATGGCTCCCGGCGACAGCCTCGTGCTCATCACCCATAAAGGAGTGACGCTTTCCGAAGGCTCGAAATGCATCGTGGATGCCCTGAAAGACTCCGGAGTCAAGTATCATACTATCAGTTACGGTATCCTGGAAGGATTGCAGATACAGAAGGCTTTCGAATGGCACTGCAGCGCCAGCGGCGTCACCCGCTACATAGTCGCTGCAGATGATGAATCCTTCGTGAACGATGCGGTGCGCAATGTGAACCTGATGCTTTTCAAGAAGCACGACGTAGCTCTCTACGCTCCCTCACGCATACGCTCCTTCAACATGATCGAGACTGAGTATCTGCACAGCGTGAACACGCATATCAGCGCAGCATACATCACGGACTGGGGCAACAAGAACGTGAGCAACTTCATCATGGCCTACAGGGCCCTCTATAATGCCGAGCCCAATCAGTTCGCCTTCCACGGTTACGATACGATGCGCTTCTTCGTCGACATTTGCCGCACCTACGGCCGCCAGTGGCCGAAAGTGCTGCAGGATTACAGCGAACGCGGTCTCCAGACCGACTTCCGCTTCGTTCGTGAAGAAGGTGCCGCCGGATTCGTCAACAACGCTGTCCGCCGTGTAATCTACACGCCGGATTTCAAGGTAGTTTTACAGTAAGATTATCCCAGCAAAGACTTTGCGTTTGCAATTGCCTCGGGGGTGATGTGTTCACCGCTGAGGAGCCGGGCGATTTCCTTAACCCGTTCTTCGGGAGTGAGAAGATGCATGGTGGAAACATCTCCACTCTTCTCCACCACAAAATGCGCGGAGCCCTTTGCGGCGACCTGCGGCAGATGCGTAATCGCCAGCACCTGCATGTTCTCCCCCATCCTGCATATTATCTGACCCATCTTGTCGGCGGCGCTGCCGGATACTCCGGTGTCGATTTCGTCGAATATCATGGTGGGCATGCCGGTGTATCGGGCCATCAAAGCCTTGAGACTCAGCATAATGCGGGAGATTTCACCACCGGATGCGCACTTGGCCACATCCACAGGAGAAGCCCCGGTTGCAGAGAAACGGAATACCACCGAGTCCGAGCCTGTGGCAGAAGGATCGGCCGACACTACGTCGACCGCGAACACTGCCCTGTCCAGCTCCAGGAAACGGAGCGATTCCTGAATGCCGGCAGCAAGGCCGGGAGCCGCCTTCGAACGGGCGGCATGTATCTTTTCACAAAGTGCGAGATGGGCCTTCCTGGCCGCATCGAGCTGCTTCCCCAGTTCCGAAAGTCTGCCTTCCAGCGTATCCGAATCGAAAAGAGCCTCCGAATAGCGCTCGCGGGCGGCAATCAGTTCGGCCACGGACGCACATCCGTGCTTGCGCATCAGGTCGTAGAGGAGGCCCATGCGTTCCTCAACCTGTTCCAGGCGCTCCTGCGAGAGATTCACCCGGGAATCCATCTCCACAACTGTCTCTGCTATATCGGCTATCTCTATGCGGGAAGAATGCAAGCGTTCTGCCAAATCCGAACATCCGGGTACCAGCCCGGTTAGTTTCGTCATCAGGCGCTCAGCCTCCTTCAGGGCGGATTCCACACTCATGCCCTCTTCCGGCTCCAAAAGTGCGGAAGCGGCGGCAAAACTCTCTTTTATGGATTCCGCGTTGGCAAGCTGTTTCTGTTCGGCATCCAACTCCTCAAGTTCTCCATCCCGCAGGCGGGCCTCGTCGAGCTGCTTGAAGCGGGCGGCGTTGTAGTCGCGGTCGGCCTGCACGCGGGCAAGCTTTTCCCGCACGGCGTCAAGTTCACGGGAAATGGACTGGGCTTCGTTCCAGCGTGAGCGGCACTCCTCCACATCGGCGGCGCATCCGGCATAATGGTCCAGAACGCTCATCTGGAAGCGGCGGTCCGCCAGCTGAAGGCTCTGGTGTTGGGAATGCACATCCACCAGCTGCGCGGATATCTCCTGAAGCAGCTGCACGTTCACCGGTGAATCGTTGATGAAGGACCTGCTGCGGCCGCTTGCGTTCAGCACGCGGCGGACAAGAAGGTTTCCACCGTCCCATTCAACCTCAGCTTCTTCCAGGATCGGGCGGATTGCCTCGGGGGCGGAAAACTCTCCCTCCACTATGCAGTTCTGGGCTCCGGCGGATATCAACGCGGCATCACCTTTACCCCCCATCAGAAGGGAAAGGGCCCCGAGCAGGATGCTCTTGCCGGCACCGGTCTGCCCCGTAATAATGCCGAGACCCTCCGGAAGAGAAATATCCAGAGAGTCTATCAGCACGTAATTCTCTATGTGAAGGGAGCGGAGCACGGCTACTCCTCGCTCTTGGCGGTACGGTAATAGATTTCGCCGTTCTCGAACTCGGAAATGGCTACGAGGTCGGGTTTGGGCTGACGCTCATAGTACTTCGAGATCTCGATCTGCTCCTTGTTCTCGAAAACTTCCTCCTTGGTGGCGTCCCGCTCATTGCGGAAGTCTTCCAGCTTCTTGTTGAGTTCTTTTTTCTCGGCCAGTGCTATCTGGTTTGCCCTCTTGGAGAGGATTACTACAGTTTCGTAAATGTTGCCCGTAGGCTCAGCCAGGTTCTTGATATCCCTGGTAATCGTGTTGACAGGTATTTTCTTTTCCATACTTCTTATACCTTCCGCCGTTCGCGGAAAGTTTCAAATTTTTTCTTTCGCCTTCTTATAGAGGTGTTCGAGCTCCTTGCAACGTTCCGATTCCGGGTATTCACCGATGAAATTCAGATAATCGTCGATAAATACCATATAACGCTCCTTTTGCTTCTCAGGCACGCTGAGGAAGGCATATTTATAGGAAGACATGGCCGTATAGAACAGTATCTCCTCGCGGTAGATATTGTCGGCATCATCTTTCAGCACGTTGTGGAAAGCGACACGAGCCGCCTTGTAATCCTCCATCTTATAATACAGGTAGGCATTCTCGTAAGCCTTACGGTCCAGGCGCTCGTTAAGATCATCGAGCATCTTCTTGCAGAGAGCCGTGTGCAGGGAGGCCGGATGGTTCATAAGGTATTCGTTGATGGCTACGATCGCAGTGTAGCTCGGCGACTGATCCAGTTCCCAGCGGTATGTGCTCTTGTAGAGGCAGTCCAGGCGGAGGAACTCTGCATCATCGGAGAAAGGACTGCGCGGGAACTTGTCCAGGAAGGTCTTGAAGTTGGTTTCCGCAGTGTAGTAATCTTTGTCGCGATAGTTGCTGAGCGCCCAGTAGAACTGGACGGTGTCTTCCTGGGGAGTGCCGCTGGTGAGCACCGACATGCTCTCGAACACTTCGGCGGCCTTGCGGTACTTGCCCTTGTTGAAGAACTCGAACGCGGCCTTGTACTTGGCGTCCACGTCGTTCCCGTTAAGGAGCTGCTCATACTGACTCTTGCAGGAAGGCAGTATGCATATCAGCGCTGCCACCGCAAGTATTATTCTCTTTAATCTCATTTCTTCAAATATTTTTCTGCATCCAAAGCCGCACGGCAACCCGATGCCGCTGCGTTTATGGCCTGGCGATAGTGGGGATCCTGCACGTCTCCCGCGGCGAAAACACCTTCCACGTTGGTGTGGGAGCTGCAGCCGTCCGTCACTATGTAGCCGTTCCCGTCGATGCTCACCCATTCCTTGAAAAGGTCGGAATTGGGATGATGTCCGATCGCCAGGAAGAAGCCATCGACAGCTATATCAAAAACCTCGCCATCTTTGCGCTCGATGCGCACGCCCGTCACGCCGGCGGCGTCCCCGAGCACCTCGCGGGTGTTGCAGTTCCAGAGGATTTCTATGTTCGGTGTGTTCTTGACGCGGTTCTGCATGGCCTCGGAGGCACGGAACACATCCCTGCGGACTATCATGTAGACCTTGCGGCAGAGGCCGGCAAGATAGGTAGCCTCCTCGCAGGCGGTATCTCCTCCGCCCACCACGGCCACATCCTTCTTGCGGTAGAAGAAGCCGTCGCAGGTGGCGCAGGCCGACACGCCCATCCCCCTGTATTTCCTTTCGGAGGGCAGGCCAAGGTACTTGGCGGTAGCGCCGGTGGCGATGATTACCGCATCCGCCTCGATGGCAGGTGCGCCATCGATCTCGAAAACGAAGGGGCGCTTGCCCAGATCCGCCTTGGTGATGATGCCGCGGCGGATGTCGGTGCCCACGTTCTTGGCCTGGTCCCGCATGGCGCCGGTGAGGCTGAGGGAGTCGATGCCGTTGGCAAATCCGGGATAATTCTCCACCAGGGTGGTGGTGGTGAGCTGGCCGCCCGGCTCGGGACCTTCGTATAAAACGGGACTGAGACCCGCTCTGGATGCATATATGCCGGCAGTGTAACCTGCAGGGCCTCCGCCTATTATGAGAAGTCTGACTTTTTCCATTCTGCTACCTTTAAATCGTGCAAATATAATCAATATTTTGCTATCTTTGCCCGACATGAGACGAATGAACACGGCACCGGATATGGAGAGATTCAGCTCCATCCTCAAGGCGAAGGGGCTGAAAGCCACGCCCCAGCGTCTTGCCGTCCATGAGGCCATGCTGGACCTGGGCCACGCCAGCGCCGATATGGTGCGGGACTGGATCCTCCAAAAGGGCAAGGTGGCCATCACGGTCGCATCGGTGTACAACATTCTCTCCCAGCTGACGGCCATGGGTCTCTACCGCATCATCCCCTCCACCAGCGGAGTAGTGTGGTACGATTCCCTCACCAAGCCCCACCTGCACGTCTACAACCGCAAGAGGAAAGAGTTCAAGGACCTGGAAGACGACACTTTGATGGGCAGGCTGCAGGCATTTTTCAAGGAAAATCCTCCCAAAGGATACAAGGTGGACGAGATAGATGTACTCCTCACCTGCCACAGAAGCAGAAACACTAAAATTTCCTAAAAAATGAAACTAGTCAATCTTGGAGAAAAAGACACCCTGCTGAATTCTTTCATCGCTGAAATGAGAGACAAGAAAGTGCAGAAAGACCGCCTGCGTTTCCGCACCAACCTCAAGAGGCTCGGGCAGATATTCGCATACGAGATCAGCAAAACCCTGCAGTACAGCGTCAAGGAGGTGCCCACACCCCTCGGAACGGCAGAAGTGAACACTTTCGCCACCAAGATAGTGCTTTCCACCATACTCCGCGCCGGACTGCCCCTCCACGATGGCATGCTTTCATATTTCGACAATGCAGAGAGCGCCTTCCTGGCAGCATACCGCAAGTATGATGCAGCCGACAAGTTCCACATAAACACGGAATACTGCACCACGCCCAACCTGGAGGGCAAAACCCTGATAATCGCCGATGCGATGCTCGCGACCGGTTCATCCATCATTATGGTATATGAGCGCCTGATAAGCGAGGGCGGCGAGCCGGAGCACACCCACATCGTATGCCCCATCGTGAGCGCAGTGGCCGTGGATACCCTCAAGAAGGCCCTTCCTTCCAAGACCACTCTCTGGACGGGGGCCGTGGACGAGGAACTCACCAGCCACTCATTCGTCGTGCCGGGCCTCGGCGATGCCGGAGACCTTGCATACGGGGAAAAGGTGCAGGTGGATTAAAGCTCTTTGCGCCAGCGTGCGAGAGGAATTCCGAGCTGGCCGCGATACTTGGCAATGGTGCGGCGCGCAACCTTGTAGCCGCGCTTTTCCATCTCAACTACAAGCTGCTCATCCGTGAGCGGCTTTTTCTTGTTTTCGGCGTCCACGCAATCCTTCAGGGCCTTCTTGAGCTCGCGAGTGGAGACCTCGTCCCCCTCGCTGTTCTCCATGCCCTCGGAGAAGAAGTACTTGAGCGGGTAGATGCCGAAGTGCGTTTCGATGTATTTGCTGTTCACCACGCGGGAGATGGTGGAGATGTCGAATCCTGTCTTCTCGGCTATGTCCTTGAGAACCATGGGCTTGAGGCGGGCGTCGTCGCCGTCGAGGAAGTAGTCGTGCTGGAAGTCGAGAATGGCCTGCATGGTGCACTGGAGGGTGTTCTGGCGCTGCTTCAGCGCCTCGATGAACCACTTGGCGGAATCTATCTTCTGACGGATGAACGTGGCGGCTTCCTTCTGCGAGCGGTCACCGGATTCCTTGGCATCGGTAACCATCTTTGCATACTTGCTGTTGACGCGCAGCTCGGGGATGTTGAAACGGGGCATCGTGAAAGACAATTCCCCGTCGTGCTCTTCCAGCACGAAGTCCGGCACTATCTGCTGGGCCTGCTCCACGTAGCTGTCGTCCAACTGGCCGCCGGGAGCCGGGTTAAGGCGCGTGATGCACGATATGGCGGCCTTCAGCCTGGTTTCATTCAGGCCCAGACGGCTCATCACCTTGTTGAAATGGCGGTTGGTAAACTCCAGGAACTGCTCGTTCAGTATGCGGTAGGCATCCTTCACATCCTCCGTCTGCGTGCGGGCTTTCAGCTGTATCAGCAGGCATTCACGAAGGTCCCTGGCGCCCACGCCTGCAGGGTCGAACTCCTGCACTACCTTCAGCATCGCCTCCACTTCCTGCTCGGAAACTTCCATCCCGGCACGGAAGGCGAGGTCGTCCACAAGGGACTCGATGTCGCGGCGCAGATACCCGTCCGAATCCAGGCTGCCGATGATGAAGGCCCCTATCTGGTAGTCCCGTTCGCTGAGGTTGCGATAACCGAGCTGGTCCATCAGGCTCTCGGTAAAACTCTCGCGCACGGAGAAGGTGTTATACTCGGGGCGGGGATCCTTGCCCCAGTTGTTCACGCGGGTCTTGTAGGCGGGAATCTCGCCGTCGTCCTTGATTTCGTCTATGGAGATATCCTTGGGCTGATCGTCGTCCTGCTGCTTGTCCGGGTCGGGGCCGTCGTCCAGAACAGGGTTCTCCTCGAGCTCGGAGCGTATCTTCTGTTCCAGCTCCTGCACCGGCAGCTCTATCAGCTTGATGGTCTGGATCTGGAGAGGAGAGAGACGCTGTGTCTGTTTAAGCTCGAGCCCCTGTTTCTGCATATTACTCGGTTGCTACTTTCTTCAGCACCTTGAGCGTGTCCACACGATAGGCGCTGCGGTTTTCCACCGCCGGATACTTGAAGCGCTCCTGCACTATGAAGGCCGAAGGGAACTGCGCCTTTATGGGGCCCAGGGCTGCCAGAGCCTCGGATTTATTGCGGAAGTCCCCCACCGTCACGCGGAAATAAGGGCTGCTGAAACTCCTGTACGCCGACATCCCGGGATTCAGCACTTTGAAGCGGTAGAGAGCCGCTTCGCTGGCGGTGCGGGCGGTCTGGGAATTGTCGAAGAATATTCGGATGCGATAGCCGCTCACCATCTTGCTGCGGTTGGAACGGATGCGCGTTTCCATCGCGTTGCGGATGACGCCGGACTGGCGCACGTTCACACCTTCGGGAAGCACGTTGAAGATGGTGCTGCCTTCAAGGGTGGAATCCACCGCCGCCAGAGGGGTGAAGATGAGCGAATCCACCAGCACATAGCCGGGAGGCACCACCTGCTGGGCGCGGGCCGCGAAGGGCAGCAATACAAATATTGCGATCAGAAGCCTTTTCATTTCTTCATAAACTTTGTGAGTGGCACATCCTTATAATCAATATCCTTGCCAATCTTTCCCGCCACATTTGCGCGGGCGTGGAGGTCGATTGTAAACTCCTCGGGATTGAAGCCCTTGTAGGTGGCGAGCAACTGCATAAGACCCACACCCTCAGCAAGTTGCGCCTGCATAGGGATCCGGTAGACGCGGTTGCACTTGCCATCCACGTTCACAGGTTCGCAGGTCACCAACCCCATCACGTTGCCGTTCTGCTTCACCGTGGCCTCGATGTCCCGCACCTCGAAAGAGGGCGCAGGATTGTCGATACCCACCGCCACCACCACGTTGGCGCTCCGCAGGCTGCTCGGAACCACGCTTTCCAGTTCGAACGAAGACACCTTTATCTTCTTGTAGTTGCTCACGCACCCCGTCAGCATAAACGCCGCCAGAAGCATGAGCAGGGATATTCTAATTAGCTTTTTCATATTATCTATCTTACAAAGATAACATATTTTTTGCATATCTTTGCGTCGTGAAAAAACTCTACATCGAAACCTATGGCTGCCAGATGAACGTGAACGACACGGAAGTGGTGTTCTCGATTCTGGGAGGGCACGGATATGCCCGCACGGAGGATATTGCCGAGGCGGATGTGATAATGGCCAACACTTGCTCGATACGCGATAACGCCGAGCAGCGCATCTGGGGCCGCATCGACTATTTCAACACCTTCCGCAAGGCAAAGCCCGGGCTGGTGGTGGGCATACTCGGATGTATGGCAGAGCGCCTGAAAGACGCCCTGCTGGATACCGGAAAGGTGGATGTAGTAGCGGGACCGGATGCCTACAGGAGCCTTACTGACCTGCTGCAGGCGGTATATGACGGAGCCAAGGGCATCAATGTAGAACTCTCCCGCGAGGAAACCTACGGCGATATCTCCCCCGTGCGCATAGACAAGAACGGCGTCTCCGCCTTCATCTCCATAATGCGCGGATGCAACAACGTCTGCTCTTACTGCGTGGTGCCCTATACCCGCGGCGCCGAGCGCAGCCGGGACTGGCACACCATAGTCCGCGAGGCCTGCGAATGCGTGGCCTCCGGATATAAGGAAGTCACCCTTCTGGGGCAGAACGTGGATTCATATCTCTTTGAGGATGTGAACTTTGCGAAATTGCTGGCGCTGGTCGCCGCCGTCTCCCCCACCCTCCGTGTGCGCTTCAGCACATCGCATCCCAAGGACATCTCGGACGAAGTCATCGACACTATGGCCGCCTGGCCCAACATCTGCCATCACATCCATCTGCCAGTGCAGAGCGGCAACGACCGCATACTGGAAAAGATGCGCCGCCGCTACACCCGGGAGTGGTATCTGGAGAGGGTGGCGCGAATACGCCAGGCCATGCCGGACTGCGGCATCACGACCGATGCAATCGTGGGATTCTGCTCCGAAACCGAGGAGGAATTCCGGGACACCCTCAGCATCTTCGAGGAAGTGGGGTACGACGCCGCATTCATGTTCAACTACTCCGAACGCCCCGGCACCCTCGCATCCCGCAACTACCCTGATGACATCCCTCTGGAAGTGAAAACGCGCAGGCTGAACGAGCTGATCGAGCTTCAGAACCGTTTGTCGCTGGATAGCAACCGGCGGGACGTGGGCCGCGAGTTCGAGGTGCTGGTGGAAGGTCCTTCCAAGAAGGGTGAATCACAGCTCTGCGGCCGCACCGGCTCCAACAAGATGTGCGTCTGGAACGACAACGCGCACAAAGCCGGAGACTTCGTGCGCGTGAAGGTGGTGGATTGCACCAGTGCAACCCTGCTCTGCGAGCTTATTTAACTATCTGATCCTTAAGGAATTTGGCGAGGTCCGCCTTGAAGGTTTCCCTGTAGCTTCCCAGGCCGTCCCCCTTACGGTACGGGGGATGGTTGAATCCCCATCCGTGGCCGCCGTCGGGATAGATGTGCATGGTGGCGCTGATGCCGTGCCGGCGCAGGGCGTAGTAATAATCTATGCTGTTCTGGATAGGCACGGCGGTGTCGTTTCCGCTCAGTCCGAGGAAGGTGACGGGAGTGCGGTTGCTCACGCGCCTGTGGAGGCTGTACCATTCTTCATCTTCCGCCGTCCAGGTGTGGCCGATGAGGTTCTCCTTGCTCCCCTGGTGGGTTATGCCGGGCTCCATGGTGATCACGGGATAAATCAGCACGGAGAAGTCCGGGCGGGTGATGTCGTCTACGAACAGGGTGGATGCGCTGGCGGCGAGATGCCCTCCGGCGCTGAATCCCATCACACCAATCTTGTCTATCCCCCACTCCGCCGCGTGATAACGGCAGTAGCGGAAGGCGTTCTGCACGTCGGTGAGGGGCACAGTCTTGTGGCCGTAAGGCAGGCGGTAGAACATGTTGCAAACCGCAATCCCCTGGCTCAGAAGCCATTCCACCGTGCAGTAACCTTCGTTGACCTCTGCCACGAACCAGTAGGCGCCGCCGGGGCAGTTGATGATCATCAGGCCGTTGGGGTTCTCCGGGAAGTAGAATTCCATGCGGGCGCTGTCGCCGATGTCGTAGACCATGCCTACGGGCCTCACGGTTTCGGGGCCGTGCTTGCCGTTGTCTTCCCCGGGACCGAGGGTGATGGCCACGCCGTCCTCCACAATCCCCTTTCCGGCCGCCTGGCCTTCGGGATAGAGATACACTATCTTGCTCTGTTTGATGGGCTTGTCGTCGTTAACGCCTTGTGCGTTCAGGGCGAGCGGCAAAAGGACGGCCACGATTGCTATGAGTGCCTTTTTCATTATTCCACGAATGCTACTATTTCACCTTTGACCACGTTCTTGCCCTGCTTGCCGAGCACCGCAACGATACGCCCGTCGCGGGCGGCGGGGATTTCTTCGCGGCCGTAGTAAGTCTGCACATATCCGACCGGCTCGCCTGCCTTGACGGCGGTACCGACGACGGGTGCGGCAGAATCATCCTCCACATCCACCTGCCAGAGCAGCTGGCCCTTGACGGGAACCTGCACGGGCACTGCGTGCGTATACTTCTGAGTGTATTCCTCCACGCTGAATTCGGGCATCTCCACCACCGGGCGGACCACCTTTATGGGGGCTCCGGCCTTGGCGCGGAAATCTTCCAGCTCGGCGTTGAAGCGCTGCTTGGCAAGGCCTGAGCGGAAGTCGCGGTACTGCCTCTCGTGCATGGCGAACTCGAAGAGCTCTTCCTGGTCGGGGCCCTCGTCCCATCCTTCTTCCTTCATCATCTGGCGGAACTTGGGGAGCTCGTCCGGATACTCGTCCTGCGGGTTGCCGGTGTAGAACTCCAGCCCCTTCTCCTTCGCGAGTTCGATGATTTCGGGAGCGAGGGGGCCCGGGAGCTTGCCCATCTTGCCCAGGATCATGCCCCAGGTGTCTTTGTCTATGGTGGTCCAGCGCGGGTTGCCCTTGATGACGTTGAGCAGGTTCATCAGCGCGGTGTTCTTCACGTACTGGCTGAACGGCGTCACGAGGGGCGGATAACCCAGGCGCGGCCACACGTACTGCACCTCTTCGAAGAGCTTGACCATGAGGGTGTCCAGGGTCATGTCCGGACGGCCTGCGGCACGCTCGGCGGCGTTCACCGCGCCGAGGAAAGGCTTGAGGTCCGCCATCATCGAACCCATCATTCCGCCGGGGAGGCCGCAGCCTACCAGCAAAGAGGTCATCTGGGCGTTGGTCGGATTGATCCAGTATCCCAGGAAGTCGTCGATGAACTCCTGCGTAAGCGCACGGACCTGCATGTAGGCATCCATGTTTATGTCTTTCACCAGGAAGCCGTCGGCCTTCATCATTTCCCGGATGGTGATCACGTCCGGATGCACCTTGCCCCAGGAGAGGGGCTCCACGGCCACGTCCAGATAGTCGGCGCCTGCGCGGGCCACCTCCAGCATCGATGCAGGGCTGAAGCCGGGGCCGCTGTGCCCGTGATACTGCACCTTGATGTGCGGATATTTCTTCTTGATTTCGGTCACCAGTTGCGCCAGGAAGGTGGGACGCCCGACGCCTGCCATGTCCTTGAGGCAGATCTCGTCGGTGCCGTATTCCACCAGATGGTCCACCACGCCCATGTAGTATTCCACGGTATGCACCGGGGAATGGGTGATGGACAGGGCGGCCTGGGAGATCATGCCGGCCTTCTTGGCATATTCGACGGAGAGTTTGAGGTTGCGATGGTCGTTCAGGCCGCAGAATGAACGGGCGATGTCGGTGCCCTGTGCCTTCTTCACCTTGAACATCAGCTCGCGCACGTCAGCGGGTACCGGATTCATGCGGAGGGCGTTCAGGCCTCGCTCGAGCATGTGGGTCTGAATACCGGCCTTATGGAAGGGCGCAGTCCACTGGCGGACGGAGATGTTGGGGTTCTCTCCATAGAGGAGATTCACCTGTTCGAATGCCCCTCCGTTGGTCTCCACGCGGTCGAAGCATCCCATATCTATTATTGCCGGGGCAACCCTCACGAGCTGGTCTACTCTGGGCTGATATTTGCCCGAGGACTGCCACATATCCCTGTAAACCAGGGAGAATTTGATTTCTCTTTTCATAATAGTACAAAGATACGAAATAATCTTGCAGGGTTAAAATATTTTTGTACCTTTGCAATCCCTAACACGGTGCGATTAGTTCAGTTGGTAGAGCACCAGATTGTGGTTCTGGTTGTCGTGGGTTCGAGCCCCACATCGCACCCAAAAAGTCCGCCCCTTCGGCGGACTTTTCGCGTGCTCGTGGGGCTATAAGCCCATTTTTTAGGGGCGCTGCCCCTAAAGTACCCCGCCGCCTTATGTCCCTAACGTCTTCGCTTCGCTCAGACCGGGACCGGCGGTTCGCCTGACGGCTCAAACACCCACGCTCTTTCCTTCGGACCGTTCTTCAGCCACGTTTTAGGCCGATTTTTGTGGATGAACTGATGGTTTTTGGCCTTTCAACCACATTTTGGGGGCTATTTTGTGGATGAAATGCGTTGCCGTTCGCGCTGATGCGCTCAGAGAGCCGTGGGCAGAAAAACACGCCATATTCTGCCCGGACATAGGAAAAACGGCGCTGCGGGCAGGAAAATGCCCAAAAATCTGCCCAGGCAGTGGCATCGGGCATTCCGAGATGGGGTGCTCAAATCTATTTACAAAAACAGGCTTCGGAGGCCGATTCTTGTAAAAAAAGTGACAAAATTCAGCGGTTTTTTTACAAAATCTTGCATTTCAGACCGGTTTGCGTAAATACGTTTATAATCGTTTAACCTAAAATAAGACTTTACCCTGAAAAGACCATTCTTTTTACTATATTTGCCATTATGAAGAAAACAATAATCGCAATACTGGCAGCGGCGACCATGGTGATGGCCGGCTGCGGCAACAATGGCGGCAAGGAAAATGGCGAAAAGGCTAAGCAGGCCTCGGCGCAGGCTGCCATAGAGAACATCTTGAACCGCAAGAGCGTGCGCAGTTTCACGGGCGACAAGCTCTCCGAGGAGCAGATCACGACTCTTCTGAAAGCGGCCATGGCTGCACCCAGCGCCATCAATATCCAGCCCTGGAGTTTCATCGTTGTGGATGACGATGCCATCAAACAGAAAGTATGGGGCGACAACTGGCAGGCGGAGATGTTCCTGAAGTCCGGCGCCGTATTCGTTATCTGCGGGCAGACCAGTTCCATGCGCAAACCCTCCGGCCAGCCGGATGCCGAACCCGTTAAATGGGAGAATCCTTTCTGGTATGAAGACTGTTCGGCTGCCGCGGAGAACCTGCTTCTTGCCGCAGAAGCGATGGGCCTTGGAGCCGTCTGGACTGCTGCATATCCGGTAGAGGAGAGGATGAAGACCTATATCGACGGCCTGGGCATTCCTGAAGGAACCCTTCCCCTCTGCGCCATTCCTGTAGGATATCCCGCAGGCGACGAGCAGCCCAAAGACAAGTGGGATCCCGAAAAGATTCACCGTAACCGCTGGTAGCCGTAACCGTTCCATATTATTAAGAAACCAACCATGTTATACTTCCTCCTCTCCCTCGCTTTATTATTGACCACAAGCTGCACCGGCAGCGAACCCATGGACAAAGTAGCAGAACGTGTGTTCGAAAGGGCTCAGGTCCAGCTCACGGCATTGTACAACTCGACTCCCGAAGACAAAATGCCTGTCACATTCGAGAACGGCAAGAATAAGTTCGGAAAATTCAACGGATGGACCAGCGGATTCTTCCCCGGAAGTCTCTGGTACATCTACGAATACACCAAGGATCCCGCAATCAGGGAAATGGCCGAAAAACAGACAGAAAAGCTGGACGGAATAATCGAGCTCAAGACCCATCACGACATAGGATTCCAGGTGAACAGCAGCTTCGGCAACGGCTATCGTCTCACCGGCAACGAGGCCTACAAAGACATGGTCATAGCGGGCGCGGACAAACTCTGCACACGCTTCAATCCCACCGTCGGTTGCACCAGGAGCTGGGAGCCCAGCAAAAAATGGCAGTACCCGGTAATCATCGACAACATGATGAACCTGGAAATCCTTGCAAACGCTTATCGTATCACTGGCGACAAGAAGTACATGGAAATCGCAACATCCCATGCCAACACCACCCTCAAGAACCATTTCCGCGAGGACGGCAGCTGCTTCCACGTGCTTTCCTATGATGAAGCCACGGGCGAGGTGATCAAAAAGCAGACCCACCAGGGCTTCTGCGACGCATCCGCATGGTCCCGCGGCCAGGCCTGGGCGCTTTACGGCTTCACTATGATGTATCGGGAAACGCAAGATCCGGCATATTTGGAGCAGGCAAAAAAGGTAGCCGCATTCATCATCCCCATGCTTCCCAAGGACGGTGTGCCCGAATGGGATTTCAACGCTCCCGGCACCAAGCACGCTTTCGACATGACTGCCGAAGGAGCACCCAAGCCCAAAGATTTCCATTGGGAGAAGGGTGATCCGGTATACCGTGATTCATCCGCAGGAGCCATCATGGCTTCAGCTTTCGTGGAACTCAGCGGCTACACCACCGGAAAAGAGAGCGCGAAATACCGCAAAACCGCAGAGAAGATACTCCGCACACTCGCATCGCCTGAATACATGGCGGAAGAAGGAGAGAACGGGAACTTCCTTCTCAAGCACGGCGTAACCAACCTCCACCGCTGGGACGGTGTGGACATTCCTCTTACTTACGGGGATTATTACTTCCTGGAAGCGCTCTTGAAGTTCTGCAAATAGCAGCGAAGCGTATTCTTCATCAGCATCGCGATGGTCATGGGGCCCACCCCTCCGGGGACGGGTGTGATCCACGATGCAACATCAGCGCAGGATGCGAAATCGACATCCCCGCACAACCGGCCGTCCGGCATGCGGTTGATACCCACGTCTATCACTATCGCCCCGGGCTTCACCATCTCGCCGGTAATCAGCCCGGCACGGCCCACAGCGGCCACCAGCACATCTGCCTGACGGCATACGGCACCCAGGTCGGCGGTGCGTGAATGGGCTATGACCACAGTGGCGTTTCGGTCCAGCAGGAGCTTTGCCACCGGCTTGCCGACTATGTTGCTGCGGCCCACCACCACGGCGGTCTTCCCGGTCAGGTCCACCCCGGTGCTGTCCAGCAGGCGCATCACGCCGGCGGGAGTGCAGGGCACGATGCAGTCCTTGCCGATCCACAGGCCGGCCACGTTGGAAGGATGGAAGCCGTCCACATCCTTCTCGGGAGCGATGGCCACCAGCACCTTCTCTTCATCGATATGCTTGGGAAGCGGAAGCTGCACCAGGATGCCGTCCACGGCAGGATCTTCGTTCAGGGAACGGATCTGCGCGAGAAGTTCATCTTCCGAAACGCTTTCCGGAAGCTCTATTTGACGCGACTCCATGCCGGTGTAGGCGGCAGCCTTGACCTTGTTGCGCACGTACACCTGGCTGGCGGGGTTCTCCCCCACTATTATCACGCAGAGGCAGGGAACACGCCCTCCGCGGGCAGCGATACCGGCGACCTCCGCCTTTACTTCGTCTTTTACGGCCTGACTGATGGCCTTTCCGTCTATAATTCCCATAGTATCAGATTCCTTCGCTTTGCTCGGAATGACAGTCGAGCGCGCAGTGCGCGATATCGTTCCTGTAAAACAAATTCTCGCAGGCGACCTTGGCCACCTCGCGGTAAACATTTGCACGTGCATCCGCCACATCGGCACCGGTGCCGACCACCATCAGCACGCGGCCCCCGTTAGTCACCAGTGAGCCATCGCGGAAGGCCGTTCCCATGTGGTATACCCTGCCCTTGACATCATCCAGGCCCGAAATGGCGAAACCCTTTTCGTACTTGCCAGGATAGCCCTTCGAGGCGAGCACCACGCCCAGCGTCACCGCATCTTTCCAAACAGGAGCCGGGGCCTCGCGGCCGGATGCCACGGCATCAAAGATATCAAAAATATCGCTTTCCAGCAAAGGCAGCACCACCTCCGTCTCGGGATCACCGAAACGGGCGTTGAATTCTATCACCTTGATGCCCTGAGGAGTCTTCATCAGGCCGCCGTAGAGCACACCGCTCAGCGGGCAGCCTTCCGCCACCATCCCGGCCGCGGCCTTGCACATAATCTCCCGGAAGGCGAACTCCCAGTCATCGGCAGTAATGAAAGGCAGCCCGGTATAGGCACCCATCCCTCCGGTATTAGGGCCCTTGTCGCCGTCGAATGCGCGCTTGTGGTCCTGCGAGAGGGGCATGGGATACACGTTGGTGCCCTCCACGAAGCAGAGGAAAGAGAATTCGGGGCCTGTGAGATAATCCTCTATCACCACCCTACCCTTGCCGAAGGCCTCGTCCAGCAGCATGTCGGACAGGGCAGCGCGGGCTTCCTCCATGTCCTGGGCTATCACCACTCCCTTACCTGCGGCCAGGCCGTCGTATTTGATGACCGCCGGGAACGGCCTGCCGGACACATACTCCAGTGCCTCGCCGAAATCCTCGAAACTGCGGTATGCGGCGGTGGGGATGCCGTACTTCGCCATCAGTTCCTTGGCGAATTCCTTGGAGGATTCAATGCGCGTGGCTGATGCCGTATGGCCGAAAATCTTCAGGCCCGCGGCGCGGAAAGCATCCACAATCCCTACTGCCAGAGCAGCCTCAGGGCCGACCACGGTGAGGTCCACCTCGTGCTCCAGCGCGAAGGCCTTAAGTCCCTCTACATCAGTGTCTTTCAGAGGCACGTTCTCCGCCAGCAGGCCTGTGCCGGCATTGCCGGGAGCGCAGTAGATCTTGCCCACCTGCGGACTGCGGTTCAGCGCATCCACGATAGCATGTTCGCGCCCGCCGCCGCCGACCACCAGCACGGTCTTCATCAGATAGTTCTCCAGATTGATTTCCTTGCCTCGCACGGCAGTTTTCTGGGTAGGAAGAGGATATACAAGGCCCATATTCGACTAATGTTTAAAATGTCTTACTCCGGTGAACAGCATGCAGATGCCCAGTTCGTCAGCCGTCTTCACGGCATCCTCGTCGCGGATGCTTCCGCCGGGCTGTACGATTGCAGCCACGCCATATTCAGCTGCCAGGGCGACGGTGTCGTCGAAAGGCAGGAAACCGTCGGATGCCAGAATCAGGCCGGAGGTGAAGCCGGCAGCCTTGGCCTCTTCGAGGGCGATGTGCGCAGAACCTACGCGGTTAGTCTGGCCTGCGCCAATGCCAACCGTATGATTGTCCCGCACCACGGCTATCGCATTGGATTTCACGTGCTTGACTATCTTCCAGCCGAACTCGAGGTCCTTCAGCATGGCCGCGGTGGGCTTGAGTTTGGTAACGCACATTTCCGGCGTCACGGCCTCAACCTGCGTATCCAACTGCTGTACCAGCAGGCCGCCGTTCACGCCAACGTACTGGGGCACGGATGCACCAGTGCGGGTCATGTCCACCTGCAGCACGCGGAGGTTCTTCTTCGACGAGAGGATCTCCAGCGCCTCGGGCGTGTAGGAAGGAGCGATAACTATCTCGAGGAAGATGGGTTTCATCCCGAGCGCCACCTCTGCAGTGAGCTCGCGGTTCACGCCCACGATTCCTCCGTAGATGCTCACCTTGTCGGCCTCGTACGCCGCCTGCCAGGCCTCTTCAATGGTGGCTCCCACCGCCGCGCCGCAAGGATTCATGTGCTTGAGCGCAAAGCAGAAGGGTTCCTCGAAGTCCCTCAGCACGTTCAAGGCAGCGTTCGCATCCTGTATGTTATTGTAGGACAGCTCCTTACCCTGAATCTGCTTGGCATGCGCCAGCGAGAAAGGCACGCTCTCGGCGCTGGCGTAGAAGGTCGCGCTCTGATGGGGATTCTCGCCATAGCGCAGGCCCTGCTTGAAATCGAACTCCAGGAAAAGTTTCTCCGGCAGCCCGGCCTTCTCCCGCATGTATCGCGAGATGCACATGTCGTATTCGGCGGTATGTGTGTATGCCTTTGCCGACAGCTTCAGGCGGGTTTCGGGGGATGTCTTACCGTTCGCACGAAGCTCGGAGAGCACGGTATCATAGTCTGCGGGATCGCAGATGATGGTCACATCCTTCCAGTTCTTGGCGGCGCTGCGCACCATCGAAGGCCCGCCTATATCGATGTTCTCGATAGCTTCCTCCAGGGTCACGCCCTCCTTGGCTATGGTCTGGCGGAAAGGATAGAGGTTGACGCACACCAGGTCGATGGTGTCTATCCCCTGCTCCGCCAGGGTTTCCATGTGTGCGGGGATGTCTCGGCGCGCGAGGATACCCCCATGCACCTTCGGATGAAGGGTCTTCACGCGTCCGTCCAGAATCTCCGGGAATCCCGTGACCTCGCTAATTCCTATAGTGTGCACGCCCTTGCTCTCAAGCAGCTTCTGCGTGCCTCCGGTTGCGATTATTTCCCATCCGAGCTCCACCAGGCCCTGCACGAACTCCACCAGGCCGGTCTTGTCGCTCACACTTACCAATGCTCTCATTTTATCAACTTTGCTATTGTTTCTACATATAACTTATGCTCGATCTCATGCCCTATGCGGTGAGCCTCTTCCGGGTCGTTGCCATCATATTCGTATGCCTTCTGGGCGATGATGCGTCCGCCGTCCAGCTCGCCGTTCACATAGTGGATGGTAACCCCCAGCACCTTCACTCCGAATGCAAGCGCATCCTCCACCGCATGAGCGCCCTTGAAGGCCGGCAAAAGCGAAGGATGGATGTTGATGATGCGCCCCTCGTATGCCTTGAGGAGCACGTCTCCGATTATGCGCATATACCCCGCCAGGCACACCAGTTCCACTTTCCTGACATCCAGGAGGCCCGCGATCTCAGTCTCGAAATCCGCCTTGCACGCATAGCTCTTCGGATTGAATACGAAGGTCTCGATGCCCCTCCGGGCCGCCTTCTCCACCACCGGTGCCCCTGGCTTGTCGCAGACCATCAGCGCGACCCGCGCATCCAGACGCCCGTCCGAGCACGCATCCGCTATGGCCTCGAAGTTCGAGCCGGTGCCGCTTGCAAATACCGCTAGATTATGCATACGCCTTCCTTATCAGTTACTTTTCCTATCACACTAGCTTTTTCGCCTGCGGCTTCGAGGATCGCGATGGCCTTATCGGCCTCTGAGGCATCCAGAACCGCGACCATGCCTATACCCATGTTGAAGATATTGAACATCTCGCGATGCGGCACCCCGCCCCACTTCTCCAGCATGCGGAACACCGGCAGAATCTCCCAGCTGCCCTCCCGGATTTCCAGGCCCTGGCCCGGCCGCAGCACGCGAGGGATATTCTCGTCGAAGCCGCCTCCGGTGATGTGCGCGACTCCGTGCACATCGCAGTTGCGTATCACCTCGAGCATCTGCTTCACATATATCCTGGTTGGCGTGAGGAGCACCTCGCCGAGCCTGCGCCCGCCAAATTCGGGAATCTCATCGAAATAGGAAAGCCCAGCATCGGCCACTATCTTGCGCACCAGACTGAAGCCATTGGAATGCACGCCGCTGGAGGCGATGCCCACCAGAACGTCCCCCACCTTCACCTTGGAACCGTCTATCAGTTTGCTCTTCTCCACCACGCCGGTGGTATAGCCCGCTATGTCGTATTCTCCGTCGGAATACATGCCCGGCATCTCGGCGGTCTCGCCGCCTACGAGGGCGCATCCCGCCTGGCGGCATCCTTCCGCCACGCCGGCCACTATGGCCTCGACCTTGGCGGGAACGTTGTGCCCCAGAGCCACATAATCCAGGAAAATCAGGGGTTCGGCCCCCTGCGCGAGCACATCGTTCACGCACATCGCCACGGCGTCGATGCCTATGGTATCGTGCTTGTCCATCGCGAAAGCGATCTTGAGCTTGGTGCCCACACCGTCGGTTCCGCTCACCAGCACGGGTTCCTTAACTCCGAGGGCGGAGAGGTCGAACATGCCTCCGAAGGAGCCTATGTTGCCCATGGAACCGGTGCGCGCGGTGGACGCCACGTGCTGCTTGATTCTTCTAACTACTTCATATCCGGCTTCGAGGTTAACGCCGGCGTTTTCGTATGTCTTTGCCATATTAGTCTGTTATTACATCATCGTAGAGTAAAGTCGGATATTCGCCCGTGAAGCAGGCCTGGCAGGGATCCGCGCAGCCGAAAGCGGACTCGCGCGTGGATTCCGGGCTCAGGTAGCCCAGGGAATCAGCCTCGATGGCCTTGCAGGCTTCCTCCAGGTTGCGCTTCGAGCAGAGCAGCTCTTCTGCAGTGGAGGTGTCCACGCCGTAATGGCAGGGGAAGCGCATCATGGGGCTGGCGATGCGCACGTGCACCTCCTTGGCCCCGGCGGAACGCAGGAGCTTGACTATCTTGAGGCAGGTAGTGCCGCGCACGATGGAATCGTCCACCAGAATCACGCGCTTGCCTTCCACTATGCTGCGGACGGGGGAAAGTTTCATCTTCACGCCCAGTTCGCGCATGCTCTGCACTGGCTGGATGAAGGTGCGGCCCACGTATTTATGCTTCACCAGGCCCATCTCGAAGGGGATTCCGGCCTCCTCGGCATAACCGAAAGCAGCGCTCAGGCCGGATTCCGGCACGCCCACCACTATATCGGCTTCCACCGGATTCTCCCGGCACAGGCGTCTGCCCGCTTCCTTGCGGTACGCGTGCACGTTACAGCCGTCGATGTCGCTGTCCGGACGGGCGAAGTAGATGTATTCCATGGCGCACATGCGATGGCGGGAAAAACGGCTCCAGACGGTACTGTGCATGCCGTTCTTGTCGAAAGACACAATCTCTCCGGGGTTCACGTCCCGGAGGAACTCCGCGCCCATGATCTCGAAGGCGCAGGACTCGCTGCCCACCACGTAGCCGTCCCCGAGCTTGCCTATGCAGAGGGGTTTGATGCCGTATTTGTCCCTGGCGGCATAAACGCGGCTGCGGGTCATGATGATGAAGGAGAATCCTCCCTCCATCATGTTCAGGGCCTTGACTATGCGGTCGATGCGATCCTCGTTGTAGTTCTTCTTGATGAGGTGTGCGAGAAGTTCGCTGTCGGTGTCGGTCTGGAAGATGGTGCCGTGTTTCTCGAGATAATCGGCTATCTGCTTGGCATTCACCAGATTACCTTCGCCGGCAACCACGAAGTTGCCGCTCTTGTGACGGAAAAACAGAGGTTCCACGTTCTCGGGGCCGCCCTTGGATGCATTGGCATACTTCACGCTGCCCACGCCCATGGAGCCCTTCAGCTCACCTACCTCGCCATTGGTGAATATCTCGCTCAGCAGTCCCTGCCCGCGGTAACGGTAGGATTTGCCGTTTTCGTCGAAGGTGGCTATGCCGCCGCCTTCCTGCCCGCGGTGCTGCAGGTTATGAAGCCCGTAATAAATATAGGTGGATGCGTCCTTTACGCCGTAAACTGCAAGTAATCCCATTTTCTAATGAATATCAAGTTTTTCAAGTCTGTCCAAAACGGTTTGATAGGATGCGACAACGTCGCTGAGATCCAGGCGGAAACGGTCCTTGCCGAGCCTCTCCCCCGTTGCCTCGTCCCAGAGGCGGCAGGTGTCGGGGCTGATCTCGTCCGAAAGGATGAGTTCGCCGTTGTCCGAGGCATGGCCGAACTCGAGTTTCATGTCCACCAGTTCGATTCCAATGCTGTGGAAGAGCGCCTCCAGCAGGCCTCCGGCCTTGCGCGCCACGGCCATCATGATATCGATCTCATCGTAGGTGGCAAGCCCGAGGGCCACTGCGTGGTGCTTGTTGATGATAGGATCTTCCAGGTCGTCGTTGTTGTACACCAGATCCACGATGGTATTGCCGGGGCAGAAGCCATCCTCCACTCCCAGGCGCGTGGCCAGGTCGCCGGCGATGCGCTTGCGCCAGAACACCTCGATGGGGATTATCTCGATCTTGCGGCAGAGCTGGTCGCGCTCCCCTACCTGCTCCAGGAAGTGGGTGCGGACACCGTTTTTGTTGAGATATCCCAGCAGGATTGCCGAGATGCGGTTGTTCAGCACCCCTTTCCCGTCGAAGCGGGCACGCTTGATGCTGTTGTAGGCAAGGGTCACATCCTTGTATCGGAAGATGACCTTATCGGGATCTTCGGTTGCGAAAACCTGTTTTTCGTTACCGTCGAAAAGAAGTTGTTTTTTATCCATTATTTCTGAAATAGTTGACTGCATTTTCAAATATTGGCTGGCGGCACTCCCCTGCTATGTTCTTGAACAGATTCCCCTCGTAGCGCTCGCTGTGACCCATCTTGCCGAGTATGTGCCCGTCCGGGCTGAGGATGCCCTCGATGCCGTAGGACGATCCGTTGGGATTGTCGATGTAACGGAAGGCCACCTGGCCGTTCTCGAACAGCTCCCTGGCCAGTTTCTCGTTCACCACGAACTTGCCCTCGCCATGGCTGAAAGCTATCGAATGCCTGTCTCCCAGTTTGAAAGAAGACAGCCATGGAGAGTTCACGGATGCCACCTCGGTGGTGGCGATGAGGGATATGTGGCGGTTGATGTCGTTGCGGAACAGTGTCGGGGAATCCGGGGTGACGCAGCCGGTCTTGCCATATGGCAACAGGCCGCTCTTCACCAGGGCCTGGAAGCCGTTGCATATGCCAAGGATCAGCCCTCCGCGGGCCTGCAGGGCCGCTATCGCCGCGGATATCTTGGCATTATTGATGACGTCGGCAATGAATTTTCCGCTGCCGTCGGGCTCATCGCCGGACGAGAATCCGCCGCAGAATGCCAGGATGTGACATTCGTCGATCCTGCGTGCCAGACTGTCGATGGAGTCGAGGACGTCCTGGGGATGGAGGTTGCGGAAGATGAAGGGCCGGACTTCGGCGCCTGCCTTCCTGAATGCCTTGGCTGTGTCGTAGTCGCAGTTCGTGCCGGGGAACACGGGGAGACAAACTATTGGAGTCTGTACAGAAGCGCCTGTTCTGCGGACGCTCCCACAAGGCTTTCCGCTACGAGCAAAGGGCAGGTCCGTGTCCCGCAAGGGGAGCCCGGTACCTGCATTGCTCGTCCGCAGACTCTGCGCGTCCGCAGAACAGGCTCTACCAGTATTCTCAACTCTTGGAGGATACAATTTCCAATAACGCCCTTCGTATGCTTTTTCCAAGGCATCCAGCGCGATGCTGACTCCATTTATGCAGATGCCGCTTTCAGCAACGGTGCCAAGAAGTTCGGCAGCCGGGAAATCCAGCTCGCCGGCAGCCTCGACCAAAACGGAACCGTATCCAAGCGAGAAAAGATCCCTCTCGGAAACGTTCACCTTCACTCCCAGGGCATTGCCCATCGCCATCTTCACCAGACCTTCAGCCACGCCTCCGTATGAAAGCGACCACGCGGAGACTATCTTCCCTTCGAGAACCTGGCTGCGGATGAAACTCCAGTTGGCCTTGAGGGCGTCGGTATCAGGCATCCAATTCTTGAGCGGAGTATGCCGGATCAGGTATATCCTGTTGCCAGGGGCCTTGAATTCGGGAGATATGACCTCGCCCGCATCCACGGTAGTGATGCCGAAGGCCACGAGGGTGGGCGGCACGTGGATGTGCTCGAAGGTGCCGGACATGGAGTCCTTGCCGCCGATGGATGGAAGGCCGAGCGCATCCTGCATCTTCAGGGCGCCGAGCAAGGCGCTGAAAGGCTTGCCCCAGGTGTGGGGATCCTTGGTCATGCGCTCGAAGTATTCCTGATACGAGAAGCGCATACGGCTCCAGTCGGCACCTGAGCAGGCCACCTTTGTGCAGGCCTCGACAACAGCGTAAGCCGCTGAATGATAGGGGCTCCAGAGGGCGATGTCCGGATTGTAGCCGAAGGCCATCACGCTTGCGGTATCGGTGTAGCCGGCCACGGGCAGCTTCTGCACCGAAACCTGGGTCTCCGTCATCTGGCGCTTTCCGCCGAAAGGCATGAGCACCGTGGAACGTCCGATGGTGGAGTCGAACATCTCGATCAAGCCCTTCTGGGATGCCACGTTGGGGGATGACATGGTGGCGAGCATCTTTTCCTCGAGGCCTATGCCTTTGGGCTCGCGCACGAAGGGATCCTTCCCCTCAACAGCGGCGATGGCGGCCTTGGCATAATGCTTCGCGCCGGCACTGTCGATGAACTCGCGGGAAAGGTCGCAGACCAGCTCCCCGCCGTTCCACATGCGCATCCTGCCACGGTCGGTGACATCCGCCACATGAGTTACTTCTATGTTGTCGGCCGAGCAGAGGGCGCAGAAGGCGTCTACATCCTTCGCCTCGACCACGACGGCCATCCTTTCCTGGGATTCGCTGATGGCAAGTTCGGTAGCGTTCAGGCCGGCGTACTTGGCAGGCACACGGTCCAGCCAGATGTCCAGGCCGCCGGCGAGTTCGCCTATGGCCACGCTCACGCCGCCAGCTCCGAAGTCGTTGCTCTTCTTGATGAGGCGCGTGACCTCCGGACGGCGGAAGAGCCTCTGCAGCTGGCGCTCTTCGGGGGCATTACCCTTCTGCACCTCGCTGCCGCAGGTCTCCAACGAACTTTCGGTGTGTTCCTTGGAAGAGCCTGTGGCTCCGCCGATTCCGTCCCTGCCGGTGCGGCCGCCGAGCAACAACACCACATCGCCGGGAGCCGGGCTCTCGCGGCGCACGTCGGAAGCTTTGACGGCTCCCACTACGGCACCTATCTCCATGCGTTTGGCAGTGTAGCCATCGGCGTAGATTTCCCGCACGTGGGTGGTTGCAAGGCCTATCTGGTTGCCGTAGCTGGAGTATCCTCCCGCGGCCTTGCGGCTGATCATGCGCTGGGGAAGTTTGCCGGGAATCGTATCCGCCACGCTGGCGGTGATGTCCCCCGCTCCGGTCACGCGCATGGCCTGATAGACGTAGGCACGGCCGGAAAGAGGGTCGCGTATTGCGCCTCCGAGGCAGGTGGCGGCTCCGCCGAAAGGTTCGATTTCGGTGGGATGGTTATGGGTTTCGTTCTTGAACTGCAGCAGCCACTTCTCGGGCTTGCCGTCCACGGTGGCGTTGATGAATATGCTGCAGGCGTTGTTCTCTTCGCTCTGCTCCTGGTCGTCCAGCTTGCCGTTGGCCTTCAGCCAGCGGGCGCCGATGGTTGCGAGTTCCATCAGGCAGAAAGGCTTCTCCACGCGGCCGAGTTTCTCGCGCAAGGCGCCGAACCTGCCCAGGCTCTCCTCCAGTTCGGGTTTCAGGAAGGAATCGTCGATGGTGATTTCTTCGATTTCGGAGGTGAAGGTGGTGTGGCGGCAGTGGTCGCTCCAGTAGGTATCCAGGATGCGAAGCTCGGTCTCGAACGGATCGCGGCCCTCGGCCTTGAAATAACGCACGACCTCGCGGAGGTCGTCGGTGTTCATGGCCAGCCCGTGGTCCTTGCAGAAGGCGGCGAATTCGCTTTCGGGCATCTGTGTGAAGCCGGTGAGGTCCTCGAGCGGCTTCACATCCGCCTGCTCGTTCTCCTTCAGCACGGAGAGGTCCTTACGGCGGCATTCCACAGGGTTGATGTAGTAGTGGGCTATCCTGTCCAGGTCGGCCTGGGGAAGGCTGTCGTCGAATATCAGCAGGCGCGAGCTTTTGATGCGGATGTCTGCCTTGGGGTCGATCAGGTGCACGCAGTCCACGGCGGACGATGCTCTCTGGTCGAACTGGCCGGGGATGTATTCCACAGCCAGGTATTTCTTTCCGCAGAGGTCGATGGAGTCCGTCACAGTGTCGGTCACCGTCTCGCCGAATACGCTGTAGCGGCACTTCTCCACCAGGGAGTCGGAAAAGCCGAACAGGTCGTAGACGTTCAGCAGCCGGAGCGACTTGATATCTATGGACAGATTCTCGGCAAGTTCAGCGCGCAGGCTCTCCGCCTCAACGCTGAACGCTTTCTTTTTCTCTACGAATAAACGCTTGTTGCTCATATCATTAAATTGTATGCCCACCGGCGCAGTTGCGGGGTGGGCATTCAGGGTTAGATTACAGTATTCAGGACCTTGTCGCTCTGCTGTTTGCGGAATTCCTGCAGTTTTGCAGAGAGGCCCTCGTCCCCCAGGGCCAGTATGCTAACCGCGTACAGTGCGGCATTTTTGGCTCCGTCTATGGCCATCGTGGCCACCGGTATGCCGGAGGGCATCTGCACTATGGACAGGAGGGAGTCCAGCCCATTCAGCGCCTTGCTCTTTACGGGCACTCCGATGACAGGGATAGTCGTTAGGGCGGCAATCACTCCGGGCAGATGCGCCGCTCCGCCGGCTCCGGCAATGATTATGTCGAAACCATTGTCCTTTGCCGCCTTCACATAATCGGCCAGGGGGCCGGGATTCCGGTGTGCGCTTAAGACCTTCTTTTCGTAAGGGATGCCGAATTCTTCCAGGGTGGTGCACGCCGGGGCCATCACGTCCCAGTCGCTCGCGCTGCCCATGATTACTGCTACTTTGCTCATGCGAAGAAAAGTTTTGATAAGGTCATTGGATCTATATACTCCCCATCCTTGTAAACACGCATGTTGCCGGATGCGATCTCATCTATCAGCATAACCTTGCCATCCGAATCATATCCGAACTCGAACTTGATGTCGTATAGCACCAGGCCCTTGGCCTTCAGGTCGTCCGCCACCACCTTGGTTATGCGCTGTGTCATCTCTTTGATGGCATCGTACTGCTCGTCCGTCATGATGCCGAGGACGATCAGGCCGTCCTTGGTCACGAGAGGATCACCCTTGGCGTCGTTCTTGAAAGTCATCTCCACGTAGGCGGGAAGGTCAGTGCCGGGTTCTATATACTCTCCGTAACGCTTGATGAAACTGCCTACAGCCTTGTGACGGCAGATTACCTCCAGTCCGTGTCCGAACACTTTAGCAGGTAAAACCTCCATCGTGGTATCTTTCAGATTTGCACTCACATAGTGGGTACGGATACCTGCGGCATTGAGTTTCTCAAAGAAATAAATGCTCATTCTGAGATTCACGTCTCCCACGCCTTCGATGGTGAGACCGATGGAGTTTTCGCCGGGATCGAACACACCGTCCTTACCGGTGCAATCATCTTTGAACTTGAGAAGATAATGACCGTTGTCGAGAGCAAAAACGTTTTTCGTCTTGCCTGTGTAAACTAGCTTCATATAATAATAGATGTATAGAATCCTACCAACAACGGGATACAAATTTACAGTTTTATTCGTATTTTTGAAAGCATTATTCCTACGACTTATGAACAAAAACACCAAGAGTTTTCAACAATTCCTCCTTCTTCTTTGCAGTTTTGCACTTGCTTTCTCTTTGAGCGCGTCCGCCCAGGACCTCAAACCAGCCAAAGACAAAGCCACGAAAAAGTATGGTTATCAGGGCAAAGGCACTAAGACATGGGTGATTCCGCCCAGTTTCGACGATGCCAAGAAGTTCGTCGACGGTACGGCAGAAGTGGAGATTGACGGTCACTGGGGATTGATCGACCAGGCCGGAAACATGATATTCCCCGCAATCTACGACAATATAGGCAAGTTCGACAAGAACGGCTACTGCGAACTCATGCGCAAAGTGAACGGCACCAAACTGCGCGGCATCGCCGACCGGGACGGACGCATAGTCATCCCCGTGGAGGCGCGTGGCGTTGACGTAGACCGCAGCGGCGAGTTCATGTATGCAGAATACGACACTGAAGTGCCAGGATTCAAAGCAGAAGCAATGTGGGGTATTTACGACAATCAGGGAAGGGAACTGCTGAGCCCGCAACTGTCCTACACTCCCACGTTCAGGGACGGCACGTTCATAGGTAAATCCGAAGTCACCGGCCTCTATGGCATCATCGGCTACGACGGAACGGTGCTGCAGCCCTTCCAGTATCTGAACATAATCCGGTCTTCCGGCTCATTCAAAGCTCTTGGCACAGATCTTACTCACTATATTTGGAGTCCTGACCTCAGGGACGGCCAGTCGATGCGCGAGACCGGAGCCATCAAACCCTACGATCCCCAGGGCGACCCCGTGCGCGCAGCGGCTTGGCAGAAAGGCCCCATCGGCAGAAGGCTCTATGCCAATATGGTGCGTGTGGTCGAATTCCATACGGGATTCCTTGGCAGCACTAAAGCGGCCTGCAACATGCTTCACATCGACTGGGGGCGCGGACGCTTCATACGCCTCGAGCCCTGCCTGATATCCGGAAGCATACCCGGTGCCATGCGCTACGGCGGAGGCAACCGCTATTACACCCTCAAGGCCCTGCTCTACGAAGCGGACGGCACATTCGTCCAGGAAGTCTGCAGCCGCGGATGGCTTGAGGGCGACTTCAGCGAAGGCGCCATCTACAATGCCGACGGCAAACAGCGCTGGGCCATCATGGCGAACCCCAATGCCCTTGGTCTCCCCGCCTACACCATGGATATCCACGACTATCGCGCTTTCGGCCACGAGGATGTGTTCGAAGGCCTCGGATTCAGCATTTCGGAGCTCTCAAAACTGCAAAGGCTCTACGATTTCACTACCCGCTGCAAAGACATCTACGAGACGGAGAACGTGGGCGTCAATTCATATATTCCCCGCATGCCGAGTTCCGTACATGCAAGGGCAGAGCTCGCTGCCTCTAAATCCCACATCTTCCACTATGCATTCCATATGGGAGACGTCGTGAACTGCGCAGTCCGGCATAAAGACGGCAAGGATTTCGTAGAACTTTTCCCGGACCTTACCTGCATTTATAAAGACAGGATCGACGATCCTTCCTACACCATGTCCGAAAGGGAGGAAGTGATTTACTGGGGCCCCAACAACGCCCGTACCGTCAGGCTGAGCCTGGAGGCTATGACGCACAATCCGGAGAAATATACCCTGGACGATTCGCACGGAACCGGTTACTCATACATGCTTGTGCTTAACATGTTCGAAGAAGACGGAACATGGCTCCGCACGCTTGCAGCAGCCCCCTGGGCCGATTATTTCCAGGATGGAATCCTGGTCTTCGAGCCTCTGGGAATCGCTATGATAACTCCTTTCCGCGGGCACAAAGGCGGTGCCGGCAAGCCTCAGGGCTCCGGTATGGGACAGCCCGGGCAGCCGGGGCAGCCGGCCGTTAGTCAGGCAAAACCCCAGCAGCCCGCATCGCCGTCTACATCTACAAGGACCGGTCAGCCCAGCCGCACCGGCGGGAATACCGTTGAATCGCATGGAGGATCTCGTGAAAGCGCAGGCGTGGCCGACAATTCCAAACCTGCTCCCGCTCCAGGCGAACTCCAGCCTCTCCCCCATACGCTTTCGGCTCTGGAAGCCGCTGTCCGCATTTAAACTAAAGAAAGCGTCCGAAGTGATTCGGACGCTTTCTTTAATTGTTATTACCGATTACTGTTCGTCGGGAGCGTTGCCTCCGCCGTAGTCGGGGCCGGGGCCCTGAGGGCCTCCCTGGGGGCCACCCTGACCGGGATTGAAACCGGCGCCACCCTGAGGACCGGCCTGCTGGCCAGCCTGATACATCTTTTCGAATGCCTTGCTCAGAGCCTCTGAATAACGGTCGATGTCTTCGAGATTCTGGTTCTTGACAGCCTCCTTGAGAGGATTCAGGTTGCTCTCGACCTCTGCCTTCACATCGGCAGGGACTTTGTCGCCATTGTCCTTCAGGAACTTCTCGGCCTGGAAGCAGAGGGCGTCGGCATTGTTGATCTTGTCTACACGCTCCTTGGCAGCCTTGTCGGCGTCTTCGTTGGCCTTAGCCTCGTCCCGCATACGCTTGATCTCGTCTTCGCTGAGTCCGCTGGATGCCTCGATGCGGATGTGCTGTTCCTTGCCGGTGCTCTTATCCTTAGCAGAGACGGAGAGTATGCCGTTGGTGTCGATATCGAAGGAAACCTCGATCTGAGGGATTCCACGAGGGGCGGGTGCGATACCGTCGAGGTGGAAGATTCCGATCTGCTTGTTGTCCTTTGCCATCGGGCGCTCACCCTGAAGCACGCGGATCTCTACTGAAGGCTGGTTGTCTGCAGCGGTGCTGAAGACCTGCTCCTTGTGCACCGGGATGGTGGTGTTGCTTTCGATAAGCTTGGTCATCACGCCGCCGAGGGTTTCGATACCCAGACTCAGAGGAGTGACATCGAGAAGGAGGACATCCTTCACATCACCTGCGAGCACGCCGCCCTGGATGGAGGCGCCGATTGCGACGACCTCATCCGGATTGACGCTCTTGTTGGGCTCCTTGCCGAAGAAGCTCTTCACGAGTTCCTGGATCTTGGGGATACGGGTGGAGCCGCCCACGAGCAGGACCTCGTCGATGTCGGAGGTGCTCAGGTGAGCATCCTGCAGGGCCTTGCGGCAAGGCTCGATGCTGCGCTGGAACAGGTTGTCGCAGAGGGCTTCGAACTTGGCGCGGGTAAGGCTCTTAACGAGGTGACGGGGAACGCCGTCGACCGCGGTGATATAAGGAAGGTTGATCTCGGTGCTGGTCTGGTTGGACAGCTCGATCTTTGCCTTTTCGGCAGCTTCCTTGAGGCGCTGGAGGGCCATAGGATCCTTCTTGAGGTCCAGTCCGCTGTTCTCGGAAGCGAATTCGCTGGCGAGCCAGTCGATGATGACCTGGTCGAAATCGTCGCCGCCGAGGTGGGTGTCACCGTTGGTGGACTTCACTTCGAAAACACCGTCTCCGAGCTCCAGGATGGAGATATCGAAGGTGCCGCCGCCGAGGTCGTAGACCGCGACCTTCATGTTCTTGTTTTTCTTGTCGAGACCGTATGCAAGTGCTGCGGCGGTGGGCTCGTTGATGATACGCTTCACATCGAGGCCTGCGATCTTGCCGGCCTCCTTGGTGGCCTGGCGCTGGCTGTCGGAGAAGTATGCGGGAACGGTGATGACCGCTTCCGTAACGGGCTGACGCAGATAGTCTTCCGCGGTTTTCTTCATCTTCTGGAGGATGATTGCGGATATCTCCTGAGGAGAATACATGCGGCCGTTGATATCTACACGGGGAGTGTTGTTCTCGCCTTTGACCACGCTGTAGGGAACACGTGCGGTTTCCTTGCCTACCTGGTCGTAGGTCTCACCCATGAAACGCTTGATACTGAATACTGTGTTCTTAGGATTGGTGATGGCCTGACGCTTGGCGGGATTACCCACTTTGCGCTCGCCGTCTTCTGTGAAGGCTACCACCGAAGGGGTGGTGCGCTGGCCTTCGTTATTGATGATTACGGTAGGCTGATTGCCTTCCATGACCGCCACGCAACTGTTCGTGGTTCCGAGGTCGATTCCAATGATTTTTCCCATAATATGTGTCCTTTTTACTTATTATCTGCAACTCTGTCACCCTGGGGCGACGCTTTTCTTTATAACGAAAGCTGTGCCACCGGGCGAAAACTGACAAATTGTCATTATCTTTGCACTGCAATGGATTACGCAGACATAGCATCCCGCATAGTTTACGAAGACAACCACCTCCTGGTCATAGACAAGAAGGTGGGCGAAATAGTGCAGGGAGACAAGACGGGCGATACTCCCCTCTCCGAAACTCTGAAAGCCTTCATCAAGGAACGCGACAACAAACCGGGAAATGTGTTCATGGGCGTGCCGCACCGCCTGGACAGGCCTGTGAGCGGGCTATGCGTATTTGCAAAGACATCCAAGGCACTGGAAAGGCTGAATGCCATGTTCCGGGACGGCGAGGTTCACAAGACCTACCTGGCGCTATGCTGTGCCGCTCCTGAACAAAAGGAAGGTCTGCTGGAAGACTGGATGGAGCGCAACGAGAAACTGAACAAGAGTTTCATCACACGCAAGCCCGGGCCCAAAGCGAAGCTCGCCAAACTGCGCTACCGTCACGTTGGCGACACCGACCGCTACCATCTTCTGGAAGTGGAACTCCTCACCGGAAGGCATCACCAGATACGCTGCCAGCTCGCCCACATAGGCTGCCCCATCAAGGGAGACCTGAAATACGGCGCACCCCGTTCCAATCCCGACGGAGGCATATGCCTGCAGGCTCACAGCATCACTTTCCTTCATCCCGTGAAGAAGGAACAACTTCATCTGGAGGCAACTTTACCTCAATCTTGGAAAGTTCCGGACGGGGTTTTTGAAGCCTGAGCCTGGAAAGCATGTCGGACGGGGTCTCGTCCATGAATATCTTGAAACACATATTGTAGGTGACCTGTGAGTGGAATCCGGACATGAAGGCCAGTTCTATGACCTTCAGCCAGGGATCCGCCCTCATCAGTTCCACCGAATAAAGAACCCTGTGCCAGTTCACGTACTGGCGGAAATTCTTTGAAGTGAACTTGTTGATCGCGCGGCTGATGTAAACCTTATTCAGTTTCAGCGTATCCGCCATCTTTTCCATAGTGAACCTGTCGTCGAGATAGGGCTTATGGTCCCGCATGAACTGTTCTATACGCCTGTAAGACTTTGACAGGATGGCATTGTCCACTTCGGGTATGGCGTCTGACATGCGGCCGCTGGTTAGCAATATAGTCTGTATCCTGCGTTCTTTCCGCTCTCCTATCATGATGGTCCTGCCTGAATATGCACGCACATGCAGCAGGATATCCAACACCAGAAGGAAAACCGAAGCCGCCAGCATCACCATGGCATCTGCATCACAGCGCACCAGGGTTATTACCCCCACGCAGGAAGCCAGGATGAAAAACGAGTAGACAGTCCTGGAATCTTCTTCCGCACAGCACCAGGCGGCATCCTTACGAAAGATTGCCGACGGCTCCTTGTATTTGCACATCATGCATCTGACCGCATAGATGAGCGTAAAAACAACCGTCGGCAGCAGGAACAGGTATTCGACGGTCATTGTTTCGCCCAAAGCAAGCGCGGCACCAAGGTAGTACAATGAGCATACCGCGCTGAAACGGGCGGAACTCATGGGATCGTCTCGCGTGAGCGGATACGCGATATAGATGACCGCGGCCGCGAGCAGATAGCAACAGAGGCGCATTTCCATACCGTCCGGTTCTTTAGTTGCCAGATCCAGCATAAAAAGCATTATGAACAAAGCAACAGGAAGCACCCGGAGCATCAGATGAATTGTAAAGATTCTTTTCATTATAATGGTTTTTTGTTATCGGCGGCCAAGTTATAACAAAAACCCGCTCGGGAGGTAGTCCTGAACGGGGGTAAAAACTAAAATAAATGTTTGCGGTACGATAAAGATTTTACCTACATAAAATACCTACATTTTTTTCTTTATAACATCGAATCCCTTTCCATAAACACCGGTGACCGAGCTGACCGACAGGAAAGCATCCGGGTCGATGGTCTTGATGTAGCGCAGCAGCAGGTTAAGGTCAGCCTTCCGGGTGAGCACCATCAGCACCTCCGTGTTCTCCTTGGTATACCAGCCCTTGCCGTCCAGCACCGTCACTCCCCTGTGCAGGTCTTTGGTAATAGCATCCGCGATCTCGGCGTAGTGCTTGGAAAGGATGAAGAGCTGAACGCTCTGGCGGGAACCGGAGATTACAAGATCCAGCACCGTACTGTTGATGGTTATGAGGATAAAACCATACACCACCGTGGTCAGTTTCTCCACAAAAGGCACAAGATCGCCCGAAGGCTTGTATGAAGGCACCAGGAGGGAAGAAAGGATGATCACCACATCCATATAAAGGATGAGGCGGCCCGGAGAAACGTTGTGGTACTTGTTCACCATCAGAGCGATGATATCCGTGCCACCGGTACTGCCGCCGGCGACCATGGTAAACCCTATTCCTACCCCGGTCATGATACCGCCCATGATGGTACTCATCAGTTTGCCGTTGTCCAGGGCTATGGCCTGGATGAAATCGGCAGGAATAATGGTCTGGAAAACATTCAAACCTATGGATGCCAGTACCGTGGCAAAGATGGTTTTCCATCCGAAGCCGAAACCGAGCACGAACAGCGCAGCCACGATCAGCGCCACGTTGATCACGAAGTAGGAATAACCTATCTTGATGACCCCGTGGGTAGCATACTGCAGTATTGCGGAAAGACCTGTTATTCCGCCGCCAACCAGATTGTTGGAAACCAGGAAAATGCTCCACCCGAGTACATACATCAGGATGCCGAATGTAACCAGGGCATATTCCTTGACCGTACGGCCGATGCTATTCTTGTTTATCACCATTGTCTTTTTTCTTCTTTCTGGAATTCGAGATACCTGCTTTGATTTCCTCAAAACCCTCGCCATATACACCGCCGACCGGATTGACTGTCATGAAGGCCCTCTCATCCGTCTCCTTGATGAACTTGGAGACCTCCGGGACCTCGTTGCGGCGCATGAGCAGCAACAGGACATCCTTTTCCTGCTTGGTATACCAGCCTATAGCCTTCAGCACCGTTACTCCGCGCTCCATCTTCCTGGTGATGTAATCCGCAATCTCTTTATGCTTGGACGAGAAAACCAGCAACTGAACCGCCCCCCTGTCGCCCACGACCACAAAATCGATCACGCAGGCATAGGCGGCCATCATGATATAACCATACATCATGTCACCGAACGCCCTGCCCGGCAGGAAGAGTATGGAAGTGATGATGATGAAGTCGGTGATGAGGAACATCCTGCTGAGTGCCACCGGCCAGTACTTGTTCACTATAAGGGCCACGATATCCGTGCCGCCAGTGCTTCCGCCCTTGCGTATGGTAAGGCCTATACCCACAGCCTCCAGCACACCGGAAATAACGGGAATCATTATCTTCTCGGGGACATAGAAGAAGTTGCCCGGGACTGCCTGAAGGAAACCCAGCCCGGCGAAAACCTTCAGTGCAAGTGCCTGTATGGCAATGCAATACAGGGTGCGGAAACCAAAACCTATGCCGAAGACCAGAACCGCCAGGATGATCAGGAATGCATTTATGACGGTGAAGGAGTAGGATGCGATGATGGCACCGCCGGTCGCATACTCGATGACCGCGCAGAGACCCATAAGTCCGCCTGCGGACATCCCGTTAGGAATCATGAAGCATTCCCATGCCACGGTGACGAATAGCACGCCCAGCGTCATCACCAGATAATCCGTAAGGATGGAGACTACTTTATTCTTTTGTTTCATTTTACCACGATGTTGACAATTCTGCCGGGTACCACTATCACCTTGACAATATTCTGCTCTCCCACCCACTTGGCCGTCTGCTCCATGGCACGCACCTGAGCCTCAACCTCTGCAGGAGATGCGCTCTTCGGCATATCCACCATGAAACGGGTCTTTCCGTTGAAAGACACCGGATAAGTCACGTTGTTCTCAACCGTCAGTTCAGCTTTGTATTCGGGGAAAGCGGCAACGGTAACGCTCGTCGTGTGTCCCAGCCTCTCCCAGAGCTCCTCGGCGATGTGCGGAGCGAAAGGACAAAGCAGCACCACCAGGGGCTCCAGGACTTCACGGGAGTTGCACTTGAGGTCGGAAAGCTCGTTGAGCGCTATCATGAATGCGCTGATGGTGGTGTTGTAGGAGAAGGATTCTATGTCTTCCTGCTCCTTGCCAATCAACTTGTGCAGGGCCTTGAGTTCCGCGGGAGTCGCCGGTTTATCCGTAACCAGGAAGTTATCCCTGTCGTAGAACAGCCTCCAGAACTTGCGGAGGAAGCGGTTCACGCCGTCGATGCCTTTGGTATCCCAGGGTTTGCTCTGCTCCACGGGGCCAAGGAACATCTCGTAGAGCCTCAGGGTATCGGCTCCGTAGCTGTCGCAGATATCATCGGGGTTCACCACGTTGTACATGCTCTTGCTCATCTTCTCCACGGCCCATCCGCAGATGTATTCGCCGTTCTCGAGGATGAACTCCGCATCGTTGTACTCGGGCCTCCAGGCTTTGAAAGCCTCCAGATCCAGTTTGTCGTTATGCACGATGTTTATGTCCACGTGGATTTCGGTGGTCTCGTACTGGTCCTTTAGGCCGAGGGATACGAACTTGTTGGTGCCTACCACTCGGTACACGAAGTTCGAGCGTCCCTGAATCATACCCTGGTTCACCAGCTTGCGGAAAGGCTCATCCTCGCATACGTAGCCGAGGTCGTAGAGGAACTTGTTCCAGAAGCGGGAATAGATCAGGTGGCCGGTGGCGTGCTCCGTGCCGCCCACATACAGGTCAACGTTCCTCCAGTATTTATCCGCCTCCGCACTCACGAGAGCCTTGTCGTTGTGGGGATCCATGTAGCGCAGATAATACGCGCTGGAGCCCGCGAATCCCGGCATGGTGCTGGTTTCGAGAGGATGTCCCCCGTATGTCCAGTCCTTGGCACGAGCCAGCGGCGGTTCACCGTTCTTGGACTTGTAGGATTCGATTTCCGGAAGGAGGAGAGGCAGGTCCTCGTCCGGCATCGGCGTGGCTATGCCATCCTTGTAGTAGATGGGGAAAGGCTCGCCCCAGTAGCGCTGACGGCTGAAGATGGCGTCGCGAAGACGGTAGTTGGTCTTGCGCCTGCCAAGCCCGTGGGCCTCAACGTAGTCCTTGGCGGCCTCGATGGCCTCTTTCACGTTCATTCCGTTTAGGAATCCGGAGTTCATCATGATGCCTTCCTTGGCATCGAAGCTCTGCTCGCTCACGTCCGCACCTTCAATCAGGGGGATGATGGGAAGGCCGAACTTCTTGGCAAAGGCATAGTCCCGGCTGTCGTGCGCAGGCACCGCCATGATGGCACCGGTGCCGTAACCCGCCAGCACATACTCGGAAATCCAAATGGGCACCTTCTCCCCTGTGAGGGGATTGATGCCGTAAGAGCCTGAGAATACACCGGTTACGGTTTTGGTTTCGGCGATGCGCTCACGCTCGGTCTTCTTCTTGACTTCCTTTATATATGCTGCCACCGCCTCTTTCTGTTCAGGGGTGGTGAGTTCATCTACGAGTTCGCTTTCCGGCGCAAGCACCATGAAGGTCACTCCGAACACGGTATCCGCACGGGTGGTGAAGATGGTGATGGGCTTGTGAATGTCTCCGCAAACGGTGTCGAACACCATCTCGGTGCCCTCGCTGCGGCCTATCCAGTTGCGCTGCATCTCCTTGAGGGAATCAGACCAGTCCAGAGTCTCCAGGCTGTCCAGCAGGCGGCCGGCATAAGCCGACACGCGGAGCTGCCACTGGGTCATCTTCTTCTGCTCCACCGGGAAACCGCCGCGGACGGAAAGGCCGTCCTTGACCTCGTCGTTGGCGAGCACGGTGCCCAGGCCTTCACACCAGTTGACGGACGTTTCTCCCTGATATGCAATGCGATAGCGCATCAGGATGTCGGATTTTTTCTTCGCGGAAGCCTTCTTCCAGGCCTCGGGGGTGATGTCGTCGTAACCGGTAGATTCGAATTTGGCGATCAACTCATTGATAGGGCGTGCCTTGTCCATCTCGGGATCGTACCAGCTCTTGAACATGCGGATGAAAGCCCACTGCGTCCACTTGTAATAATCGGGATCGCATGTGCGGAAGGAACGGTCCCAGTCGAAGGAGAAACCTATACGGTCCAGCTGACTGCGGTAGCGAGCCACATTGTCGGTGGTCGTCTTCTCCGGATGCTGGCCGGTCTGGATGGCATACTGCTCTGCGGGAAGGCCGAAGGCATCGTACCCCATTGGATGGAGCACGTTGAAGCCCTTCAGCCGCTTGTAGCGGGCATAGATGTCGCTCGCTATGTAGCCCAGGGGATGCCCCACGTGCAATCCCGCACCCGAAGGATAAGGGAACATGTCCAGCACATAGAACTTGGGTTTGGAAGGATCCTCGACTGTCTTGTAGGTCTTATCCTCCGCCCAGCGTTTCTGCCATTTCTTCTCGATACTTCTGAAATCGTAATCCATATATCTTATTTCTTTGCTTTTTTCAATTTAAATTCGACATTGAGCGTAAGCTGGCTCCGAACCGGCTTTCCTCCGAGTTTGCCGGGCTTCCAGTCCGGGGAGGCCTCAATCACGCGCACAGCCTCGTCATCCAGCGAAGGATGCACTCCCTTAACCACCTTCACATCCCGCACCTTGCCCTTCTCGTCTATCACAAAACTAACCTGCACCCTGCCGCGTATGCCGTTCTCCACGGCATACTGGGGATATCTCAAATAGGTATAGACCCAGCGAGCGAGGAAGAAGGAAGGATCTGAAGAGCCGAAGAATGCAGGCTTGACATCGCAGTCGGAGAATGCCACCAGCGGCACTCCGGACGGATCCGAATCGGGCCTGAACCTGGGTGCAGGGCCGTTTGCGAGCGACAGGGAGAAATTGTAGAGATACTCGCACTGGCGGGTCATCTCTTCATACTCCAGAGGATCGGTTCCCGTACGGTAGACCTTGCCGGGTTCCAGGGTAGTGAACAGAATGGAAGGAATCTCCTTGCCATAAAAGGAACGGAAGTCGGAAATTCCGGGTTCCACCGTGGTGACCGTGGGTCTGGCAGGCTGAAGAGATTCCGCCATCAGCCCCACGATATGGTTCATATCTGCATTGGAACCGGAATATGCATACAAGCCGCGGTTGGGATTATCGAAATAATCCAGGCCGATGTATGCATCTATCAGCGGTGTTTCCGGGAACACCCTGTTCAGGAAATACCAGGAGCCCGCATTGGCATCGTCCGCTCCCCCGAAAACTGCAATCAGCACGGAACGCTGAAGCAATACACGGTTTGTACTCAGTTTTTCCGCCAGGCTCATAAGTGCCGCCAGGCCGGAACCGTTGGACGCAGAAAGGCGTGTGCCTATCACTATGTAGCGGTTACGTAGTTGCCTGCCATAGCCCGGGATCCAGGCGAGGACATTCCGGAAAGTGGCCGTGTCGCCGTTTTCGCGCTTGATGCCGAAGTGGGTATAATCCGAACTTTCATACAGTTCCATACCCTTGGAAGCCAGCCTGTGCGACACGAATTCTGCCAGGGCATCCTCCCCTTTGAGGGCTGAAATGGAATCAGCCACGCTGCGGAGCCCCTGCGCTTCTTCTCCGGCAAACAATTCCGAATAGCCCTGCGCAGATGCAGACAGGGCCATGATGATCGTAATTACAAAAAGTGCAAAACGCTTCATTTGCTTATTCATTTACAAGAATCCATACATCCTTGGGGCAGAACGATTCCGTCCGCACCTTCCGGAGATTATCCCATAAATGTGCCAAAGCGTCTGTTCCCCCTACACCGACGGCGATAAAGCCGTTTCCGTAAGGGATTTTTACCACCTCATAACCGGCATTAGCTATCTTGGATGCCAGCCAGGAGGCGTTGTCGGCATTCCAGAATGCGCCGACTATGATATAATAACGTTTGTCGAGTCCTTTTGTGTCCGCACGTCGGAGACTGGCCAAAGGCAGAAAAACCTCGCCGGATTTCTTGATCTCGTCGAGGATGGCCAGCGAATCCGCCTTTGCCTTCTCTATGCGGCTCAGGGAGTCCATGCGGGCCTGATGAGCCGCTTCTTCGCGTTGGATCACTTCCTGCTTTGCGGCGATTTCGTCGGATGTGGGCCGGCCAGCCAGCCTGCGGAACGCATCGCATCCCTGGAGCACCGACATACCCAGCATCACGAGCAGCATTCCCGATATGAACTTTCCTTTAATCATAGCTTACAAATATAGAAAAAAGTATCAGCTTTCTGCATCGAAGGCTTTCACTATTTTGCTTACAAGAGGATGCCGCACGATATCCCTGTCGTCGAAGAATACCGTGGCCACGCCCTTCAGGTTCTTAACGAGATCTATCCCCCGCAGCAGGCCCGAATCCTCCTTGTGGGGAAGATCCACCTGGGTGGCATCGCCGGTTACTATGAACTTGGCATTGGTGCCCATGCGGGTGAGGAACATCTTCAGCTGCCCCATATTGGTATTCTGAGCCTCGTCGAGGATTACACATGCGCCGTCGAGTGTGCGGCCGCGCATATAGGCCAGCGGAGCTATCTGGATGGTGCCTCCGGCGATGAATTCCTGCAGCTTCTTCGAAGGGATCATGTCTCCGAGAGCATCGTAGAGCGGCTGAAGATAGGGGTCAAGCTTGTCTTTTAGGTCTCCCGGAAGGAATCCCAGCCTCTCCCCCGCCTCGACAGCAGGACGGGTGAGGATGATGCGGCGCACCTCGCGGTTCTTGAGGGCACGGACCGCCAGCGCTATGGCGATGTAGGTCTTTCCGGTTCCGGCAGGACCTACCGCAAACACAAGGTCGTTGTTGAAATAGGCCTTGACCATCTTTTCCTGGTTGGCATTGCGGGCACGGATAGCCTTTCCTTCGTTGGTGTGCACTATCACGGCATTGCCATGTTCGGCGAGCACGGAGGAGGAAGGGCGGCCTGCGAACAGGTCTTCTACGTCGTACACCGTGAGATTGAGTTTGTGTTTGCGGAGCGATACCAGTTGGGCGAACTTAGCGACAAAGTCGTCGATCTTGGCCTCATCGCCCTCCACAAGTATCTCATTTCCCTTTCCGGACACTTCCAGGCCGGGATAATAGGTGCAAAACTCATTCAGGATGCGGTTCCCGGGTCCTAGTATGCTGACCGGATCCGCAGTGTCCAGCGTGATGGTTTTCTTCATTCTATTCCAGTAACTTTCTTGACTCTTTCCAGTGTTTGGATCATATTGTCGTAGTCGGTGCAGTCGATCCAGTCCTGACGCCTTCCTATTTGTTCCTTTACTATTACCGTGCGGTAACCATCCGTTTTCTTGCCAGGCAGGGTGCACCACAGAAAATGCAGTTCCGGTTCCGGCAACTTCCTCTGGCCCGGCACCAGTTTCAACACTACGGCCAGCTCCAGACGGGTGTTCACCGCGCTCATGTTCGAAACGGCATTCCCGAGCGAATAGACTACAGGCACGCCGTTAATGTGCGTAGTATCCTGAACGACGTGCGGATGGGCGCCTATTATGGCATCCGCCCCCTGCTCTACCAGCCATCCGGCCCACTTCCGCTGCGATTCGTTATGAATCAGGGAATACTCCTCTCCCCAGTGCGGAAGCACTATCACAAAATCCGCAAGCTCCCTGGCCCGCTTCATCTGCCCTGCGATCTCTTCCCTGTTCATCCGGCTCACTTTGGGATAAGCCGCGGCGGAGCCAAGATTAGTTCCGTAGGTGAAGTTCACCAGGGCGATCCTGACTCCTTTTACATTGAGTATCAGAGGATTGTTCTTCCGGTATTGCTCCTCATCCAGGCCGCTGCCCGTGAATACGGTATATTGTTTCAAAGTACGTTCAAGCCCTTCCGGTCCCTTGTCCAAAATATGGTTGTTCGCCGTCATCAGCACGTCCACTCCGGCATCCAGGATGCTCGTGAGGTAGCCGTCGGGAGCGCTGAATGCGGGGTACCCCGTAAAGGGTGGCCCCGCAAGCGTAAATTCAGCATTGGCTATTGCCAGATCCGCTTCCGAAAGTAGCGGCTTCAGGTCTTCCAGAAAAAGAGAGTGGTCGAATTGCAGCTGCCTCGTGTGCATCATCACATCTCCGATGATGCAGATACGTACGGTATCGACCTCTGCAACGGCTGAACTTCATTTGCCGGAAGCTACGACTGCCTCATACTTTTCGTACTTCTCCTTATATACAGGATCGTCACGGAAACGGAAGCAGGCGTTCTTGATGTATTCTGCGATCGTGAGTTTGATCTCGTTGTCCTTAGAGACCTCGTAAGCCTTTTCGAAGGGCTCGATAGCGGCCTTCAAAGTCTTGTCGTACTCTTCCACGAGAGCAGCATACTTGGCATCGTCCATCTCGAAGGAAGCCTTCTCCTGGACCTCTACTGCATGATTGTAGAGATAAATACCCTTGCCGATATAGCCATACTCGTAGGTCTCACTGATTTCTCCGCAGTGATCGTATGCCTTGAATGCCTCTTCCACCTGAGGAGGATCCATCTTGAGGCGGATGTTGCCTTCAACATACCAGAGGGATGCATTGCCGGGCTCATTGGCCTTGGCAACATCGAGGAGCTCGAAGAGACGGTCTGTGCTGCCACCGGAAGTGGTGTAGTAGTTGATGAGGCCGATGAGGATGCTCTGGCTCTTGGGATAGTTCACGAAACCATCCTCAAGATACTTGACAGAGAGTTCCTTGTTCCCCTGCTTTTCCGCTATGGTGGAAAGACGGGCATACACGTCTCCGTCATCTCCATAATAATTATGCTCGAGGCACTTCTCGAAGAACACCTTGGCCCTGTCGATGTCGGATGCGATCCAGGCGGTAAGGCCGGCGTTGTAGATGGCGTTGGTATCCAGCTGTGCGTAAGGCTCGACAGTCGAAACCTCGGCGGCCGCCTCGAACCATTTGGATGACTCAGCATACTTCTGGAGGGAGTATGCGGCAACGGCATCGTTCGAGTACTTGTCGTGAATAGCTGAAATAGCCGCGGCGATATCTTTGGTCTTCTTGCCCTTGACATCGAGTTCCTGAGCCTTCTTATATGCCTTCACAGCCTCACCGAGAGGATTCTCAACGGCGGGTTTGGTGGTAACTATGAAAGCGAGCCTTCCGTTAGAGAAATAGTAATCTGCGGTTTCGTAGTGCTGCACGGTGTAGGGCTCACCCTGGATAGTGACCTGTTCGTTGCCGGTGGGCTTGACACCGTTCATGAGAAGAGCGAGGTCGCTCTCTCCGGCGCCGATGTAACCGTTACCCTGAACGGCGTTGTATGCATCCACATAAGTCTGACCGAGCTTGAGCCAGGTGGCCATGTTGGCAGCCTTCTTCTCATTGAGAGTGGCAGCCTTTGCAGCTTCTACTTTCTTTGCAGCAGCATCGGCATCCTTCAGCTGCTGGGCATTTGCAACCTGCACGGAGGCAAGGAGGGCAAGTGCGAAAATAATCTTTTTCATATCAGTTAATGTTAGTAATTATTCGTTTTCTACAGGTGCTTCTGCACTTTCCGTGCCAACTGCTTCTTCCTCAGGCCCATCCTCGTTCTTGGCGACCACGGAAACGGCCGAGATGGCATCCCCTTCGCGGAGGCTGATAAGCTTCACGCCCTGAGTGGCGCGACCGGCCACACGGGTGTCGGAAACAGCCATGCGGATGGTGAGTCCGGAACGGTTGATAATCATGAGATCGTCGTTCTCGGTTACATTCTTGATGGCCACGAGACTGCCGGTTTTGTCAGTGATGTTGATTGTCTTCACGCCCTTGACTCCCCTGGAGGTCAGCCTATAGTCTTCGGGGTTGGAACGCTTGCCGAATCCGTGTTCGCTCACCACCATGATGGTCTGCTCGGAAGCGTTCTCGCGATTGGGATCGTATGTGAGCACACCGATGGCCTCGTCGTCCCCGACCAGGTTGATACCCTTCACGCCGGAAGCTCCGCGGCCCATGTCGCGCACGGCGCTCTCGCGGAAGCGCACGCAGTAGCCGTTGCGGCCGGCGATCATGATATCTTCTCCGCCGTTGGTGAGGACCGCATCCAGCAGGGCGTCGCCTTCGCGGATGGTGAGGGCCTTGATACCCTTGTTGCGGCTGCGCTTGTTGGAGTAGTCTTCGAGGCTGGTCTTCTTGATGATACCTTTCTTGGTGACGAGTGTCACATAGTGGCTCTGCACATATTCGGGATCTTCGATCTTGGCTGCGTTGAGATAGGTGCGGATGCTGTCGTCCTGGTCGATGGCAAGCAAGTTCTGCACTGCACGGCCCTTGGAGGCGCGCACGCCCTCAGGCAGCTCGTAGACCTTCATGCGGTAGCACATGCCCTTCTCCGTAAAGAACAGCATGGTGGAGTGCATGTTGGCCACATAGATATGCTCGATGAAGTCTTCGTCCCGGGTGGTGCCGCCTTTCTTGCCCACGCCGCCACGGGCCTGAGTGCGGAACTCGGTAAGCGCGGTGCGCTTGATGTAGCCGAGGTGAGAGATGGTGATGACCACGTCTTCGTCGGCATAGAAATCTTCAGGGTTGAACTCGTCCGCGCTCAGCGTGATCTCGCTGCGGCGGGCGTCGCCGTACTTGGCCTTCATCTCCTGGCACTCGTCCTTCACTATCTGGAGCTGCAGCACCTCGCTGCCGAGGATCTCGTTGCAACGTGCGATGAACTTCTCCAGTTCCTCGAACTCGGCCTGAAGCTTCTCACGCTCGAGACCGGTGAGCTGGCGCAGGCGCATCTCTACGATAGCCTGGGCCTGGGCATCGGTGAATCCGAACTTGGCCACCAGGCCTTCGCGGGCCTCGTCTACGCTCTTGGATGCACGGATATGGGCGATAATATCGTCTATGATGTCGATGGCCTTGAGAAGGCCTTCGAGGATATGGGCGCGCTTCTGGGCCTTTTCCAGGTCGAACTTCGTGCGGCGCACAACCACCTCGTGGCGGAAATCCACGAAGCTGGCGATAATCTCCTTTAGAGAGAGGGTGCGCGGGCGACCCTTGACGAGAGCCACGTTGTTGATGGCGAAACTCGACTGGAGCGGGGTATATTTGAAGAGGGTGTTGAGCACCACGTTGGTGTTGGAGCCCTGCTTTACGCGGAAAATGACGCGGACGCCCTCGCGGGAAGTCTCGTCGTTCATGTAGGTGATACCCTCGATCTTCTTGTCTTCCACCATGGAGGCGATGCGCTCGAGCATCTCCTTCTTGTTGACCATATAAGGAATCTCGGTGACAACTATGGTCTCCTGGCCGCGGTCGTTCACTTCGATGTCGGTTTTGGCGCGGATGACCACACGGCCACGGCCGGTGGTGTAGGCGTCCACGATGCCCTGGCGGCCCATGATGATGCCACCCGTCGGGAAATCGGGGCCCTTTATGTGTTCCATCAGGCCTTCCACGTCGATGTCGGGATTGTCGATATAGGCACAGATCGCGTCGCAGCATTCACCGAGGTTGTGCGGAGCCATGTTGGTGGCCATACCCACTGCGATGCCGGCAGAGCCGTTGAGCAGCAGGAGCGGAAGCTTGGTGGGGAGCACCGTGGGTTCCTCTTCGGTGTCGTCGAAGTTGTTGACCATGTCGACAGTGTTCTTGTCGATGTCGCACATGATCTCTTCGGTGATCTTCTGGAGCTTGGCCTCCGTGTAACGCATGGCCGCGACAGGATCGCCGTCCATACTGCCGAAGTTGCCCTGGCCGAACACCAGCGGGTAGCGCTGGTTCCACGGCTGCGCGAGGCGCGCGAGGGCGTCGTATACGCTCGAGTCTCCGTGAGGATGGTATTTACCCAGAACCTCACCCACGATCTTGGCGCACTTGCGGGTGGGGCCGGAGGCGCTGAGCCCAAGACCGTCCATGCCGAACAATACCCTGCGCTGGACAGGTTTGAGACCGTCCCGCACATCCGGGAGGGCGCGCGAAACGATAACCGACATGGAGTAGTCGATATAGGCGCTGCGCATCTCGTGGTCAATCTCTACAGGCTCGATGTAACCGTGATTCACTTCGTTGATATTTTCATCAATATCCATATTGTCTCTCTACAATTTAATGCTTGTTTATAAACACGCAAATTTAACAAAAATATTCGATTAATTTGCTATTTTTGCAATCAAATATGCCCGCTTAAAATGAAGATTTCCAAAGAATTTGACGCCATCATAGGATTTGCCCGCGAAGAGGCCATGCGCACCGGCAGTTTCAGCATCGAAGCAGACCATCTCTTCCTCGGAATCCTGCGCCACACGGCCAATTCCGCGGTGGATACCCTTCATTCCCTCGGAGTGGATACAGCCGGATGCAAAGCGGAAATAGACGCCCAGGTTTTCCATGAGCAGGGCATACCCTACGGAGCCGAAGACAGCATACGCCTCGGAAGGGAAGGCGGCAACACTGTGAGCATGGCCATAGCCGAAGCCATGGCCGAAGGTGCCGGCGAAGCGGGCGCCATCCACCTCCTGAAAGCCATCTGCAAACAGGAAAACTGCCACAGCAGCGAATACCTGCGCAAGCGCGGGATTTCAAGCAAGAACATCGGTAAAGAGAAACAGGCCACGCAGAAATGCGATACAGAGATGAACAAGAAGAACCTCGCCCTGCTTCTCTCCACTATCAACTTGAATATCAACAAAAACAACATTGTCAGCTGATGAAGCGTTTTATCCTCACCGCCATCCTCGTTTCCGTCGCAATGCTTGCTGGTGCACAGCAGAGAGTGCGCATCAACATCTCCCCTGCCGGAGAGTATATGTTTGCCCAGCGCGACACATGCCAGCTCTTCATGTCTGTTTACGACCCCGTGGAAGGCAGCGAAACGTCCATCCAGGGTAAGCAGAAGCCCTGCATCCTCTTCGTTTTCGGAGGAGGCTTCATCATGGGCGACCGTAACGCCAAGGCATACCTGCCATGGTTCCGTCTCTACAACGAAAACGGTTACCGTGTCATCACCATCGACTACCGCCTCGGCCTCAAGGGCGCAGGCAATGTGGGCGTGAAAGATATAGACGTCATCTACAACGCGATACAGATAGGCGTAGAAGACCTTTACAGCGCCACCGCGTTCATAATCGACAATGCCGACGCCCTGGGCGTGGATCCTGCCAACATAGTGATAGCCGGATCCTCCGCCGGAGCCATCATCTCCCTCCAGGCAGAGTGGCATCTCTGCAACCGCAGCGGCCATTCAGACATGCTTCCTAAAGATTTCCGCTATGCCGGCGTGATGTCCTTCTCCGGAGCGATCTTCTCCCGCGAGGGAAAGATCCGCTACGCGCAGGAACCCGCCCCCACCCTGCTGATGCACGGCACTGCCGACAAGATTGTGAACTACAAGCACATTGTGTTCTTCAAGAACCGTTTCGAAGGCTCCAAGCCGCTGGCAGATATCTACGCAAAGAACGCCTATAATTACAACATCTACCGTTACGAGGGGAACCAGCACGAGATTGCCAGTTCCTTCGTGCGCAGTTTCCCGGAGCAGCTCCGCTTCCTGGAAACCAACGTGATGAAAGGCGAAAAAAGGATCGTCGACGTAAGCGTCAGCGATCCTTCGATAAAGGTCTGGAATGTAAATTCCACCAAGGAAATCTACAAGAACAACTAGGCTGCCAGCTTGTCCAGCACAAGTTTCACAAGCTCGTTAACCCGGGGCTTGTAGTCGGTGTTGGCATCCTTAAGATAGCGGTGGGCGATTGCGCAGCACACGGTGATGGCGTCGTGGCCCAGCTTGGCAGCCATTCCGGCGAGAGCCGAGCCTTCCATCTCGAAGTTGGTGATCTTATAGCCCTTATACTCGAACTTCTCGAAATCCTCGAGCATATTCGGCATGGCGAGTCCCTGACGGACCACGCGGCCCTGAGGGCCGTAGAAGCCCGATGCCGAGATGGTCATGCCCTTCACGGTGCAATCTGCGAACAGGTCTATGAGCTTCTGGGAGCCGCGCACGAAGTAGGGATCCGGCAGATGCTTTGCCCAGTGTGTGGCCTTCTTGAAAGCCTCCTCGAAGTCCAGGAGTGCGATCTCGTCGCGGCCTTCATACCAGTTCATCAGGCCGTCGCAGCCCACAGAGATGTGGCTGAGGATAAAGGATCCGAGAGGGATCTCGGGCTGGATGGCGCCGCAGGTGCCGATGCGGACGACGGTGAGCGTCCTGTGCTCGGGCTTGACCTCGCGGGTCTTGAAGTCCACGTTTGCAAGGGCATCGAGTTCGGTCATGACTATGTCGATGTTGTCGCAGCCGATGCCATGGGAAAGCGCCGTGACGCGCTTGCCGTTGTAGATTCCCGTCGCGAACGCGAATTCGCGGGACTGTCCCTTTGCCTCGATGGTGTCGAAAAGGGGCTCGAACATCTTCACACGGCCGGGATCCCCGAACACGATAACGGTGTCCGCAAGTTCCTCGGGCTTGATGTGGATGTGGAATGCCGAACCGTCGGCATTGATGATGAGTTCAGATTCAGGTATTCTCATGGCTCAGTGTTATTATTTGCGTTTGGAGGAACGCAGGCGGGATGCGCTGCGCACCAGGAGTTCGTCTCTGAGTATGGCTCTGGCGGCCAGGAAATCGAGGATTGCGGCAACTATGGGAAAGATTGCCGTAAAGCTGAAGGACGGCCTGGGATCGGCCGTAAAGTATGATACTGCCATCCATATCTGGAGCCCCAGCAGGAGCAGGGCCGCAAGGTTGGAAAGCCGCATCTGCAAGGTACGGGACTTAAGCGCCACTATGGCCAGCAGCTGTGCGGCCAGGGCGATGCTGAAGAGGATGATGAATCCTGTCCCGTATGGCTGGAAGTACATTGCCACGAGAAGCCCCGAGGCAATCAGTAGATAAAGGGTCTGTATTCTCTGCCACATAAGTTATCTTTCGTTGAATCTGCCAAGCACCAACGCTTCGTAGGTCTTGGATACCGGCACGTCCCCGATGCTGTCTATCCCGAGATCCGCATAATAGCCGTCTTTCTCTTTATGCAGCACCTGCACCTTGGCCATATTGATTATGTATTTCCGGTGGCAACGCACCAGGTCACTGCCCTCGAAACTCTCTTCCACCGTCTTGAGGCGGCATCGGAGCATATACTGCTTGATGCTTCCGGTATAATCCTGATACCAGACCTTGATGTAGTTGTCGTCGGATTCTATATAGTATATATTTTTCAGCCGGACACTGAGTTTCATCCCGCCTTCATTATCGGTCAGGGTAATCACCTTCTCGTCCGGCGAAGACACGGCTGTGTCGGAAACCACTCCGCTCATGTTCATAAGCCTCACTGTCTTGATGCTCTTGCGCCACGCCAGCAGCACAATCAGCACGAAGCACACCAGCGTGAGCGCCAGTGCTGCAATAACCAGTGAAACTATGGCAACGGCTTTCATTATTCTCCGGCTTCCTTCAGGCGTTCGGCGTTCTCTGCAACTTGCAGCTGGTCTATGCACTCACGTATGTCGCCGTCCATGAAGGCGGGAAGGTTGTACATTGTCCAGTTGATGCGGTGGTCGGTCACACGCGACTGCGGATAGTTGTAGGTGCGTATCTTTGCGGAACGGTCGCCTGTGGAAACCATGGTCTTGCGCTTTGCAGCGATGCCGTCCAGATACTTCTGATGCTCCATGTTGTAGAGGCGGGTGCGCAGCTCCTCCATGGCACGCTCCGCATTCTTGATCTGGGAGCGCTCCTCCTGGCACTGCACCACGATTCCGGAAGGGATGTGGGTGAGACGCACGGCGGAATAGGTAGTGTTGACTCCCTGTCCGCCCGGGCCCGATGCGCAGAAGAGGTCCTTGCGTATGTCGGCGGGATTGATCTCGATGTCGAACTCCCCTGCCTCGGGGAAGACGGCCACGGATGCAGCCGAAGTCTGGATACGGCCCTGGGTCTCGGTCTGGGGCACGCGCTGCACGCGATGCACGCCCGACTCATACTTCATGATGCCGTAAACTCCATCCGGCCCGGAAAGCTTGAAGACCACCTGCTTGAATCCCCCCGAAGTACCGGGAGCCTGGTCGGTGATTTCCAGCTTCCAGCCCATGCTCTCCGCAAAGTGCTGATACATGCGGAAGAGGTCCCCGGCAAAGATGGCGGCTTCGTCGCCGCCGGTGCCGCCGCGGATTTCCACAAGGGCGTTCTTGCTGTCGTCCGGATCTGCCGGAATCAGTAACAACTTGATATTCTGTTCGATATCAGGTATCTGGCTTTCTATTTCATTGATCTCATCCCGCGCCATTTCCTTGAGTTCCGGATCGCTTTCGTTCATGAAAACGTCCTTTGCGGAAGCCAGGTTATCCAGCTTCTTCTTATAGTCCAGCCCTGCTTTGATGATGGGCTCGAGTTCCTTGTAGTCTTTGTTCAGCTGAACGTACTTCTTCATATCCGACATCACGTCGGGACTGGCAAGCTGCTCCTGGAGCGAAGCGAACTTGTCTTGAAGCGATAGTACCTTCTCTAATAACTTGCTGTCTGCCATATAATGATTATTCTCCTATCTTCTTGATGTAGCAGCGGCGGCGCATGAACGGCTCGTGCTCGTAGCTGTTCCAGATGTTCACGGCACTGTTGCTCTCAATCTGGGGATTGGATATCGCCCAGCGCATTCCCACGCGTATGGCCTTGTCCGCCATTTCCTTGTAATACACCGCCGACACTCCCTTGTTCTGCCACTCCGGCACGGCCCCGTTGATCATGAGGTCGGTGGTCTCGAAGTTGTGCATCGCGCGCAGCAGGTGGAACCATCCGAAGGGGAAAAGCTTGCCTTTCGCCTTCTGGAGGGCCCTGGATATGGTGGGGAAGGAAATGCCGAATGCCACTATGTTGTCGTTCTCGTCGAGCAGCACGCAGCTGGCCTTGTCGGATATGTAAGGCATGGAATCTGCCGCTTCCTGGTCGATTTCGGCATCGGTGAACGGGATGAAGTTGTATACCGTTTCTGCGAAGCTGTCGCTGTAGAGGCGGAAGAACTTCCGCACCATTTCCGGATCTTTCTTGAGCTTGTCCAGACTGCCGAAATGGAGGTTGTAGCGCTCTTCGACAATCTTCGCTACGCGGCGGGCCTTCTCCGGCACTCCGTGGTTGGCCACCATCTTGTACTGCAGCCAGTCGCACTCCTTCTCGAAGCCGAGCTGCTCCATGAAATCGTTGTAGTAGGGATAATTGTAGAGGCAGTTGAAGGGAGGGATGTTCTCGTAGCCTTCCACCAGCATGCCCTGCTTGCCGAGGGTGTTGTAGTAAAGGGGGCCGTGGATCGTATCCATCCCCTGCTCCTTCGCCCACGCTTCGGCAGTCTCGATCAGCATGCGCGCCACCTTGATGTCCTTGATGGTGTCGAACCACCCGAAACGGACGCATTTCTTGTCGTAGCGCTCGTTGTAGCGCGGATTGATCATGGCGCATATGCGACCGACCGTCTTCTTGCCGTCCAGCACCATCCACATCTTGTGCACGCAATGCTCCAGTGCGGCATCCTTGGTAAGGTTGCGCACTTCCCTGAAGTGCAGGGCGGGCACGTACTGAGGGCATCCTTTGTAGAGGATGTCCGGGAAACGCACGAAACGAATGATATCCTTGGCGTCGTTGACTTCAATTATCCTATATTCTGCCATAGTCTGCAAATATAACTCTTTTTTATTTCACCGAGAGCCAGTGGGGCCCGAAGCGCTCGAATGCGGCACGGTCGAGGGCCTCGCGGTCGTCGGGATGAGCGATGCTGATCATCAGCCTTGCGCGCTCCTGCAGCGACTTTCCGTAGAGGTCCACTGCGCCGTACTCGGTGACGATCCAGTGGGCGTCCGCGCGAGGAGTAACAACGCCGGCGCCGGGATTCAGCGTAGCCACGATCTTGTTCTTGCCCTTGTTGGTGCGGGATGCGAACGCGGTGATACTCTTGCCTCCCTCGCTCATGGAAGCGCCACGCACGAATTCCACCTGGCCGCCGGTGCCGGAGAAGATGCGGGTACCGATGCTGTCGGCGCTGATCTGTCCGGTGATATCCACCTCCGTGGCCGAATTGATGGCCTTCATGTGGGGATTCTGGCGGATGACGAAGGGGTCGTTCACGTATTTGATGTCCCGCATCAGCACGTCGGGATTGTGGTCGATGAAAGAGTAAACCTCGTTGCTGCCGAGCAGGAAGGATGCCACGATCTTGCCTTTGTCTATGGCCTTGCAGGAGCCGTTGATGACGCCCTTCTTGATGAGGCGCAGCAGGCCGTCGGCGAACATCTCGGTGTGGAGGCCGAGATTCTTGTGGTTCACCAGCTGGGCCGCAAGGGCGTTCGGCAGGGCGCCGATTCCCATCTGTATGCAGTCGCCGTCTTCCACCAGGGCAGCGCAGTTCTTGCCAATGAGCACCTCCGTGGGTGTGGGTTCTGCGAATGCCGCCGTCACCAGCGGGGTATCGTCCTGCACCAGATAGTCGAACTGGTCCACGCTGAGAAGGTCTCCGTATGCGAAGGGAACGTTGGGGTTCACAACGCCTATCACCAGGTCTGCGCTCTCGACGGCCGCAACGGAGCAGTCGACGGACGTACCCAGCGACACCCTCCCCTGCTCGTCCGGCAGGGAAACCTGCACCAGGGCGGCCCCGAGAGGGATCTGCCTCGTGCGGTAGAGCTTCTGGCTCTCGCCGAGATGGACGGGGAGATAGTCCGCGTAGCCGGCGTTCACGTTAGCACGCACGTTCGGGCCCAGGAAGAAGCCCTGGTCGAAAAAAATGCCTTCGTAGCGGGGCTCGCTGTAGGGGGCGGGGCCTTCGGTGTGGAAGTGATGGAAGTGGAGGTCCCTTACATCTCCCGCGTCTGCACGGCGGCAGAGGGCGCTGATGAGTGCGTGGGGCACGCTTGCAACGCTGCTCAGATGAATGTGGCTACCGGAAGGAATGTGGCTGACCGCCTCGTCGGCGGATACGTATTTGATTGGTTTCATTGGCTATATTTCTTATTTTGCAATAACTTACAAAGATAAGAAATATTTGGGACTTTACAGCCCTTTAGCCTTGCCTTCGTCCCAGATTTCGTCCATTTCCGCAAGGGTCATCTGCTTGAGGTCGCGCCCCTGCGCTATGGTCTGTTCTTCGAGATAGGTAAAACGGCGGCGGAACTTCTCGCAGGCCTTGTCGAGGGCCACCGAAGGGTCCACTCCGTAGAGGCGGGCTGCGTTCACTACGGCGAACAGAAGGTCGCCGAATTCTTCTTCCTTATGTGCGGTCCCGGGCTCTTCTACGGCCTCCCGGGCCTCGCCGAATTCTTCCATCACCTTATCCCAGACCTGCTGCGGCTCTTCCCAGTCGAAGCCCACACTGCGGGCCTTGTCCTGCATTGCATAGGCTTTCAGCACCGGTGGGAAACTCCTCGGCACACCGCCCAGGATGGTGCGGTTGCCGCCTTTCTCCTTAGTCTTTATGAGTTCCCAGTTCTTCGCTACTTCCTCTTCAGTCATGCCCTCGGACGCACCATTTCCGAACACGTGGGGATGGCGGAAACGCATCTTCTCGCACAGGCCATGGATCACGTCCGCAATATCCCAGCGGCCTTCCTCTTCGGCTATACGCGCGTAGAATATTATATGAAGGAGCACGTCGCCGAGCTCCTTGCGAAGGTCCTTGTCGTCGCTGCGAAGCACCGCATCGCTCAACTCATAAACCTCTTCCACGGTCATCGGCCGCAGGCTTTCCGTGGTCTGCGCCGCATTCCACGGGCACTTCGCACGCAGCGTCTCCATTATCTCCAGCGCCTCAGCGAACGCCGCCAGTTTTTCTTCTTTCGTATGCATGGGACTATTTTGTAAAGAACGAGAAATGCACGCGGCCGTAGACCTTCTCCTTCACAAAGCAAGGATGGGTGGTGAAGGAATGCTCGTCGCCGTGCTCGAGGATGAAATAGCACTCCGGATGGAGGATGTCCTGCGAGAGGACCTTGTCGGGTATGGTATCCAGGCCCTCGAGGGCGTAGGGCGGGTCCGCGAAGATGAGGTCGAACTTTTCGGTGCAGATGGGAAGGAAGTCGAAGACATTGTCCCGCACCATGGTCACGTTCTGCAGGCCCAGGCGGGCGGCTTCGCGCTTGATGAAGGATGCATTCTCCCGAGCCATCTCCACGCAGTAGACACGTGCCGCGCCACGGGATGCGAACTCAAAACTGATGGCCCCGGTGCCACCGAAGAGGTCCAGCACCTTCAGGTCTTCGAACTCGTATTCATTGTTGAGGATATTGAAAAGGCCCTCCCTGGCAAAATCCGTGGTGGGCCTCGCCGCATAGCGCTGCGGCAGTTCTATGGTCTTTCCCTTGAGGGATCCGCCGATGATCCTCATATCTGCTCCACCGACTTGAAATAGCGGTAGAGGCTCATCTCTTCCTCGGGGCCCACGAAACTGCGCATGCAGATGGTGGAGACCTCGGGGTTGAGCTGGAGCTGCTTCATCGCCAGGAAGATGTAGTATTCGGCGGTGGTGAAGTCCGCCGCCTGGAACACGTTCGCCAGAAGCAGGCTTCCGCCCTGGGCGATCGCCAGGAAGAGATACCCCTCCTTATGGGAAGCGACTATCTTGTTATAGTCCCGGCATGAGGGCAGGTCCCGGAGCAGATAATAGAGCTCAGGCAGGGCCTCAACTCTCTCATTATCAACCGCATACACCAGCACGGCATCGTACTGGGGCACCTCCACCCACTTCACGGAATCGCTCTCCTTCAAACACGCGACTTCTGCGAGAATCTCTCTTGCAGAAGTCGTATTGAAGAAGTGCGTCGGCACTAGAGTGCACGCAGGTGTGAGAATGGAGACTTCCACCTCTACTCCCAGTTACCGGCGTTATTGATAGGTGCGGTGACGGAACCCACCTGCAGGCCTTCGTAGCGGTTCTGGTCTTTCTTCTCGGCACCGAGGTTGATGCGGAGCTGATTGTCCATACCCTTGAGGAGGGCCTTGTAGGGCATCTTGGCCTCGAACAGAGGCACGGGCACACCGGATACGGTCTTTACGATAGCCTCCATGAGAACTTCCTGGCCTCCGGAGAAGGGGATGTACTTGAGGGAATCAACCACGAAATCGTCGCGATGTGTAAAGAGGGTGTCCTTTACGGGGATCTTGGTTTCTACGGAGAACACAAGGTTCTTGTCTCCGGCATCATAGAGCTTGAGGAAGTCTTCTCCCGTCATCTTCTTGCGGGATGCCCTCTTGATCTTCTCGGTGTGTGCCACTGCCACGGAATCGTCCAGTGAGCCGACCTGCATCACGATTTCCATCTTGCCGTTGTTGTAGAAGTCGGCCAGGGAATCGACGGTGGAAGTGAACTTGCCGTTCACGCTCTTGAATGCCACCTGAAGGGTGCGGATGTCCTTGAGGCGCTGGATTGCCACGCTCTCGCGATAGGCCTTCTGCTTATTGAAGTTCACAGGCTTCATGATGCTCTTGACGATCAGGTCTACAAGAAGGACGCACAAGAGGAAGAGGACAATCTCCAGAATGATCTTTACTGACTTTTTCATATTCTCGTTTTAATTATTTCAAGTATATCCGCACAAAGTTAGAAATTTCATTTTTCAAATGCAATATTC